>LFRM01041532.1_pt3 | contig 12721 bp, 10 predicted proteins | sample 618341 | NCBI WGS metagenome assembly LFRM01 (sample SAMN03654438, study PRJNA283298) | anaerobic digester metagenome | isolation source: pool of bioreactors CSTR01a, CSTR02a, and CSTR03a thermophilic anaerobic... | place: Denmark: Kgs. Lyngby | collected 2014-05-21
TTTACAGAAGATATTTCAACGGGTCTTGTACTATGGTCAGATTTAGGAAAAGCTGCAGGTGTACCAACTCCTAATATAGATTCTGTAATTATACTAGGGGGAACATTACTTCAAAGAAATTTCTGGGAAGAAGGGTTAACATTAGAAAAACTAGGTTTTGAAGATGCAATGGTTGAGGAGTTAAATAAAAGAGTTTAATGTTATCTTGCATTAATTACTATTTTTATTTTAGTAATTAATGCATGGATAAAATTCATATGAAAAAGGGGATAACTATGAAGAAGAAGCCATCGTTTGGTCTAGCATTATCGTGTATTTTATTTATGTTTTTAGCAATTTTAATCGGAAATGGAATTTTTAAAATCGGAGTTCAGCAATTATTAATTTTATCGGCTGTGTATGCAGGTTTTGTAGGATTAAAATTAGGATACACTTATAAAGAAATGGAAGAAGGTATAGCTGAGAAGTTAAAACAAAGTATGCCTACAATGTTCATCATAATGTCAGTTGGTATCGTAGTTGGAACGTGGATGTTCTCAGGTACAGTTCCACTAATGATTTATTATGGACTAAAACTTATAAATCCATCTATGTTTTTAGTAACAGCATTTATAATTACTGCAATAGTTTCGACTGCTACCGGTACAGCATGGGGATCTGTAGCAACAGCAGGAGTGGCTTTAATCGGAGTAGCTAGTGAAATGGGTATTCCTCTTGGCATGGCTGCTGGAGCAATAATTGCAGGAGGAGTATTTGGAGATAAAATGTCACCACTATCTGATACAACAAATTTAGCTGCACTAGTTGGAGATGTAGAATTATTTACACATATAAAGCATATGCTTTATACAACAATACCTGCTGCCTTAATTGGATTAATTGTATATTTTATTGCAGGCAGACAGTTTACAGGAATTGAAGTAAGTAGTATTCAAAGTATTAATTTACTTTTAGGAGATTTAGATTCTATTTTTAATTGGAATTTATTATTGTTATTACCTGTTTTAATCATACTTGTTGGTTCAATTATGAAAAAACCCACAGTGCCATTAATGCTTTTCTCAGCTGTAGTTGCGGTTATACTAGGATCATTTGTTCATGGACTTGATTTCACAGATGGAGTTAAAGCTATGCTAACAGGTTTTAATGTAGATATGATTGCAGCAAAAGGTCTTGATCCAAGTTTAATTATTGAACCTGTATCGAAACTTGCAAATCGTGGTGGAATTATGTCCATGATGACTATAGTTGTGACTATATTCTGTGGTTATTCTTTTGCAGGAATTATAGAGAAAATAGGATGTTTAGATGTAATAATGGAGCAATTTAGACATAAAATAACTAAAGTATGGCAATTAATTGGAGCTACAATATTAGGAAGTATGATACTTGTATTTACAGCAGGGGTTGCTTCCGTAGCTATTATTATGATTGGTGCTTTATTAAAAGATACTTATACAAAAATGGGCTTAAAGACAGAAAATATGTCTAGAACTCTTGAAGACGCAGGAACAATGCTACTACCATTCGTGCCTTGGGGAGCATCAGGTATATTTTATATGGAAGTACTTGGAGTTGGTGTAGGACAATATGGAATTTGGGCAATTTCTTGCTACCTATGTATATTTATAGCAATGTTCTATGGATTCACAGGTATTGGTATTTCAAAATTAAAAAGTAAAGTAGCATAAAATCTAAGAAATAATAAAAAGTAAAAAGGACTTATTGATTTTATATCAGTAAGTCTTAACTTATTTATTATTTAAGCACTTAAAAAGGAGATATTACATGATTGATTTTAAAGAAGTACTATTTTTATGTGTTGTAACTCTTGCTAACATCATGGAAGGGATAACTGGATTTGCAGGAACAATGCTGGCTATGCCTTTATCGATGATACTATTAGGAGTACAGCCGGCTAAAAGTATATTAAATATTGTTGCAATAATTGTAAGTAGTTTAATATTTTTCTCAACTTATAAAGATATTAATAAAAAAGAGCTTTTTAAAATTGTAGTCTTTATGGTAATTGGAATGGGTGGAGGAATATATCTTTTCTCAGTATTTCCTGCATCTGGTTTGGCGAAAATATATGGAGTTTTAATAATTTTAATATCATTAAAGGGCTTATTTATAAAAAAAGAGTTTCGATTATCTAACGTTGCACTGACATTTGTAGTTCTAATTGCTGGAATTATACATGGGATGTTTTTGTCAGGTGGAGCACTTCTTATTATATATGCTGTATCTGTTTTAAAAGATAAATATACAATAAGAGCAACTTTAGCTCCTGTTTGGATGATTCTAAATAGCTATATACTACTACAGGACTTATATGTTGGTAACATAACACCACAGGTATCAAGACTAATTATTTATAGTATAATACCTTTACTGCTTGCAGTAGCTTTAGGTAATTATTTACATAAAAAAATGAACCAAAAGTTTTTTATAAAGCTGACATATTTTCTTCTTATTATATCTGGCATTACATTATTGTTTTAAAAATAGAGTAAAATAATTATAAAGAAATACACTTTAAAATTAACTATTAGAGACAAGTTATTTTAAAGTGTATTTCTTTAGTTACATTAGTAATAATTCTCTTGACAGAGTATTATGAATTAAAAAACATGAACATATAAACACATTAACAGTAAGTATATAACTTATATGACAATAGAATTAACATAATAAATATTATGATTAAAATTTTATTGTAAACTAATACCCTAAAGTATTTATTTGTATTATAATATAGATAAGTGAAAAAATGGGAGGATACCAATGAAAGAAAAACGTGAAGATTTAATGCGGACAATTCAAAGTAAATTTTCAAGTTTGAGTAAAGGACAAAAAAATATAGCTGAATTTATTTTAAAAGATTATGATAAGGCTGCTTTCATGACAGCTGCCAAAATTGGAGAAACAGTTGGAGTTAGTGAATCTACAGTTGTTAGATTTGCTAATGAAATTGGATTTAAAGGATATCCAAGTCTTCAAAAAGCACTTCAAAGTCTAGTTAAAGTAAAACTTACGACTGTACAAAGACTTGAACTTACAAATACTATGGTTAGTAGTGAAAATCAAATAAAAAGTGTTTTAAAATCTGATATGGAAAATATTAGGGCAACTTTAGAAACTATAAATGAAAACAATTTTGAAAAATTTGTAGATTTAATTTTAGAAGCTAAAAATATCTATATAATAGGACTCAGAAGTTCCAATACCTTATCTGAATTTCTTTCTTTTTATTTAAACTTGATTCTGGAAAATGTAAAACCACTTAAGCAAGGACTTAGTGATGTATTTGAACAAATGGTTAAAATTGGAGAAGATGATTTAATAATAGGAATTGGTTTTCCTAGATATTCAAATAAAACGATAGAAGCTTTAGATTTTGCTGAAGCAAGAGGGGCAAAGGTTGCAGTAATTACAGATAGTTTACTTTCACCTTTAGCTGCTAAGGCAGATGTTAGTTTAATAGCTCAAAGTAATATGGCAAGTTTTGTAGATTCACTTGTTGCACCTCTTAGCGTTATAAATGCTCTAATAGTGGGAGTGGGAACAAAGAAAAAAGATCAAGTGGGAGAAGTTTTTGATGCTTTAGAAGAAATTTGGAAAGATAGAGATATTTATAATTAATGAGGGGGCATAAGTATGAATTCACTTGAATATATACAAAAAGTAATTGAAGAGGTAAAAGAAAATAATAAGGGAGAAATAGAATTTATACAATCTGTAGAGGAATTACTTCCTTCACTTAAACCAATTCTTGATAAAAACCCAACTTATATAAAGAAAAACATATTAGGAAGACTTGTGGAACCTGAAAGGCAAATAATATTTAAAGTCTCTTGGACGGATGATGAAGGTAATGTACAAGTTAATAGGGGATATAGAATTCAGTTTAATGGCGCAATAGGGCCGTATAAAGGCGGTATAAGATTTGATCCCTCAGTTAACCTTTCTATTATGAAGTTTTTGGCTTTTGACCAAACAATTAAAAACTCATTAACTGGACTTCCTTTAGGAGGAGGTAAGGGTGGATCTGATTTCGAACCTTCTGGCAAATCGGATGGTGAAATCTTAAGGTTTACCCATTCATTTATGACCGAGCTTTATAGGCACATAGGTCCTGATGTTGATGTCCCAGCTGGAGATATCGGTGTTGGTAAAAGGGAAATTGGTTATCTTTATGGATATTATAGAAGAATTAAGGGAAGATTTGAAAATGGTGTAATAACAGGTAAAGATATACCATATGGGGGAAGTTTAATAAGACCTGAAGCAACCGGTTATGGAATAGTTTATTTTATAGATGAAATTTTAAAAAATCATGATGATAGTTTTAAAGGGAAAAGAGTTGCTGTATCAGGTTTTGGTAATGTGGCATGGGGAGTATGCAAAAAACTAACTGACTTTGGTGCAAAAGTTGTAACCTTATCAGGTCCAGATGGATATATTGTAGATGAGGATGGAGTTAATACAAAAGAAAAAATAGATTTTTTAGTTGAAATGAGAAATTCTTGTCGAAATAAGATTAAAGATTATGCCGATAAATTCAATGTTCCTTATTTTAAAGGTGAAAAACCTTGGGGTGAAAAAGTAGATATTATAATTCCATGTGCAACTGAAAATGAAATAAGACTTATTGATGCAAAAAATATTGTTGAAAATAAAGTAAAATATGTTTGTGAAGGCTCTAATATGCCAACGACAAATGATGCTTTAGCTTATTTACAACAAAATAAGGTTATTGTAGGACCTTCAAAGGCTTCAAATGCAGGTGGTGTATCAGTATCTGCCCTTGAAATGTCTCAAAACAGTATGAGACTTTCATGGACAAAAGAGGAAGTAGACTTAAGACTACGTGAAATTATGATTAACATTCATAACAATTCAATGAATGCTGCGAAAGAGTACGGATACGGATATGATCTCGTAGCAGGAGCCAATATTGTAGGATTCGACAAACTGTCTAAAGCTATGATAGCTCAAGGTGATTATTAAAATAGGATGTGTAAAATGAAAATTATTGTTGTTGGAGGCGGACCATCTGGTATGATGGCTGCTATTTTTGCAAAAAAGAAATATAAAGATAGTGATGTAAGTATAATAGATTCTAATAGAAAACTAGGAAGAAAACTTTCTATAACAGGAAAGGGAAGATGCAATATTACAAACAATAGGGATATAAGTGAATTTTTTGATTATATACCTAGGAATAATACCTTTCTTTATAGTTCATTATATTCTTTTACAAATATTGATACTATAAATTTTTTCAAAGAAAATAATTTAGATATAAAAGTTGAAAGAGGAGAAAGGGTTTTTCCAAGTTCAGATAGTTCATATGATGTAGTAGATGTATTCGAGAAAAAGCTTCTGGATTTAAATATAAATTTAGTTCTCAAAACAAAAGTTTTAGATATTAAAGTATATGAAAATAAAATAGATTATTTAATAACGGATAGAGGCAAAGTGAAAGCTGATCACTTTATATTTGCACCAGGTGGAGCATCTTATGCTGGCACTGGCTCAGATGGGAGTTTGCATAAGCTAATTGTAAAAACAGGACATAGTATAAAAGAGCTAAAGCCAAGTCTTGTTCCTCTTGTATCAGACGATGATTTTATAAAAGATCTTCAGGGTCTTTCCCTTAAGAATATAAGTTTTACACTTAAAAAAGATAAAAAAGTCTTATATTCTGATATAGGAGAAATGCTATTTACCCACTTTGGACTCAGTGGGCCTTTGGTACTATCTTCTTCCTCTTATTTTGAGGAAGGAAACCATACTGGAATAATTGATTTAAAGCCAGGTATGGATAGAGAAATTTTGGATAAAAGACTAATTAGAGATTTCAGAGAAAATTCTAATAAAGAATTTAAAAATTCTCTTGGAAAACTTTTGCCAAGTAAATTAATACCTGTAATAGTTAGGCTTTCAGGTATTGAGGAAGATACGAAATGCCATAGTATTACAAGAGAAGAGAGAAACTCACTTCTAGAAATTCTGAAAAACTTCGAAATAAATATTACTTCTACAAAAAGTTTAAACGAAGGAATTATTACAAGAGGCGGGGTAAATGTTGATGAAATAGATCCCAGCACTATGAAATCAAAACTAATTAGAAATCTTTCTTTTGCAGGGGAGGTAATTGATGTGGATGCTTTAACTGGAGGATATAACCTACAAATTGCTTATTCTACTGGATATATTGCAGGGAGTGAACTTTAATTGATTGCTATAAGAGGTGCTACTACTGTTTCAAAAGACACTGAAAAGGAAATTAAAGAAAATAGCCTTCAGCTTTTTGATGAAATAATTAAAGAAAATAATTTAGATAAAGATAAAATTATATCGCTTTTGATAACTGCTACAAAAGATATAAAATCTGCATATCCAGGAAAATTTATAAGACTTGAAAGAAATCTAGATCAGGCAGCAATACTTCATTTTCAGGAAATGGAAGTTGAAGGCTCTTTAGAGCTTTGCATAAGATTTTTAATTAACTACAAAGATGATATAAGCTATAAAAACATTTATCTAAAAAAAGCTAACAACCTTCGTTAATATATTTTTAATAGAATATTATTATTTAATGAGGGTTAAAGCATAGATTATAAAAATTTATTATAGTATACTAGTAGGGTAAGGTTATAAATAATAGCCATTTGGCTGGTATTTGTAATATTAGATTTAATAATCATATGATATAATTTAGTTTAGTATGGTTAAGTTGGTGAAGGAGTACTTATGCGAAAGATTATGCGTGCTGACAATTCGGGTTTTTGTTTTGGTGTAAGTAAAGCTGTAGATAATGCTTTACTCGTAAAAAATCCTAAAGGTGAAATTTATACATTTGGACCTTTAGTACATAATAATGATGTTTTAGATAAACTGAAACAAAGTGGAGTTAAAGATATTTCAGAAAAAGAGATAGATACTTTAACTCAATTTGACGTTGTCATAATTAGAGCGCACGGGGTTCCTCCAAGAATCTATGAAAAACTAAAGGAAAAAAAAGTTAAAATAAATGACTTAACTTGTCCTTATGTTATAAATATACAAAAAAAAGTAAAAGAGTATTATGAAAAAGGATATAAAATAGTAATCCTTGGAAATAAAGATCATCCAGAGATAGTTAGTATTAATGGCTTTTGTAATGAAAGTGCATATATAACTAAAACTGGAGAAGTCGATACTACTTTAAAGGGAAGAGTATGCGTAGTATCCCAAACTACGGAAAAAAAAGAGAACTGGCTAAAACTTATAAACAATATAGCAAAAATCTCAAAAGAATTTGTAGCAATAAATACAATTTGTAAAGCTACAACAGATAGGCAATTATCTGCATATAATCTTTCAAAAGAGGTTGATGCAATGATTGTAATAGGTGGAAAAGAAAGTTCTAATACAACTAAGCTCTATGAGATATGTAGAGAAAACTGTAATAAGACATATCATGTAGAAAATGCTTATGAGTTAAAAGATATTCTGGAAGAAATAAAAGATGCAGTTAATGTCGGGGTTACTGCTGGTGCATCCACACCTGAATGGATAATTAAGGAGGCTATGGATATTTTATGATGGATGGTACAGACAAGCAAAACGAGGAACTAAGAGATAACGAAGAAACAAATGCAAATAACGAGGAGAACACTAAAAATATGAATGAAGAAAAAGATTTAAATGAAAATGTTGAAGAAGTAAAAGAAGATATAAAAAATGTAGTAGAAGATGTAAAAGAAAAGGCTGAAGAAGTTGCAGAAGATGTTAAAGAAGCTGTAACTGGTGAAGAAGAATCAGCTGAAGAAACACCAGAAACAGAAGAAGTAGTAGATGTTGACGTAGTTGATGAAGTTGAAGAGGTAGAGGAAGTTGAAGAATCTACTGAAGAAACTGAAATGTCAATGCAAGATCTTATGGAACTTTATGAAAAACCAGTTAAAATTGGGCAAATTATAAAAGGGAAAATTATTCAAATAGATGGAAAAGAAGCTATTGTTGGCCTTACAGGTGCAAGCCACGATGGTAAACTTCCAATTGAAGAGTCTAAAGCTCGAGGCGAAGAAAAGCTTACTGATATATTAGAGCAAGGTCAAGAAATTGAAGCTAAAATAATAAGAAGACCTAAAGAAAATGATTCATTTTATATTCTTTCAATGGTTGAGCTACAAAGAGCAGAAGCTATAAAAGAAATAAGAGAAGCATTTGAAAATAATGAAAGACTTACAGTAAATGTTAAACATGATGTAAAAGGTGGAGTAGTTGCTCAGTATAAAGGACAAAGAGTATTTATTCCAGCATCACATATGGAACTTAGTACTGTAAAAGATTTATCTATTTACAAAGGTAAAGATTTAGAAGTAAATATTATTGAAGTTGAAGAAAAAAGAGGAACTACTAGAATAGTAGCTTCAAGAAGAAAGAAACTTCAAGAAGAAAGAGCAGTACAAGAAGAAGCAGCTTGGGAAAACTTTGAAGTTGGACAAGTTCTTGAAGGTAGAATAGAAAGACTTACAGACTTTGGAGCATTTGTAAATGTTAACGGAGTAGATGGACTTCTACACGTATCTGAAATCTCATATGGTAAAGTTGGAAAACCAAGTGATGTATTAACAGTTGGAGATACAATGGATGTTAAGATAATCTCTCTTGACTATGATAGAAAAAGATTATCCTTAAGTCTTAAAGCACTACAAGAAAACCCATGGAATAATATTGAAGAAAAATATCCAGAAGGTGCTGTAGTTCTTGGTAAAGTTGTTAGATTCACTGATTTCGGTGCATTTATTGAATTAGAGCCTGGTGTTGATGGTTTAGCTCATATTTCACAGCTTAGCCACCAAAGAGTAGAAACTCCGGCTGATGTACTAACAATTGGAGAAGAAACTAAAGTTAAAATACTTGATTCATCAGAAGAAAGTAGAAAAGTTTCTTTAAGTATTAAGGCGATAGAGTAATTCTAATAAATATAGCGGCTAGGAAACTAGTCGCTTTTTTTATAATTAAATTTAATTTAAATGGAGATTGCTATGAATATAAAAGATGTGGAAAATAAAGATATAGAAAAATATAGATCTAAACTTTTATTTAATTACGATTTATTTAATGAAAAAAATGAAAATATTTATAAGGATTTTTCAAATCTTTCTCTTATATTTAAGCAAAGAGAAAAATCAAATATTAAAATAATCTCAGATAAAGATAAAGATATATTTTTAACTTGGTATGACTATAGAAACTATGGAACTTATATAAGAAGCTTAGTGCCTTTGTTTAAGTTAAATGATTATGAGAGTATAGATTATCAACAGATTACTCAGCTATTAAAAAGAAGTAGTAGCTATAAAAAGGATAAATATTTATATGAATATATAACAAAAGATAATATAATTAATAACTATGTACTAAATGAGCTTGGTTTTAAAAAAGTTTCTAAACTCATTGATATGAGATTTGATTTAAATGATTTAAAAAATCAGGATATAAAAAGCAGTGAAAATAAATCCTATTCTGAGTTTAAGGATAATGCTTTAGAGCAAATGACTTTAGATTTGCTTCCAGAAAGAGTGAAAATTCAAAACAAAATCTTCCATGCCAAAGATAGGTCTCCTGTATCACGAACAGATTTATTTCTTGATATGAATAGCAGAAGCTATATGAAAGATTTAAGCTTTTTTTATAAAAAAGGAAAAAAGAAAATAGGTTATTCTCAAATTGGGGTCTTTGATCAAACTTATCATTTAATTAACTTTGGTATTATCCCAAAATATAGAAGCAGAGGTTACGCCTTAGATTTTCTTTATAATATTCTTGGTAAATCCAAAGAATATGGAATAGATGATTTAAGGTTAACTGTAGATAAGGAAAACAAGAAAGCTATAAATCTTTACGAAAAATGTGGTTTTAAAAAAATCAGTTCAACTACAACCTGGCATTATCTAGTAAATAAATAAGGTGTTTAGATTTATTAAAGTTTAATTTTATTATAAAAAGCTAGCAAGAGACAAATTAGCATGTCTTTAGCTAGCTTTTTTAAATATATATTTTGATATAATATTTTTAATTACGAGTAGCTTATTTGGATTAACCTAAAGCTGCAGCTTTTTTAGTTTCTATTTCAAAAATACTGTTATATTCTATAAGAGCATTTTTTAATATTTTTGCTGCTAAAACAAGATCTTTTTTATTTATGCAGTAGGAAAGCCTAACTTCATTCTCTCCCTTGCCTTTGGTACTGTAGAAACCTTTAGCAGGTGCTATCTTAACAGTTGTTCCTCCGAGGTCAAAGTCTTTTAAAATCCATTTAGAGAAGTCCTCTGCGCTGTCTACAGGTAGCTTTGCTATAACATAAAAAGCCCCCTCTGGTTTTGTAAGTTCTACCCCGTCTATAGCATTTAACTCATTGTATAAAACGTCTCTTCTTTTTTCATATTTTCTAAGTACTTCATCAAAATATGTCTGAGGGGTATTATATAGCATAGCCGCTGCATACTGCTCAATAGTTGGGGCAGCAAGCCTTGACTGTGCAAGTTTCATAACTGCATCAACAAGCTCTACATTTTTAGAAGCAAATAAGCCTACCCTCGCTCCACACGAGCTGTATCTTTTACTTATCGAATCTATAAGGATAACCCTATCCTCAATAGATTTTTCGTACATAGGGGAGTAATACTCTCTATTGTCGTATACAAATTCCCTATAAACTTCATCTGATATTATATATAAATTGTGCTCTAGAGCAATATCTCTAAGCATTTGAATTTCCTCTTTTGAATATACTGTTCCCGTAGGATTTGAAGGATTTGAAAATAAAATTCCTTTTGTTTTTGGATTTATGTGGCTTTCAATTTCCTGTCTTGTCGGAAGTCTAAATCCATTTTCTCTTTTAGTTTTAAAAGGTTTTATTTTTGCTCCTGAAATATCTGCAAAACTATTATAATTTGTATAAAAAGGTTCTGGGGCTAGGACTTCATCTCCAGGATTACAAATTGCAAGAAAGGCAAATGTAAGGGCCTCAGATCCACCATTAGTTATAATCATATTTTCTTTTTTCAAAGAAATATTAATGTCCTCATAATAATTTATAAGGGAGTTTATAAGGATATTTTCTCCTCTTGACTCTGAGTACTTTAAAACTTTATGGTCAAAAGATTTAAGGCTCTCAAAAAAGATATCAGGAGTTTCAATATCTGGCTGACCTATATTAAGATTTAATACAGTTTTCCCTTTTGCTATGGCCTCATCTGAATAAGGATCTAGCTTTCTAATAGCAGAACTTTTCATATTCATAATTTTATCGGATAATTTCATAATAATACCTCTCTTTTAAATGTACTAAACACCATTATATAACAAAAGTTCATAAATTACATGATAATTGTATTAATTTCTCTAAAAGCCTAGGTTGTACTCTGATTATAAATTTTATATTTAAATTTTTACCTTTATGGTGTAAAATATAGATTATGTCAAATAGTAAGGAGATAAGAGATTTGAATGAAAATAAGAAATTTTTAATAGAAACATGGGGCTGCCAGATGAATGAGGAAGACTCAGAAAAACTTTCAGGCATGCTTATGAATATGGGATATGAAAGTACGCCTTTTAGAGAAAAGGCTGATATTATAATATTTAATACCTGCGCTGTAAGAGAAAATGCTGAACTTAAGGTTTATGGAAACCTAGGAGCATTAAAACAAGTTAAAAGAGATAACCCAGATTTAACTATTGCAGTATGTGGATGCATGATGCAGCAAAAAGGTGTAGCTGAGGAAATTGCAAAAATGTATAAGCATGTGGATATAGTTTTTGGTACACATAATGCTCATAAATTTCCAGATTATCTAGAGGAGCATATAAGTACAAATGATCAGGTTATAGAGATATACAATAAAGAAACAGAAATAATTGAAGGAATACCTATTATAAGAGAATCTTCAATTAAGGCTTTTGTAACTATAATGTACGGATGTGATAACTTTTGCACTTTCTGCATAGTTCCCTATGTTAGAGGAAGAGAAAGGTCTAGGAAAGTATCTGATATTGTAGATGAAATTAAAGTTTTAGTCGCGGAAGGCTACAAGGAAGTTACTCTTTTAGGTCAAAATGTTAATTCCTATGGAAGAGAATTTAAGGATACAAATGTAAGCTTTGCTGATCTGCTTAGAATAGTAAATGAAATAGAGGGCCTAGAGAGAATTAGGTTTATGACAAGCCACCCTAAAGACCTGTCTAAAGATGTTATTATGGCTATTAAAGAATGCGACAAGGTTGTAGAGCAGGTTCATCTTCCAGTGCAAAGTGGGTCTAATAATATGCTAAAGAAGATGAATAGAAAATATACAAGAGAAAGCTACTTGGAAACAGTTAAACTTATCAAAGAGGAGATTCCAGGGGTTGCTTTAAGCACAGATATAATAGTTGGATTTCCAGGAGAAACAGAGGAAGATTTCAAAGAGACCCTATCTCTTGCCCGGGAAGTGCAGTATGACTCAGCCTTTACATTTATATACTCAAGAAGGAAATATACTCCAGCAGATAAGATGAGAGACCATATAGATGAGGAAGTTAAGCATGAAAGATTTAATAGACTGCTTAAGATTGTAAGAGAAGATACAAGAGCAAGCAATAAAGCTATGCAAGACAAAGTTGTTGAAGTTCTTGTAGAGGATGTAAGCAAAAGAAATGAAGACTTTATGCATGGAAG
>LFRM01248617.1_pt1 | contig 12715 bp, 8 predicted proteins | sample 618341 | NCBI WGS metagenome assembly LFRM01 (sample SAMN03654438, study PRJNA283298) | anaerobic digester metagenome | isolation source: pool of bioreactors CSTR01a, CSTR02a, and CSTR03a thermophilic anaerobic... | place: Denmark: Kgs. Lyngby | collected 2014-05-21
GTACACAGCAGCTGACATTCCTGCAGGTCCACTTCCGATAATTATTAAATCGAATAATATATCCATTGTCTTTCCTCCTTCACAATTGAATTTATTTCGTCAATTGACTGTATCATTCTATTTGGTTTTGCGTTTATTAGTTGATCTACACGATTCCCATTCGTTGTAAATCCAATGGTATATGCATTCGCATTAATTCCAGTTTCTATATCAACAACACTATCTCCTACAAAGATGACATTATCGTGATAGCCATCGAGTTGATTCACAATTGTTTCGACAACTCGTTTGTCTGGCTTTACGTATTCTACATTATCAGGGCCAATAAATAAATCAATATACTCTAACATCCCCGTTTGATCCAATGCTAGTTTAATCATTTCTGTTTTCTTGTTACTAGCAATCGCAATACAATACCCTTGTGCTTTCAAATCTTTTAGTGATTCCATCGCATGATCCATCGGCTTGACTGTCGTTGGATGAAGTTCGATCGCAATTTGACGATATTGGCTAATGAGTTCATCGATATTTGGATTATCCACAACTTTCCTAAAACTCTCGACCAATGTTGGTCCAATAAAGGAATCCAATACTTCTTCGGATAAATCCATCGTCAATTGTTTACCCTTAAGTACATGTATAAAAGCTTGTTTAATGTTACTTTCAGTATCCATTAGAGTCCCATCAAAATCATAAATAATAATCGGTTTCTTGGTTTTAAAGATTTTTCTAATAACACCGAAGTATCCAATAAGACCTACAACAATAAATGCTACCGATGTGACTTGGGCAATTTTAAGTCCAGTACCAAAGAATGGTAAATAGTCGGTTCTAAAGGACTCAATGTAGAAACGTACAATTCCATACCAGATTAGATAGGCATAGACTAGGTCTCCTTTTTTGTATTGATTTCGTTCATGTAAACCAAAATGAATTACTAAAAAGCCAAAAACATTGAGAGCTGATTCCATTAAAAACGTTGGCATTCTGTAATGACCAGCAATCAGCATACCTTCTTTAATGAATGTTGGTAATAAAGCAAAGAAACTTTCGTCGACCACTGGTCCAAAAGCTTCTTGGTTCATAAAGTTACCCCAGCGTCCTAATGCTTGAGCGACAAGTACGGTGTATAAAATTTGGTCTGCTAAATGTAGAAATTGAAGCTTTCTTTTCTTAGCAAAATAGTAGCCATAGAGTACTCCAAAAAAGAGACCTCCATGAATCGCAAGTCCACCTTGCATAAAGTTGAATATTTGGATTGGATTTTGTAAATAACTGGATAAATCATAGAAAACGACATACCAAAGTCTAGCTCCTAAAATCCCTGATAATAGCGCACCAAAGAAAAGATCTTCAGCGATTTCCTTTGAATATCCTTTTTTCTTTAGATTTCGTGCACTGATCGCATACGCGAAGATTGCTCCTAATAAAATAAAAACTGCATAATATTTAATTTCTAAAGGTCCAACACTGATTAAAGTCTGACGGTCTGGAAAAAACTTCATAAAACACCTCAATTCAAGTTTAATTATATCATCCCCAAGAATTTGCAACAATACAAAGACTTCCAACATCTTTTTCCAAAAAAAAGACCTGACTATTATTTATCAGGTCTTTTTTATTGTTTTTTATTCAATAAGGGGAAAGAGAGAGTGCAAACCAGTATCTTAGGGGGAGAATCTGCTTGCAAGTAAGTTATATTTAACTTACACCCATAGTATACTGGAGAACCCTCTTTAAAATAACGAAAATCTATGTGAGATTATGGGATTATTTATTCTCTGAATTTTTCTTTTTAATCATATTGTAAACACGTTCTTCAAAATCTTTACTCGAATCAAATCCTCTACGTTTTAAAGTAAAATCGATTACAGCAGATTCAACCAACATAGCCATGTTTCTTCCTTCTTTAACCGGGAAGACTAATCTAGGGACTTGAATACCTAAGATACTGTAAGGTTCTGTTTCTTCAATCCCTATTCTCAAATAATCTTTTTGATCATCCCAACTTTCTAAGTTGATTACAAAATCGATCACCGAACGACTCATAACGGCGGAGGCACCAAACATTTGGGCAGCATTCATAATTCCGATACCTCTTATTTCAAGCATACCACTTAACAATTCAGGAGCATGACCAATAAGCTGTCCATGAGTACGTTTAACATCGACTCGATCGTCTGCGATTAAAATGTGTCCGTTACGAATTAGTTCTAACGCAATCTCTGACTTACCCATTCCAGAGTCTCCTGTCACCAAAACACCTTTACCATGAACGTTAACTAATACTCCATGGACATATTCGACTGGAGATAATGCTTCATCTAAATAAGTAACAGTGTCTATTAATAGTTGTGAGGTTGATAAAGATGATACAAATATCGGGAAGTTCTTACGATTAGCAAGCTCATTTAGAATTGGTGGGCATGGTAAATCATGAGCAATAATAATTGCCGGTGTCCAACCATCGGTTAACATTTCGAATCGTTCCCATTGGTCTTCTTCTTTCATTTGATTGACATATGCCATTTCTTTAAGTCCCATAATGACGACTCGACGAGGTTCTGTGTGATCATAAAATCCAGCTAATTCCAGCCCAGGTCGATTGACATCGGGAACAATAATCCATCGTTCCAACGATTGTTCATTTCCTGTAATTTGTTCAAAATTAAAATGCTCTTTAAAATCACGAATCAAACATTTGATTTCTTCTTGATGTTCCATATTTTCTCCTTATAGCACTTTCTTTAAATAGAATCCAGTGTAACTTTCATCAACACTCGCTATTTTTTCAGGAGTTCCAGTCGCAATGATGGTTCCTCCATTTTCTCCACCCTCAGGACCTAAGTCAATAATGTGGTCGGCACTTTTTATTATATCTAAATTGTGTTCAATCACAAGAACAGTGTCTCCATTATCTACAATTCTTTCTAATACTTCGATTAGTTTTGAGACATCGTAGGAATGAAGTCCAGTTGTTGGTTCATCCAAAATAAAGAGGGTTTTACCTGTCGCAATTTTTTGAAGTTCGCTCGCTAGCTTAACACGTTGAGCTTCACCTCCAGATAACGATGTCGACGATTGTCCAAGTTTAATATATCCTAAACCAACGTCAAAGAGGGTTTTAAGTTTATTAGAGATCGAAGGCATCGCATCAAAGAACTCTACCGCTTCCTCTACTGTCATCTCTAAAACATCATAAATGTTTTTCTCTTTATATGTTACTAATAGCGTCTGATCATTGTAACGACGGCCATGACACTCTTCACACTCGACATAGATATCTGGTAAAAAGTGCATTGAAATTCGTTTCACTCCATCTCCTTGGCATACTTCACATCGTCCTCCTTTAACATTAAACGAGAAGCGTGATTTATCGAACCCTAACATTTTGGCATCGATTGTACTCGCAAAGAGATCTCTAATTTGATCAAAAACACCAGTGTATGTGACCGGATTTGATCGAGGTGTACGACCTATCGGTTGTTGATCAATAACAACTAATTTATCGATATTTTCTAGTCCTTCAATTGCTTTAACTTTTCCTGGTTTAACATGAGCTCTTTTAAAAGCAACCATGACTCCATTGGCTAAAACATCGTTGACTAAACTCGATTTCCCTGAACCTGAAACCCCGGTTACGACAACTAACTTCCCTAAAGGAATATCTACGTTCACATTTTTTAAGTTGTTTTGAGCTGCTTTTTTAATCTTGATAAACTTTCCATTTCCTTTACGACGAAGTGTTGGAACAGCTATTTTTAGCTTGCCACTTAAATATTGACCGGTAATTGAATCTGGTGTATTCATGATGACATCAATTGGGCCATTCGCAATAACTTCTCCACCATGGATTCCTGCATACGGTCCAATATCAACAATCCAATCCGCTTGCATCATCGTCTCTTCATCGTGTTCTACAACAATGAGTGAGTTCCCTAAGTCTCTCATTTCTTTTAAGGCATTAATAAGTTTTTGATTATCTTTTTGATGCAAACCAATCGATGGTTCATCCAATACATACAGCACCCCCGATAGTTGTGATCCAATTTGATTCGCTAAACGAATACGTTGTGCTTCTCCACCTGAGAGTGTTCCGGCTAAACGATCAAGGGTTAAATACTCAAGACCAACATTTCTTAAAAAAGAAAGGCGATCAATAATTTCTTTTATAATTAAACGGGATATTTCTTGTTGGGTTCTCGATAATTCTAATTGATGAATACAATCGATCATTTCAACAACACTTTGTTGTGTTAACTCAGAAATACTCTTCATCCCTACTTTGACACTGAGTGCTTTTTCGTTAAGTCTTAATCCTTGACAACTTTGGCAGGTTTGAGTAGACATAAAACCACTAACCCATTCTTTATAAAATGATGACTGGGTTTCTTCATAACGACGTTCTATCAGTTTTCCAATGCCTTCAATAAATTGAGTCTTTTTATAATGATTCCCTCCACGAGAACTCAGTTCATATGTAATTGGCTCTTTGGATCCATTAATCACAATATCGAATTCTTTTTTTGTCAACTGATTGATTGGTTTTGATTTATCAATGTTGTAATGACTTAAAAGCTTATCAAACACTTGCCACTCAATATTCTCAGTATTAACTGTGTTTTTAAAGTAACGAATCGCTCCATCATTGATTGATTCAGTTGGATTAGGAATCAACAAGTCGGTATCAAGATGTTGGGTTTCTCCAATTCCTTTACATGTATCACAAGCTCCTAGTGGAGCATTGAATGAAAATAATCTGGGTTCTAAATGTTCTACAGAAAAGCCACATTCTGGACAAGAGTGATTGGCTGAAAACTGAATTTCTTTGTTGCCAACAAGGATAACGACTAGTCCTGCTGAAAGTTTCAGTGCTGTTTCAATAGAATCGGTGAGCCTGGTATCGATCCCTTCTTTGAGGATAAGACGGTCTACAACAACATCGATGTCATGGCGTAAGTTTTTGTCTAACATTGACACTTCATCAACTAATTTAATATCATTGTCGATGCGAACTCGAACAAAACCATCTTTTGATAAGTTCTCTAACAATTCTTTGTGAGTGCCTTTTTTGTTTCTGATAATCGGAGCTAAGATGCTTAATCGTGAGCCTTCCTCTTCTTCATGAATTCTTGTTACCATTTGAGCTGGTGTTTGAGACGTAATTTCGATATTGTGTATCGGACAATAGGCAACACCAATGCGAGCATATAGTAGTCTCAAGTAGTCATAAATTTCAGTAACTGTCCCTACTGTAGAACGAGGGTTATTGTGAGTGGTTTTTTGATCGATAGCAATTGCAGGCGAAAGACCTTCGATACTTTCGACATCCGGTTTTTCAGTATTTCCTAAGAATTGACGAGCATATGTAGACAGTGATTCAACATAACGACGTTGCCCTTCCGCATAAATCGTATCAAAAGCTAGCGACGTTTTGCCTGAGCCCGATAGTCCAGTCATAATCACGAGTTTATCCTTAGGGATTTCTAGGCTAATGTTTTTTAGGTTATTAACCTTTGCCCCTTTTATAATTAATTTATCTTTTGCCATAATTCCTCTAATTTTCTAATTCTACAATAATGTCACGGAGTTCAGCAGCTCTCTCAAAATCAAGGACTTTAGCTGCTTCACGCATTTCTTGGCGAAGATTTTCAAGCATCTTTTCTTTCTCTTTCTTATTCTTCTTAAGTTTCTTACTCATGTATTGAAGTGACATTTCTTTAGTTTCTTTACTATGGATTGCATCTCTAATCTCTTTTTTAATGGTCATAGGGATTAATCCATGTTGCTTGTTGTGGGCTTCTTGAATCGTCCGACGACGTTTCGTTTCATTAATAGCATATTCCATCGAATCTGTCATTTTATCTGCATACATGATTACTTTTCCGTTAACATTCCGTGCTGCTCGTCCTATTATCTGTACCAGCGATCGTTTCGAACGTAAGAATCCTTCTTTGTCTGCATCCAGAATAATGATTAAACTGACTTCAGGTAAGTCGAGTCCTTCTCTTAACAAGTTTATTCCCACTAACACATCAATTTTACCTTTTCTTAAATCACGTAATATATCAATTCGTTCTAAGGTTTTTGTTTCATGATGGAGATACCCAACTTTTAGATTCAATTTCTTTAAGTGGGCTGTTAAATCCTCTGCCATCGAAACTGTTAGCGTTGTTATCAAGACGCGTTCGTCTTTATTAATTCGTTCTCTAATTTCATGAATGAGATCATCAATCTGACCTTCTGTTTTTCTGACTTCAATTTCCGGATCAATTAGTCCAGTCGGACGAATGATTTGTTCGATTACTTCATTGTTTGCTAACTCAACTTCGTAATCACCAGGAGTGGCAGAAACATAGATTGCTTGATTAATACAACCACTGAACTCTTCAAAAGTCATTGGACGATTATTGAGTGCACTTGGCAGTCTAAAACCATATTCAACCAAGTTTAGTTTCCTTGCCCTATCTCCATTATACATGCCTCTAACCTGAGGTAAAGAAGCATGACTTTCATCGACAACTAATAAAAAGTCTTCTGGAAAATAATCAAACAAATTAAAAGGTCTTTGATCCGATGTGCGACCATCAATATGTTGTGAGTAATTTTCGATTCCGCTACAGATACCTAGTTCGCGTAATGATTCTAAGTCATAGCGGGTTCTTTGTTCTAATCGTTGTGCTTCTAGAAGTTTATTTTGACTCTTCAGTTCAATTAATCTTTCTTCAAGTTCAGCTTCTATCTTGTTACAAGCAACTAAAATATCTTCTTTTTTGCGGGCATACTCATTCGCAGGAAAAATATTGTAAACTGTAAAGACATTGCGGACAACACCTGTTAAAGGATCAACTTCGCTAATTCTTTCAATTTCATCCCCAAACATTTCTATCCGGACGGTACGATCATCACTGTAACCTAATGTTACCTCAATAACATCGCCTCTGACTCGAAAGGTTCCTCGTTTTTGTTCTAAGTCGTTGCGTTTGTATTGACGATTCACCAGTTCTTTTAAAAGTTCTTGTCGACTTAAAATATCCCCAACTCTAATGACGTATAACATGTCTTTGTACAAAGATGGATCACTCGACCCATAGATACAGGCAACAGAAGCAACGATGATGGTGTCTCTGCGTTGTAAGACAGCATTGAGTGCTGCTAAACGTAACATATCTAATTCTTCATTGATCATTGAAGATTTTTCAATATAGGTATCTGTTCGAGGCATGTAGGCTTCTGGTTGATAATAATCGAAGTTAGAGACAAAATACTCGACACGATTGTTTGGGAAAAACGATTTAAATTCAGAATAGAGTTGACCTGCTAACGTTTTGTTATGAGCAAAAACCAAGGTCGGTTTATTGACCTTGGCGATAACTTGTGAAATAGTATAAGTTTTTCCAGTACCAGTTGCGCCTAATAATACTTGATGCTTTTTATTTTCTTGTAATCCTTTAACAAGTTGTTCGATTGCTTTGGGTTGATCGCCTTGAGGCGAGTACTCAGATACTAACTGAAATTTTGGTGAACTCATTGTAGATACTCGATTGCTTCAGACAATTGAAGATCATGTTTTTCTCGATTTATGTTCCATTCTCTTTGAATTGCTGCTGAAAGCTGAGAAATAGTTTCATTTGTAATGGTTGGATTGACTGGAATCTTTCTATTTTCTTGAAATGTTTTTAAGGAGTTTTCTGTTGCTAGTGAATAATACCCATCGGTGCGATCTAGATTATATCCTAAGAAATCTAGAGCTTTTTGAACATATTCAATCGCATCAGAAACATCATCCAATTTATAGTTGAATGGTTCTTCATCTTCTTTTTGAAGTGGTATTGCGTGGTAAAAAACTTCATGTAATTTCACCTCAATCGTTGGTTCAATTCCTAATTTATGAATTCGTTCACCATTAGGGCCTAACCATTGCGCTGCAGTGTACTTGAGGGCATACCCTTGTGATAAATCTTCTGTCATTTGAACCGTACCTTTTCCAAAGGTTTTTGTTCCAATCACGTCGATGTTTAAGTTATCGTGTAATGCTGCTACAAGTACTTCTGAAGCTGATGCGGAACCTTCATTCGCAAGTAAGACAATTTTTTCGAAATTTGCATAATTGTTCCCAGATGCTTTGGTTTGATTTATCAATCCCAATACATCCTCTTGTTGTAGTATGACTTGCCCTTTGGTTAAAAAGAAAGAAGCTATTTGGTTGAGTGCACTTAAATAGCCACCACCATTATCACGAACATCGATAATAATCTTGTTTACTTTTTGTTCTGTGAACATGTCTAAGTAGTATTTTACTTCACTCCCACTGTTTAAACCAAAGGAATCTATTTCTAATAGACCAATTTCGTCGTTAACAAGAGAAGCAAAGACAGTCTGATTCACTTGACCACGAGAAATGTCTAACTTTACTATCACATTGTCTCGTTTGAATTCTATGACAACTTTCGTGTTTTCTTCGCCACGAACCAAAGCACTGATATCTTCTGAGGACATACCAACAACGGATTGATTGTCTACCGTCCAAAAGATATCTCCAGCCATGACTCCGGCTTTTTCTGCAGGGGAGTTTCTAAAAACATTTTTAACAATACTATAGTCATCGACTTGATAATACTGTACTCCAATTCCTACAAAGTTTTGATTAATTGCTTCTTCAAACGCTTGTTTTTCTTCAGGAGTCATATAATCGGTATATGGATCTCCGTTTTGTTCTAACATCCCTATAATTGCGTTATCCACTAGTTCAACCGTTGGATTTTCCATGTCTTTTGAGAAATACCAACGATTCTTGAGAATACTGAGAACAGTGTTAAAGCGTTTCATCGATTCTGATGATAGGTTTTCGGTTGGTGTATTTGAAGTGATTGTTGGATTAGCTGCTTTCGCAAAAATAAATCCAGACCCAAAGGATAACAACATCGCAACTAAAACACCAAGAATAATCAATCGCTTTTGTTTTCTTTTTCGTTGTTCATCTGGCCATAAATGTTTTTCTAATTTTATATTTACTTTGTTGTTATCCATATTTTCCTCCTAAACTTAGTAGCTTGCTCCTACTTTAAATCCATACCAAGTTTGTGGATTAACACGACATGGTGCTTGATTTCCACGGTTTTCACAAGCCCACGAGAGATCCATCCATTGTCCATTTGGTGTAAAATTAAGCGTTCCACTCCATGTTTCTAAAAACTGATCCAATGGTTTATTGGATACATAAATAATTTCATGATGTAAGTGGGGTCCTGTCGAGCTGCCTGAAGACCCTAAAGTACCGAGTTGTTGTCCTTTTGTAACTACTTGTCCTTGGCGCACATTGACAGATTGCATATGGGCATAAAGTAATGAATATAACTTATTGTTCATACTATAGAGAACTTGAACCTTGTTACCCCCACCATAACCACACATATTTCCTAAATAACCCCAAGTAGGGCATCCTGTATTGGTATTGATTACGATACCAGGTCCTGTTGCGACAATCGGTGTCCCCATCGATGCAGCAATATCTACACCATAGTGAACATTACCAAAGGTGCTTCCTTGGAAACTTCCTGGATAATACCATGCTCCAGCAGTTACTCTGAAATTACCATTCACTGGATAGATCCACCCGCTTCCTGATCCTTGAAGGACATCGGATGGTACAGGAGGAGGTGTCGGTTTTGGTTTGTTTGCTTCTGCTGCTTTTCGTTCTGCTTCAAGTCTTTCTTGTTCAGCTTTCTTACGAGCTGCTTCTAACTCTTGTTTGTAAGTCGCTAGTCCGCTTTTAATCGTATTCAGACTTTTTGCTTGATTGGCTTTATTATCTTCTAGAGCTGCTTGTTGTGCTAATAGTTGTGCTTCTTGTTCACGGTAAGTAACAATTAATTTGTCTAATCCTGCTTTAGCGATTTCGAGTCCTTTTTTCAGTTCAGTCACACTGTGAAGACTATCTTGCAAAACAACTTGTTGTCGTTGTACTTCAACTTTGTCGTCATTCAATTGAACAACTACTTTCTCGTATTCATTCATCAGGTCTTGATCTTGTTGATTAATTCGAGAAATAATATCAGCATTTCTTTGCATTTCAGTGTAGGATTGTGCACCAAAAATAAAATTAACCATGTTGTTCACAAATAAATCGGATTGTTTCGCTAGCATTCTTGAACGAATTTCTTCATCAATTCGGCTAATTTCTGCTTCACTTTCTTTTATCTGTACTTCTAAATCAGCAATATTGTTTTCAACAACGACAATTTGATTTTCAAGAGAAACGATATCTTTTTCAGCTTGTTCAATTTCTTGTTGTTTGTTTTTGGCTTGTTCAAGATACGTTTGAAGATTAGCTTTGATGTCTTCAATCGAATTTGCGGTTGACTTTAAATCTTTCGATAACTTATCTAGTTTTCGATTCACATAGCCTTGGTATTGATTACACGTTTCTTGCGAGTCTTTTGTAATTTTGGTACTACAGAGTTTACGGTAATAGTCTTCATTGGCGTCAAACTCACTATCAGTAATCGCACGGATACTGCGAGGCATAACCAAAGATAATACGACCATCAAAACAAGTAACATAATTTTTTTCATTATCGCACCCACCTTAAATTTCTAGTGACAGAAATAAAACTTCCGATTAATCCAACAGAGACAGAGGTTATCAAAATAATTACTGAAATCTCATAAACCATTGGAACGGCTGGTGTAATTTGAAATAAGCCAAAGATTGTAGAATCTGCTAGCTTATTTACTAAATAATCATATCCAAAAACAATAATAACAATCGGAATAATGGATCCAAAGATACCAATCAGAATTCCTTCGATCAAAAATGGTGATCGAATAAAGTTATTCGTTGCTCCGACGATTCGCATAATTTCGATTTCATCTTGTCTTGAATAAATTGATAACTTTATTGTATTCGAAATCAGAAAAACAGCAAGTAGTGTTAGAGCAATAACAAAGGCAGAACCACCGGTTCTTAACATTTTTAAGCTATCTAACAAGTTGTTAGTCGCATCTCCTCCATCCATTACTTCAAAGGCCCATTGAGCGCTTTTAACTTTGTTTGATACTTCTTCTAAATAACGCCCATCCGTTACGTAAATTAAATACCCATCGAGCAATGGATTATTTTCTTTGAATCGTTCGTAAGCGTCGCCATAGGTTGCTATATATTGTTCAAGTGCATCTTCTTTTGTTATCTCTTGAATGCGTGAAACTCCTGTTATTTGTTTAATTTCTTCTTCAATTTGTGGTTTTTCATTTTCATAATCAGCTTTAATAGATACCCAAATATCAATATTGCCCTCAATATTTTTAGTTGTACTATTAATATTGTTAGTTAGAATCAGAATAATACCAAGAAATAACATGGTGAAGGTGACGACTGCTATACTCGATAGAGATACAGAGAAGTGACGAAAAAAGCCAATAAAGCCTTCTTTTAAGGTTCTAAAAATTCGTCTCATTTAGATACCCTCCTATATTTAAGTCAGCGACAACATGTCCTTCAGAAAGTACGATTGTTCTTTTCTTATAAAGATTGACAAGCGCTTCATCGTGAGTCACCATAATGACTGTTGTGTTTTCTTCTTTATTGATTTTCTCTAAGAGTTCTATAATTTCTTTTGATTTCTCAGGGTCCAAGTTACCAGTTGGTTCATCCGCTATAAGGACGAAAGGCCGATTGGCAATAGCACGTGCGATTGCTACTCGTTGTTGTTGGCCACCAGATAATTGATTGGGATAAGAGGTTGATTTTTCAGAAAGGTCAACTAAAGAGAGTACTTCTCGAACTCTTTTTCTGATTAATTTTGATGGCATATTGACGACTTCTAGAGCAAACGCAACATTTTCGAATACCGTCTTACTTGGCAATAATTTAAAATCTTGATAGACCACACCTACATGACGTCTAAAATAAGGGATTTTCCCTCTTCTTATTTTCCCAACATCAACATCGTTGACTTTCACTGAACCTGATGTTGGTTTTTCTTCAGCATCCATTAGTTTAATTAATGTAGATTTACCTGATCCAGTTTGACCAATAACATAGATAAACTCACCTTTTTTGACATGAAGATTCAAATCAAAAAGGGCATTCGTTCCATTTTTATACTTTTTGTAAACATTGTTAAAAACAATCATTGTCGTTTCCTCTTCTAAATCTTGTACTCAAATGAGAAACCTTCCCCTTTGACTTCGGTTGCATCCGATACAATAAAAAATGCATTTGGATCGATACTTACAACTAAGTCATGTAATAACGGATACTGATTCGCAAACACTACTGTCAGTAGCATTGGTTTTTCATCCCCTGTAAAACCACCTTTTGCGGAAATAATCGTTGTCCCTCTATCTAATTCTTTTTGAATATTAAACAATATTGTTTGGTATTTGTCAGATATAATATATACCATTTTTGCGTGTTGTCCACCTGAAACAAGAACTTTGTCGACTGCGAACCCGGTTGTTACTACTGAAACCAAGCCGATTAACACAGCTTCAATTCCTCTGGTCCAAACACCGAGTACAATCGTTAATGCATCGATAATCATGACTAATGTAGATAATTTTACATGAGTTACTTTGTGTAATATTAAAGCAGGTACATCCATACCTCCAGTACTAGCTCCTGTTTTAAAGACTAATCCAATGCCTATTCCAGCGATAAGACCTGCGTACAACGAGGCTAAAACTGGGTCTATATTAATATGGATTGGGTAAT
>LFRM01120761.1_pt1 | contig 12713 bp, 8 predicted proteins | sample 618341 | NCBI WGS metagenome assembly LFRM01 (sample SAMN03654438, study PRJNA283298) | anaerobic digester metagenome | isolation source: pool of bioreactors CSTR01a, CSTR02a, and CSTR03a thermophilic anaerobic... | place: Denmark: Kgs. Lyngby | collected 2014-05-21
CCCTGCAGCACACCTCTTCTGGCGTTGTTCAGTGCAATGGAGATGCAGTATTTGGCGTCCTCCGCTTTGCATGAGGAGAGGCATTTCCAGGCACAGGTAAAGGCAGGGCGGACTCCTGCTTCGGTGTCTGTTATAAACTTGTTGCGTATTGCCCTTCCTGGCATCCCTACAGGGCTCTTGATAATTCCGATGTCCTCTTTGGTGCAGTTTATGTAGGCCTCCTTGAAACGGATATCGGCATCACATTCATCGGTAGCTACAAATCGTGTAGCCATCTGCACGCCTTGTGCCCCAGCCTGGAGAACTTGGTAGATGTCCTCACCGCTATAGACCCCTCCTCCTGCTATGAGGGGTATCTGTCGGGAGAATTCCTCTCCATAAGGGGTAAGGACTTTCGCTATTTCGGGCACGATCGCTTCAACTTGGAATGCAGGATCATCTAGCTGCTCTTCAGTGAAACCGAGGTGTCCGCCAGCTTTCGGACCTTCGAAGACCACAGCATCGGGGACATCGTTGTAGATTTTTTTCCACATCTTGAAAATCATCTCGGTAGCACGCGCTGAACTTACTATAGGGGCGATCTTCACCCCGTTCTTACGGATTTTCTCAACAGGAAGACCCTTGATCGGGAGCCCTGCGCCCATGAATACGATGTCCACCTTCTCCTCAATGGCCAAGTCAAGCAACTCATGAAAGTCACTGACTGCGACCATGATGTTGACTCCTATGATCCCGTCGGTCAATTCACGGGCTTTGCGGATCTCACGACGGAAGGCCCGGAGGTTAGCCTCCCTGCCATCCTTATAATAGTCCTTTTCAAGCAAACCTATGGCGTTTGCTGCAATGACTCCAATGCCTCCCGCGTTAGCGACCGCACTTGCTAGGCCGGAGAGGGATATCCCTACACCCATTCCTCCCTGTACGATAGGGGTGGGGGCGACAAGGTTGCCGATCCTAAGGGCAGGCCAGGTAGGTTTTATCTGCTTTAGGTCATCCAGGAAAGAGTGGATGGTCTTGAAGGGGAGGGTCTTTGTAATATCGTCGGAAACCTTCTTCAAGGTTCCCAGCAGTTGTTCTAAATTAGCTATCTTCATCTATTGTTCCTCATGGTGTTAGGCGGTCAGACCTAACAGTAACAACTTAACACATTTACACATTTTGTAAAAGTGTTAAGTATAGGATATTGATCCTTCCGGTGGAATACTTGAAAAATGATAGCAAAGGGTGGGAGTGTCAGGGCACTTCTTCTAAGGTAGAAACACATGGAAATTGTAACTCTAACAAGAGGTTGTTGCAAAATGATTGTTCTTAAATAATAAGTGTTGTAAAACTGTTGCAAAAGCTAGTAAATATTACGTATGGAAGTAAAATTGTTGTATTGTTCTCTTGCCAATGAGTATCAATATCCTCTAGACTGCACGCATACCACAATTTTTAGGAGATTTTCAGATGAAAAGAGGCGTAAAAGCGTTGGTTTTGGTGTTTTTAGTGATTCTGAGTGTTGCAACAGTCAGTGCACAACCTGTTGCAGAGAAGAAGGAAGTTAAAGTACTTATTCTGAACATGTTCGAAGTCGGGGAAAACAAAGGTGATTATGCAGGGGAATTCCAGCATTTTTACGAAGAGTATCTGGATGGGGCAGAGAGTTACGAGCTAAGCGACATGCCTCTGACCCTGTATCTCAACGAAGACGGCGTCGCAGGATGCATTGCTGGCATGGGCAAGGCACAGTCCTCCTCATCACTTACCTCAATTCTCAGCGACTCACGTTTTGATTTTTCCAATACCTACATTCTGGTAAGCGGTTGTGCGGGGATGAGCCCTGAGAGAGGGACCCTTGGTGATGTTGTCTGGGCTGATGAGCTGGTGGATTTTGAACTCGGACACGGATGGATGGAAAGTGACAAGTCCAGCAAGGATGATGGGACTTTCTTGCGTTCCAACGGGTATGACCGTGCGGGGTATATCAGACTGAACAAAGGCCTTGCACAGTGGGCGTTTGATCTCACCAGTGATGTCGCTCTCGCTGATGATAGTGCCGCTGCAGCCTATAGGGCGACCTACGGACCTGCCGAAGCTCTGGAAAAACCTGCTGTGCGCATGGGAGTCTCCGTCACCGGCGACAGTTACTGGCATGGGGCTGCCTCTTCTGCCCGTGCAGATGAGATTACCGATGCATATGGGGCAGGAACATACATGGTGACACAGATGGAAGACAATGCATTTGGAGTGGTTGCAATGAACTACGGCTTGCTTGACCGGATGCTTGTATGTCGCGATGTGGTCAACTACGACCAACCCTCTTCCAGTCAGACCGTCCGTGAAAGTCTTGATGCGAGTTCTGGGGCATTCTCCATAGGGATGCAGAATGGATTTGCTGTTTCCAAAGTGGTGATCGATGAGATTGTTGCCAATTGGGATACCTACAAGGCTAGCATTCCTTCAGCAAACTGATTTCCATAGGCATAAGGTATGTGACGCATACCGGTAGAGAAGACCGGCTTTTTCAGGAGGTCGGTCTTCTTGTTGGCTCATTACCTGAGCGCAACCACCCAGCTTTGCTGTTTCATTCATCTCCAGGAAAAAGCTTGTCCACGATTTCAGCATAGCTTTTGAGTATCTCTTGTTCGTCTACGGTGACAAATTCCCTATGTCTGATGACCCAATTGCCATTGATCATGACGTGCGTGATCAGGGAGGGTCTTGCATGGATGAGCAGGTTATGCGTTGCATTTGAGAACTCATCGGTATCAATGATGGGTGAGATGGCGTGATGGGCATTGAGGAACAGCAGGTCTGCCCCGCTTCCTTCCTCGATGGTGCCTTGGTAGCTGGTTTCTCTTGCGATAAGGGCGGCGTTGCGGGTGGCCATATCCATGACAGTGCGAGCGTCATAGAGTTGGGGTCTCATGCCTTGCTTGAGCTCCCCATACGTCGCGCGCATCGTTTCCCACAAGTCATGGCTGAGATAGTCTGTTCCCAAGGTGATGTTGATCTTCTGTTGCAACATGGCGCAGAGGTTCATATTGCCCCCGCCGCTAAGGGTATTGGAGATGGGGCAGTGCACCACAGTGGCCTGATGCTCTGAGAGCAGAACAATATCCTGCTCGCTTGCCTCAACACAGTGGAACAGGATGGATCTCTTGTCAAGCATATGCTTTTTGGCAAGCAGCTCGATGCTCGACATGCCGAATTTATCCTGGGCTTGGGCTCGTCTCCAGGGGGTCTCCAGACAGTGGGTCATCAGGTATGGGTGGTCCTTAAGACAACGCTTACGAACTTCCTCCAGAAGAGAGGGGGTAAGGTCCTCCTCCTCGGGGAGGTGGGTGCCTTGGCTCACGGTGGCAGAAGGGGGTGTCTTGGGTGGATACTCGTCATAGTAGTCGACCAAAGCCTTAAGCCCTATCTGCTGGGCGCACTCCTGGAGGATGGAGGAGGAGTTGTCCGCTTGGCCGGTTTCAACGATAAAGCCTACGCCCGATCTCAGGTACTGCATGTAGGAGTAGAGGACCAATGTCTTGAACTCCTCTTTACCGACAGCCCCATCGAGGTAGGCGTAGAGCTTTTGCTGCAGCTGTCCCTGCTTGCTATCATCACACCAGGAGGCTAGGGGCATATCGCGGTGAACTCCCCGCAACAGCGTATCCGGGGTGTGCACATGGCAATCTGCCAAGGCAGGGAGGACGATGAAGGGGGAGCAGTCAATGACCCTCTCCTTCTCATTTGGTTCCAGGGTCTCCTGGATTTGGCTGATAACGGAACCCGATACCCTGATATCCTGGGTATGAAGACGGTGGTCAGCCCCTAAATAGGTTGCATGCTTGAGTATCATGCGCATAGGATACCATGGTTTGTGACAAACCCAAAGTCAGAAGGAACATCTTGGTACGGCAAGAGAAGAAAACAAGCATCGAATCTGATACGGAAAGGTACTGCCGCGGGGATAGCGCTGATGAGGTAAAGGCGATAGGAAAGCGTTGATGATGGCAGGCTGGCCCTTTAATGCCACAGCAACGCCAAGCTTCGTTTCCCAAGGATAGGGTCGTCGAAGAGTATCTTGGCAGGAGCCCGGGCCATGGATAGACAGACCAGAAGGGGTAGCAGATGTTCTTCTCTGGGGTGGCAGTAGCGTGCATGGGGTGCCTGTTCCCAGAGCAGCAGTTGTCCCTCCCTCTCTTGTTGGGAATGTCCTTTGGTACAGGTCGCTATAAGCCAATCCTGGAAGGCTTCATTCTTATCGTCTTGGGTTTCACCGCCTTCAAGGGAGAAGGCTCGCATGTTGTGGAATGAGAAACCTGATCCGATCACAAGGATGTTCTCTTCCAGCAAATCGGAAAGCGCCCTACCCAATGCAAGGTGCCGGGCAGCATCCAAGCCCCGGATCAGCGAGAGCTGCATCACAGGGATATCGGCATCGCTGTACATCAGCATCAAGGGAACGAATGCCCCATGGTCGAAGCCTCTCTTCTCATCAGTGCGGACAGCGATACCGGCTTTTCTGAGCAGGGTTGCAATCTTTCGGGCGAGGGCCGGGCTGCCGGGGGCCGGATAGGAGTATGTGTAGGTTTCAGGAGGAAAGCCATAGTAGTCGTACAGCATCGGAGGATAGGGAGAAGCCAGTAGGGTAGCCTCGTTTTCCTCCCAGTGGGCGCTGATGACCAGGATGGCCTCAGGCCGGTGCAAGGATGCTGGAAGTCCTTTTAGAAACTCAACCATGGCCTTATGGCTTTTGTCACCAAGCAGAGGCAAGGGCCCCCCACCATGAGAGATGTATATGACCTGGCCTTTCATATGGTGTCGTTTCATTCCCATACCCTTCCTTTCGCTAGGGTCAGCGACTCCTTTTTTGGTTTCTTGTATGCAGTGTCTTGCAAGGGTAGTGAAGTCCTGAAGTTGCCGTCAAAGCGGTGATAGGCATGTTGGCAGGCAGGGGCTGCAGGTATGGAGGAGAGCTCTCCTATCCCTTTGACTCCGTATGCCAAGGGGTTCTTTTTTGGGCCCTGTACGAGCTTGACCTCGATATCAGGGACCTCTGTGGACCTTAGCAGGCCAAGGGTGCCGTACTTTGCCTTCACCTGTCCTCCCTCGATGGGAAAATCTTCGGTAAGGCCATAGCCAAGGCCCATGGTGACACCGCCTTCGATCTGACCGGTGAGGGCCTGGCGATTTACCACTTGCCCGACATCACAGGCTGCGACAACCTTTTCCAGCTTGCCCAGCTCATCAAGAATGACAACCTGGGCAGAGTAACTGTAGGTCACATGACTGACTGGGTTTTTCTTTGTTGAGCTGAGCGGGTCGGTGATGCTGGTATACTCCCCAAAATATTCCTCTCCTTCAAGTTCCTCCAGGGTGGCACTCTTGAGCGCCTCCTTGAGCTGCAGACCCGCCCTGCGTACTGCCTCTCCAGTAAAAAATGTCTGCCTGGAAGCAGTGCTGGTACCAGAATCCGGAGTCCTTCTCGTATCGGGGTCTTCCACTATGATATCTGTTGAGTCCAGGGGACAGGTCTCTCCTAGCATCTGGATGCAAACAGTGGCAATTCCCTGTCCCATACAGGCTGCACTTGTTCGGATGTGCACCTTACCTTTCTCGACAGAGAGGATGCACCGTCCGGTATCGGGGACCCCGACACCAATCCCACTGTTTTTGAAGGAGCAGGCAAGTCCAGCACGCTTTGAAGAGTCGTAGGCTTCCTTCACAGCCTCCATGCACTCGATGATGCCTGTATCAGGTTGTGCTATCTGTCCGTTGGGCATCACATCCCCCGGCTTGAGGGCATTGAGCCTCTTGAACTCCCAATAGTCCATTCCCACTTCATCGGCAAGGAGATTCATGTTCGACTCTGCTGCAAAACAACTTTGAGTCACTCCAAAGCCCCTATATGCACCCGCAGGGACCTGGTTGGTATAGATAGCCTTGCCGATCACTTCAAAGTTTTGGAAATTATACGGCCCTGAGGCATGGGTACAAGCCCGCTGCAGCACAGGCCCACCCAAGGATGCATATGCACCGGTGTTAGCCATAATTTCCGCCTTCATAGCCGTTATCCGCCCATGTTCGTCACAAGCTGTGGTAATATCAATCTCCATCGGGTGACGTTTGGGATGGACTTCGAGGCTCTCCTGACGGCTGAGTTTGACCTTTACCGGCTTCTTGAGCAACCAGGCAAGCAGGGCGGCATGGTGCTGGACACTCATGTCCTCCTTGCCACCGAACCCTCCACCGACCAGCATGCTGTGGCAGTGTACTTTTTCAGGAGGGAGCTTGAGCATGCGGCTTATCTCATCCCTCTCGTCATAGATCGATTGGCTTGAGGTATGGATGAGCACTCCGTCCTCCCCCTCAGGCAACGCCACAGCGCACTCAGGCTCCATGAAGGCGTGTTCGGTATAAGGGGTGGAGTAGTGACGCTTGACGACGTGCTTGCTCTCTCTGATCGCCTTGTCGGCATCCCCGCGTAGGATATGCTCGACGGTGAGGATATTCCCTTTTTCATGGATGGGAGGGGCATCGTCTGCGAGAGCTTCCTCCATGGTGAGTACAGGCTTAAGCACCTCATACGAAACATCGATCAAGGAGGCTATCTCGTCGAGGGTCTCGCTGTTTCTGGAAACTACCAGGCAGAGGGCGTCGCCTGTGTAGCGGGTGATGCCACCGACGGGAATGAGGACATCCCAATCGTAAACCAGATGTCCGATGATATTCTCCGGCACCTCGTGGCTAGTTACCATCCTGACAAAGTCGGGATGCTTCTCAGCCTTTTCGGTCTCGATCTTCATGACTCTCGCCCTGGGGAATGCAGATCGTAAGGCCTTGGCATAGAGCATCCCTTCGATGCGGATGTCATCTGTGTAGAGGCCTTTTCCCAACGCCTTGGGAATGGCGTCGATGCGCCTGTAGCGCTTGTCCAGCTGAGGTTCCTGCATATCGGTGACAACAGGAAGGTCTTCCCTGAAATATTCGGCCGCCTTGAGGATCGCCTCCTCGATTTTCTTATACCCGGTGCAGCGGCAGATATTCCCTTTTATCGCTTTTCTGACCATGTCGAGTGTGGGGTTGAGCTCCTCATCCAGCAGGCTTTTTGCGCTCATTATCATCCCCGGGGTGCAGTACCCGCACTGCACGGCCCCTGCTTCTGCAAAGCAGTAGGAGTAGACATCCTTTTCCCGCTGGGAAAGCCCCTCTATGGTTATGATGGACTTGCCTTCGAGTTTAGAGAGGGTAGGGAGGCAAGCCTTGGTCTTCTTGCCGTCAACCAGGACGGTGCAGGTACCGCATACGCCCTCGCTGCAACCATCCTTGGTCCCAGTCAGGTTGAGGTCTTCACGTAAAAAACGAAGAAGTTTCTTATCTTGCCCATCGAAGGTGATCGAGTTTCCATTTACCTTGAATGCATACACAGCTTTGCTCTCCATGGGTTCGGGTTGAAAATCCAGCCTTACCCTTTCTATTCGTTTTGGAAGGGAACTTGTGGTAGCCGCTTAGCGTCAGCACTCTTGCGAATGCATCAGTCTGTGATGCTATACGTGTGCAGTTTCTCTATTCCAAAGCAATTCGTCAAGATGTTGTTGCGTAATACATTAGTCTGTTTCAAATTGCTTCATCAGTCAAAGGACAAAAGAAAAATGCAAGGGAGTCCCCCCCCCTGCCTACGCCATTTTTTCTACGTCCGTTTTTCTCTGTTGAACGGCTTGCCTAGCGCCGTGGGTCCGAGAAGCTGGCTCTCCCTGCTGAACGCCAGTACAACAATGACCATGACATACGGCAGCATGACAGCGAACTCATAGGGGAAGTTGATCCCCTGTCCCTGAATCGCAAGCTGCAGTGCCTGGGCAAAGCTGAACAGGAGCGCTCCCCACATGATTTTCACCGGATTCCAGTGGCCGAAGTATACCAGGGCAACGGCAATGAACCCTCGCCCTGCTATGATCTCATCACTGAACATCTTCGCCTGACACAGGCTGAGATAGGCTCCTGCCAGGCCTGCCAGGGCCCCTCCCACTGCGAGAGCCTGGAAACGTACCCTGTTTACCTGGATCCCGATCGAATCGGCTGCCCGCGGGTTTGTGCCCACGGCACGGACACGCAGGCCCCAAGGGGTCTTGAACAGTATGTACCAGGCGACCGGGACAAAGAGAAATGCCAGGTAGACAAGAATGTTGTGTGTAAAGAATATCGGCCCGAGGATGGGTATCTTTGAGAGGAGGGGAATGTCGATATTGTCTATGCCGAGGACCGACTGGGTCCCTCCGATGAAATGGCGGAAAAGGGTTCCTGCAGTCCCCACACCGAACATCTGCAGACCGATACCTGCGATTCCCTGTGGGGCACGGAAGGTTACGACGACAAAGCCGAAGAAAATGCCGAAAAGGGCACCGACTCCCATGGCAACCAGGAGCCCCAGGAAGTTGTACACCCCAGGGGTCGCCCCGCCATGGCCGATGCTGTAGGGGATCAGCATGCCAAGGAACGCTCCCATGGCCATGACGCCCTCACAGCCGAGGTTAAAGATACCGGCTCTCTGGTTGAACATCTCCCCAAGGGAAGCTATCAGAAGGGCTACAGAAAAAGGGACTGCCAGGGAAAGTATGTTTACGATGAAGTTCATGCTTCCACCTCCTTGGGAGGGTTCGTGATTTTTTGATATTTTCGCCAGACCTTCTCCATGAGGTAAGGGTCTGCTAGAACCATCTTGGTAGCAACGATCACGAGGATGATGATCCCTTGCAAAACGTTTACCATGTTTGCAGGAACACCCACCATTCTCTGGGTCATGTCCGCCCCTACGATAAGGAGACCGAAAAAGAAGGAGGCGGGGATGATACCTGCCGGATGCAACCCTCCGAAGAGCGCAACGACGATGGCGCTGAAGCCGTACCCTCCTGTGACGCCTTCGATAGCCCTCCTATGCACACCTGCGATCTCTATGGCCCCTGCCATGCCTGCAAAGGCACCGCTAATGACCATCGCCACGACCAGATATGTAGTGACGCTGATGCCGCCATAGCGGGCTGCNNGCAAAGAATATGCCGGTATGCAGACGGGTTCCCGGAAGCCTCTCCAGCCAGAGGTTCTTGCTAAGACGCATCGATTGCGGAGTTCCGCTCCCGCCGAGTGAAGACTCTGCCGGATCCAGCATCGGGCCACGCAAGAAGAACGTGTAGAACTGAGCCGCTATGTAGTTGAGCATGACGGTCGACAACAACTCGCTTACCTGGAGCTTTGCTTTCAATATGCCTGGAATGAAGCCCCACAGTCCTCCGCAAATCGCTCCGGCAAGAATTGCCAAGGGAAGGAGTATCGGCTTTGGAAGTTCTGGAAACAGCAAGGCGATCGCAGTGGTTCCCAGGATGCCCATAGCCATCTGGCCTTCAGCTCCGATATTGATGATCCCACTTCTGTATGCCACTGCGATTCCCAGTGCGATGATCGTCAGGGGAATCGCCCTGATAAGGACTTCAGAGAGCTGAAGCGTTGTTTTCAGAGGCTCAAAAAGGATGACTGAGTAGGTCTTCAGCACATCCGCGCCTATGGTCAAAAGTATGATGGCCCCTATCGTCATTGCCGCCAGTATGGCCAGAATGATGATGGTGACCTTGTACGTGATCTTAAATGTTTTGGTCATCTTTCACTCCTGCCATGAGAATGCCAAGGCTTCTGCGGTTTGCATCCTTGCGGTTCAGAACCTGTTGGATTTCTCCCTTGAATATTACCGCCACGCGGTCTGAGAGGTCGAGAATCTCATCCAGTTCCTCACTGACAAGCAGTATCCCGATACCTTCCTTGCGTTTTTCCAGAAGCTGCCTGTGGATAAACTCTGCAGCACCTAGGTCCAGACCCCTGATAGGGTAGACAGCTATGAGGAACTTGGGCTTTCTTGATATCTCACGGGCCAGGATGACTTTCTGGATATTCCCGCCCGATAGCGATCCGGCTGCAATGGAGATGTTGGGACTTCGGATGTCAAACTTGATCCTGAGGTCAGTGGCATTCTTGTCTATCTCCTTGTTTCTCAGAAAGGTGTGTTTTGAGAACTCAGGGTGGGAAGCGTCCTTGAGTATAAGGTTCTCCTTGATGGAGAAGGAGGGCACGATGCCTTCGGTATTGCGTTCCTCAGGGATGTAGCCCATGCCTGCTTCTATGACATGGTGGGGGCTCCTGTTTGCAAGGTCCTCGCCATAGAAGAGGATCTCGCCGCTCTCCACCTTCCTCAAGCCGTTGATGGCTTCCGCAAGTTCCCTCTGTCCGTTTCCGGATACCCCTGCAAGCCCTACGATCTCACCTGACCGGATGGAAAGGTTGAGCTTGTTGAGGGCTAGGAAACCACGGTCGCTCTTTACCTTAAGGTCCTTTATGTTCAGCACAATCTCCCCGTCACAAGGTGGCTCCTCGTTGAGAGGGAGTTCGACCTCATGGCCGGTCATGAGTGCTGCGATGTCACTGGGTGAGTGGTCGGTGGTGTTGCCTTGGAAGACAACCGCACCATGGCGCAATATGGTGATGGTATCGGATAGGTCCTTCACTTCCTGCAGCTTATGGCTGATGAAGATGATTGAAAGTTCGCTGGCCATCCGCTTGAGCAGGATTATCAGCTCATCTGTCTCCTGGGGGGTGAGGGCGCTGGTCGGTTCGTCTAGAATAAGGAACCTGGCTCCAAGACAGAGGGTCTTGACCAGTTCAACACGCTGTTGCTCTCCTACTGAGAGTTGCCAGATAAAGGCGTCAGGATCGACATGGAGTCCATATTTCTTTGATATTTCTTCGATACGCTCACGGACCATTGCTAGGTCCAGTTTGAAAAGCGACCATGCCTGCTTGTACCCCAAGGCTATGTTTTCCAGCACGGTCATGTTGGGGACCAGCATGTATTGCTGGTGTACCATACCCAAGCCAGCGGCAAAGGCATCATTGGGAGATCTGAACCTGACCTCTTCCCCATTGATGATGATCCTCCCTTCATCAGGCTGATACAGTCCCATGAGGATATTCATCAGCGTGGTCTTGCCGGCACCGTTTTCTCCAACCAGGGCAAGAATCTCGCCTTCTCCTATGGAGAGGGAGATGTCATCGCTCGCCAGCACTCCGGGAAAACGTTTGGTGATGTGCTCCACACGTAGGCTGGTTATTTTTTTTGTAGTGATTTCCATGCGGGAATTCTCCAAATACAGGTAAAAAACTGAGTCATGCACAAAGAAACCGTGCATGACCCATATGCTAAAGACTCTTAGAGCTTGGAATAATCAACTGTGGTGTAATTGATTGTGTTAGGCTTGGCTTTGAAAGCCTCAATGGTTTCAGCAACCTTGGCCTTGATGGGGCCATCGGAAATCTTGTCGAGGGCAGGGTTGAATTCAAAGATGAATCCACCATTGTTGAAGTTCATGGGAAGGCCCATGCCACCGGTAATGCCAGCATCAAGCTTTTCTACCAGACCTACTACGACAGCTGCATAGTTGTAGGAAGAAGCGGCAATTACCTTGTAGCCTTCAGGGATGCCGATCTGTGCAATATCCTGACCAACCCACCAGATATCCTTATCACGGTGGTCAGCTACAGCGCGAAGGGCACCTAGAGCCTGCTGGGAAGAACCTGAGAGCACGTCTGCACCAGCTTTGATCTGGGACTGGGCAACTTCACCGGCCTTGATGAAATCACTGAAGGAACCGGAGTGTGCGACCATGACTCTTGCCTTGGGATTTGCGGCCTTAACACCAAGGACGAATCCACGGTTGTAACGGGCAGCATCACCAGCATCAACAGGACCGACTATACCAACAATATTGGCTTTGGTTACCATACCGGCGATAATACCTGAGAGGTAGCCTGTCTCTTCACTTTCAGGCATGTAGGTAAAGACGTTCTTGGGCCCGATATCTGCGCTTGTTCCAAAAGCAAATGTTACCTGGGGGTACTCGTCTGCCATCTCAAGAATCAGGTTCTTGTACTGGGCACCGTGTGCAATGATAATGTCATATCCTTGCGATACATACTGACGGGCGGCGGATCCAGCATTGACTGGAAGCATTTTCTCACTATAGTTGTACTCGATGCGTCCAGGTAGCAGTCCTTGTGCTTCTAGGATGCCATCGTGCATTGCTTGGCACCAGCCTTTGTCGTCGATGGTGTTTTCAATGATCAGAGCGATTTTCACTACATTTGAATCTTTCTTTGCAGCGGGTGCGGCTTCCTGGCTTCCTGCTGCGAACACAGCAGTACCGACAAGAACCAGACAGAGCATGATTGACAGGAATTTTTTCATAATACATCTCCTCATAATATGCAACGGCCCACTGTGTGGGTCAATTTTTAACAGTATACGGCGATAAAGTTCAGCCTGTCAAAGAAAATCAGCTGAAAAAGGGTGGTAATAAATACATATAATTGCGTTATATATGATTTATTGATAAATATTTTAAGAATTATGACAGTTTAAGGATGTGATATGGTAGTATTACAAAATATAAGAGGAATACTGCACCAATGGGAAGATAGTATGTTATCTAGTGGTCTCTGAACAACCCCTGTTTTCAGGTTGAAATTGCTTCAGCCTATTTTCATACCAAAACCAGTCGAATCTTCCTTAGACCGAACACCCATTTCAAGAAGACAAAAAGATCCTTCAGGACCTTTCTCAAGTTCATCCCCTGGTTGACCATCAGAATCCTTTGATTCGATTTCCATCATCCGTTTGACTATCTTCTCATTGATTT
>LFRM01108889.1_pt1 | contig 12706 bp, 15 predicted proteins | sample 618341 | NCBI WGS metagenome assembly LFRM01 (sample SAMN03654438, study PRJNA283298) | anaerobic digester metagenome | isolation source: pool of bioreactors CSTR01a, CSTR02a, and CSTR03a thermophilic anaerobic... | place: Denmark: Kgs. Lyngby | collected 2014-05-21
CCGCCGCTGAATCTCCTAATGACTTAACAAGTAAATTAATTTTAATGGCAGGTTTAGCTTATATTATTTTAAGAATCATCGAAACGGTTGCTAACTATTATATGCAATCGATTGGTCACATTATGGGTGCAAAAATTGAGACAGATATGCGCCGCGACTTATTTTCACATATTCAAAAAATGTCATTAGAGTTTTATAATAATACAAAAGTTGGCCATATAATGTCAAGAATAACCTCTGATTTATCAGATGTTACCGAATTTGCTCACCATGGTCCTGAAGAATTATTTGTAGCAACGATTACTATTGGTGTTTCCTTTGCAATCTTGAGTACGATTAATTTAAAGTTAACTGTAATTATTTTTGCTTTTCTACCATTTATGTTATTTTTTTCAAGAAAGTTGCATAAAAGAATGCGCGCTGGCTTTAAAAGACAACGAGTTCAACTTGGACATATTAATTCAAGTGTTGAAGACAGCTTGCTAGGAATTAGAGTAGTAAAATCATTTGCAAATGAAAATCTCGAAATTGATAAGTTTGCCTTAGGTAATGATGAATTTTTAAGTATTAAAAAAGATGTTTACTACACAATGGCGCAATTTCATAGTGTTATCAGAATCTTTGATGGCATCATGTATATCGTAGTAGTTGTTTTAGGTGCTTTCTACGTTAAAGATGGTTTAATTACCGTTGCTGACTATATGGCCTACTTACTCTATGTAGCTAGTCTTTTAACCGCAATTAGAAGAATTGTCCAGTTTTTAGAACAATTTCAAAGAGGGATGACTGGAATTGAAAGATTTATTGAGATTTTAGACACAAAAGTTGATATTGAAGATAAAGTTGATGCTATTGATCTTAAAGATGTAAAAGGTGAAATTCGCTTTGAACATGTTGATTTTGGTTATAAAGATGGTAGTGATGTCTTAAAAGATTTTAACCTATCTATTAGTGCCGGTGAAAATGTTGCTTTAGTTGGTCCATCAGGTGGTGGCAAAACAACGATTTCAAACTTAATGCAAAGGTTTTATGAAATTGATAGTGGTAAGATTAGTATTGATAATTATAGTATTCAAGACATTAAGTTGAATAGTTTACGTAATAATATTGGTGTTGTCCAGCAAGATGTTTACTTATTTTCAGGTAGTGTCTTTGATAACATTGAATATGGTAACCCAGGTGCAAGTCATAAAGAAATTATTCAAGCCGCAAAACTAGCTGGAGCCCACGACTTTATTAGTGAACTTACGCATGGTTATGAGTCTTATGTTGGCGAACGTGGAGTTAAATTATCTGGGGGTCAAAAACAAAGAATTAGTATAGCTAGAGTATTTTTGAAAAACCCACAAATATTAATCCTAGATGAGGCAACAAGTGCTCTTGATAATGAAAATGAGAAACTAGTTCAAGACTCACTTGAAGCTCTTGCTAAAAACAGAACAACTATAACAATCGCCCACCGCTTAACAACGATTAAAAATGCTTCAAGAATTATCGTTTTAACAGCAGAGGGAATTGAAGAAATTGGTAGCCACCAAGAATTAATGAATAAGCAGGGTAGCTATTATGAATTGTATAGAATGTATGAAGATAGCAATTAATTGAATCTTAGAGAGTATAGGACTATAATGGCAATATGAAAGATAGTAAAGAACGTAAAATTAGGATTGAAAATATCCCAGATACAAAACTTGTTTATCAAATAATTAACAGTTTTGAATATACTTTTTTTACTATGTTTTTATTTGGGCTTAGTTTTGTCCTTTTAAATGTAGAAATATATTTAATCGTAATCATCTTGATTATAATCTACTTGTTTTTATCAGGCAGGTACAAGGTTGAGTTTGAAGTTCGTGAAGATTTTTTGCTATATTTTGTCGATGATGAATTTGTAATACTAATATACTTTGATGAAATTGTTAACTACCAAGTAGTTTTGAAAAATAGAAATAATGTCGAACTAAAAATATTGTGTGAAGATGAGAGTGAATATAACTTTTTACTGTCAGATAAAAAAGTTGAAGAATATTTAAAAATGGTAATAGGAGATAAAAACGTTGGATAATAATCAATTATTTATAGGTATTGATTTTGAAACTGCAAATAGTAACCCACTTAGTGCTTGTTCGATAGGACTAGTGGTTTTTTTAGCGGGGGAAGTTATTTTTGAATTTGAATCATTAATTAAACCGCCAAAAAAATATGGAGAGTTTTTATACTTTAATACAACAATCCACAAAATTACGGCCAGTGATGTAAAAGATGCTAAAACTTGGTTAGAAGTTTATCCGTTAATTAAACCATACTTAGACAATTCTCTAATAGTCGCACACAATGCTAGATTTGATATTAATGTTTTTAAAGCTTTAAATGAATTTTATGGGCTTAATTTGCCCAATGCTAATTACTTTTGTTCAGTCGATTTAGCCAGGGAAGTTTTACCGTATCTTTCTAATCATAAATTAAATACCGTTAGTGACTTTTTAGAAATTAATTTAAATCACCATAATGCTAAAAGTGATGCCATCGCTTCAGCTATGATTGTATATAGGTGCATGATTCTTACAGATACGTTAAAATTAACTGAACTTTTAGAAAAAGTACATTTAATTCCAAAAAAATTAATAATATAATAGTTTTGTGTTATGATATAAAGAAGTTATGGAGGTAATTTTATGAGTAAGTATTTAAATAACGCATTATTTTGGCAAAAATTAGATACACTATATTTATCAAATAAAGTTGTTATCGATAAACCAAAAGGTTATGTACATCCTTTGTATGCAAACTTAGTGTATCCAGTCGATTATGGCTATATTTCAGACACACTTGCAAATGGCGAAGGAATTGCTGTATATAAGGGGACATCTAAAAGTGGGCTACAACACTTGGCAATTTCAGCTGATATTTTAAAAAAGGATGTCGAAGTTAAATTACTAATCGATTGTACAGATGATGAAATCACAGAAATACTATTTTTCTTAAATCAAACTGATTTACAAAAATCAGTACTTATTTCAAGAGATAATGGCATTCCAGCCTGGGCCGAGTCTGACATTTAATAGGAAATCTTTTTTTTAGTGATTATAGTATATTGAGGTGTTAATATGAAAGGAGTAATTTTTAGTACTTCTTTTTTTATTTTGATTTTTGCTACATTTATAAGCTTAGGTTGGTATGTGAGTTATGATCATAATCGCAGTTTTATTAATAATAATTTAAAAAACTCACTATTTCAAACCGCAAATATCTTACATGGTGAATCTGACATTGATGAAACAAGGGTAATTGATACTTTTATTAGCGAAATACAAGGATCTTTACCAGAAAACTTTAATTATCAATTTGAACTGTTGGGATTTAGCGCAGAGCCACTTTTAGTTAGAATCAAAATGACTTGTAAAAGTAAAAATAATTTGTATAGTTTTACTTTAGAAGAAACCTTAATAGAAAAGGAGATTGTAAATGCCGAAAAATAAGAATGTTCTATTTGGTTTTAGTGTCGTCATCGTTGTTTTACTCAATTATTTTATTTTCAATATTGCTTTAAAAAGAGAAGTAGATTTAATTAAAATTCCTGTAGTAAAAGAAACAATTCATCCAAGAAGTAAAATTAGTGAAGATGATATAACTTTTATTGAAGTTCCCAGTATTTTTGTCAATGATAAATTTTATCTTGACAAAAAAGACATTATTAATAAGTATACGGACATTAGAGCACTAATGCCGACTTCATCACTGTTTTATAAAGAACTATTATTTGAAGAAAAGGATTTACCTGATTATCCAGCAATACTTTTAAATGATCAACAAGTTGCATATAATATGGCAACTGATTTAATTAAACTTTCTGGAAATTCAATTGTCGTTGGCCAAAAGGTAGATATTTACACAACTTATCATAAAAGAAATGAAAAACCAATTGTAGACCTTTTGATTAAAGCTGTGAGAGTAATCGGAGTAAAAGATAAAAAAGGTTTCGATGTCAGCCATCCTGATAGTAATGGAGTACCACATATAGTTTTATTGGCTATTGATCAAAAACTTTTACCGATAATAAGAAGTGCTGATGAAATAGCAAAAGTAGAGTTAGTTGCATATTCAACCAAAGCAAGTGACCAGATGGAATCAACGTTCAATAGTGAAGCTTTGATTTTGGAATATATTAATTATGAACCATGACTTTGACTTTGAATTTTTAAAAGAATTTATCAGCGATGAGAAGATTACAGATGTTAATTACAATGGAAATACTCTTTGGGTAGACCATCTTGAAAAAGGTCGTTTTAAAGAAGCAATTAATATAAGTGAAGTTGATTTAGAAAAGTTTTGTTATAAAGTGGCCAACTATAGCAATAAACAGTTCAATAATTCTTATCCTATTTTAGAAAGTGAAACTAAAGATTTAAGAATAAGTATTATTCATAAAAGCATTGCTGCATCAGGCTATAGTATTTCAATTAGAAAAACGCCACCAGTTATGCGTTTAAATACTGAACTTTTACTAAAGCAAAACTATGCTAGTTTAGACTTAATCAACTTTTTAAAAACATTAGTTGAAAAGCGCAGCAATATTATTATTAGTGGGCTGCCAGGGGTTGGCAAAACAGAATTAGTAAAGTTTTTAACTTCATTTATCAAAGCAAACCAACGGGTAATTACCATTGAGGACAGTTTAGAAATTAGATATAGTAATATTCATCCTGATAAAGATGGTTTAATGCTCAAAGTTAATGCTAATTTAAATTATCGACAAGCTATAAAGGCTTGCCTTAGACAAAGACCGGACTGGCTTTTGCTATCAGAGGTTAGAGGCGATGAAGTAGTTGAGCTATTACAAGCTGTTTCTACAGGTGCAAATCTTATTAGTACTATTCATGCTGATAACGCAGAAACGATACCTCAACGTATATTACACATGTTTCCAGGCAATGAAATTACCAATGACAAGCTTTTATATAATATTCATGAAAGTATTAACTATGGTGTTCATATTAGGTCAAACATTTCAGATGAAGGGATTAGTCGCTACATTGATCAAGTATGTAAGTTTTTTGTAAAAGACAGTACTTATCATACAAAAACTATTTATACCCACAAAAAAGGTTTAATATAAAAATGATAATTATTATACAAGGGGGTTGAGATGATTTATTTGAGTGGTTTTATAATTTTGCTTGTTTACTTGTATTTATTTAAAAAACAACGAGAAATATTAAAATTAATACCAATCTCACACAAAGGCATAATAAACCTATACAGAGTATTTAATACTAATAATAGTTTGTCTTTGTACAAACTATATTTTAATATAATTGCGATGTTTGGCTTTATTATTTTTATGGCAATTGCCTTCAAATTAAATATGATCTTTACAATAACTTTAATCATAGTAAGTGTTTTACTTTTACCTTTAATTGTTGTCTGGAGACTAAATTATCAAAAACAAGAGTACAATTTTAATAATCTGATTATTTATATAAATCAATTTATCATGGTTTTTAAAACATATCCCAAAATATATCCAACCTTAATTGAAATTGAAAATACAGTTTCTGGACAATTAAACAGCTTAGTAAATAATAGCATTGAAAACATTAAAAATGGTCACAGTAGTTTTGATAGTTTAAATGCGATTACAATAGTTTACCCACATTTTATAATTCATAATTTACACAGTTTAGCTTATAGCATAGAGCAGTATGGAACGACTGAGTACTATGAAGCACTTGATTTAATTCAAGATGATGTTGATGATTGGGTTGAAGATGTTGCAGCTTATAATTATAATAAAAATAAGATAATTACTAAACTTACAGTCTTAATTATTTTCGCTTTATTTATTTGTTTTATGGCTTTAAAAATGATTTTATCAATTGACATCGAAATTAGTGTTATAAATTACCAAATTTCAATTTTCATCTTTTGTTTAGTACAAATAATTACCTACGTTACTTCAATTTCAGTTTTAAATTCAAAATGGATTGAAAGTAGTGAAAGTTTATGATTACTGCGATCATATTTATTCCTATTGTTTTAGCCTTGTTTTTGTTTGAAAAAACTATAAGTGCTTTTTTTATAAACTATCTTTATGAAAAGGATTTAGTTATGTTGCTGAGATATGAAAAAGATCAAAATTTCGAAGTTTTTCAAAGAAATAGATATATTAAGAGTAGTCGAATCCTCTTCTTTATATTATTTTTGCCTTTACTAAGATTCAATATTTATTTTCTAATCGGGATTTTATTGCTCACATACTTCACTTATAAAAAACCATATAACAATTTAAAAAAAATGTATCAAGAGGATTTAAATTTTGTTAAATATCAATTTCCAATATGGCTAAGACAAATTCAAATCCTACTTCACAATAATAACGTAATTAACTCATTAATTTTATCTCTACCGTTGGCACCCCCGATAATTAAAAATGACTTAAAAGAGTTAATAGAAACACTAAGTATTTCGCCCAATAATTTTGCAGCTTTTGCTGACTTTATGGATTCATTTAAAATATCTGAAGTAAATCGTGCTATGAAACTTCTATATCGTTGTTATATTGTTGATAAAGATGAATCATATAAGCAATTAAATAGAATGATTGCCTCAACAACAAAATGGATTCGACAAGAAAGAATGACAAGACAAGAAAATAAATTAACATATTTTGAATGGATCGGAATTATCCCTTTAATGGGCGTCACCTTTGTTTTTTTAGTTATTATGGCAAGTTTGTTAACTAACTTATTTAGAGAGGGGGTAGGAGTGTGAAAGCATTTTTCGAAGAATATGGGATGGTTTTAGTTGTTACAATAATTGCAACTGGAATGATAATATTTTCTAATAGTTTTAAAGATACGATGACGACTAATTTAAACTCAATGTGGGATAATATGACAGAAGAGGGTAATTAGATGAAAGGGGCTTTTGAAACATATTTATTAATTTTAGTTGGGATGACCTTTGTCTTGTTGGGATTTTCAATGGTTGAGACAACGCTTCGCTATAACAATGCAAGATTGTATCAAGAAACGATAATTTCAATAATAGAAAGACACAACCGCTATGATAATGATATAAAACAGTTAATCACTGAATCAAAGCTTAGGTGTCAAGAGTGTAGCTTTAATGTTAATCAAATTGATGATAAATATATGGTATTTGTCAATTTCAAGGTTAGTATTCCTGTTGCCAATTTTAAAACAACCGCTAGTATTAAGTCGCTAACCCGGAGTATCCAATAAATACTTTGGGTTTTATTTGTAAATTACCCATTATTACATTATTATAATTAATAGAGGGTGATATATATGCTTTTAACGATTGATGTTGGCAATAGTGACATAGTAACGATATTATATGATGAGAAAAAAAATATTGTAAAAAGTGATCGCCGCGAAACAATAAAGAAATCACAATATAGTTTATACGCTCAATATATAAAAGATATAAAGAAACTTTTTAATATTTCAACTGTCAACTATATCGTTTCTTGTGTTGTACCAAGTATAAGCGAAACTTTAAAAGAAGTTTTAGAAGATAATTTAGATTTTGGATATTTTATCGACTACACTAGCTATCCCGATATTTCAAAGTTATTAAGTCCTCCCCAAGAAATTGGTGCCGATTTAATTGCGGCCAGTGTTGAAGTAATCGAAAACTATGATCAACCAACAATTATTATAGACATGGGTACTGCAACTAAAATTATCGTAGTTGATAAAAATACAATAATTGGGGTTGCAATATTGCTCGGGGTTAAAAAAAATGCCAAAGCAATTGTCCAATCAATACCTCACTTACCAAAAGTTGAATTGAAGTTTCCTGCAAATGTCGTTGGCAAAACAACAATTGAAGCAATCCAATCAGGAGTAATGTTTTCAACGATTGCGACAATTAATGGTTATACGGCATTAATTGAAGAACACTTTGAAAATAAAGTAGCCAAGATAATTACAGGGGGCATTTCTAGACTATTTTTAGCAAAATTAAAAGATTATGAATACAAAGAGAATCTAGTTAATGATGGACTATATTCAATTTATCATTTAAAAGATAAGACTTATGAAAAGATTTAAAACAATAAAAAATCAAAATTCAATTACTTATTCAATAACACTGCTGTTAATTTTAAGCCTCGCTTTTTACTTGACAAACTTGTATAACTTAATTCCAAAAAAAATGTATACAAATGAAGACTTTGATATAAAAACTATTAACAGTAATATTGACTTTAATAATAATGGAATTAGTGACAATCAAGATTTTTTGCAAGGGGCAAAAATAGATGCTAATAACCGCCCTAAATATGATGGGAGATACTATGATGGTGGCTATCCGCCAGATAATGTTGGTGTTTGTACAGATGTAATCTGGAGAGCTTTTAGGCAAGCGGGATATTCATTAAAAGAAATGGTAAATCAAGATATTATTAAAAGACCTGATGTTTATAAAGAAATAAATAAACGCGATAAAAATATTGATTTTAGAAGAGTGAAAAATTTAAGAGTATTTTTTCAAGAGTATGCCCAAAATCTTTCAATTGATAAAAAAGATCATGCTATGTGGCAGGCAGGAGACATTATAATTTTTGATAATGATAAACATATTGGAATTGTTTCGGATAAAAGAAATAAAAAAGGTGAAGTATATATTATCCATAATGGTGGTCAAACAAAAAGGGAAGAAGATTACCTAAAAAGAGCGAATGTTACAGCACATTTTAGATTTGATGCACAAATGGTTGATTCAGATATTTTGGTTAAATGGAAAGATTAAGTTTAAATTAAGGGAGTTGTTTTATGTATTACTATTTAATATTAGTTGGATTTATGTTAGTTATTTCACTGCAGGCTTACTATACTTTTTTCTTGTTGTCTAAGGCTGGAGGAAGTTCGCTTTATTTAAATATTTCGTATAATGGTATAGTTTGTATTACAATCACTTTACTCTATTTTTTCATATATTTTAATCATCTTTTTAACCTGTTTATTGGTAATTATGATCTTGTCTTTTATACAAATATATTGTTTGTAATTTTCACTTTGTTATTGTTTAAAACCTGGGAGATTAGATTCAACCAATTGGCAAAGCAAAACTATAAGATTTTTATTTTCTTATTGAGTTTTGTTGCGATAGGACTTTTGTTTAATGATAAATTTCAATATGTCACGATTTTTAATCAGCAAGTGACTAGTGTTCTTCCCCATATAATTAACATTTTTGTTTTAGGAATAATTAATGTGCTGTTTTTACAACATAATAAGCTTGCGGGTGGCATTGATTTTAAATTATTTCCAGTAATTATCTTAATCATAAATCTAATTAATATTAGTTTAACTTTTTTGGATTTTAATGCCTATGTGCCTTTGGTTTATTATATATTTCTTTTAGTTCAAAGTATTGGGTTTTTATTGTTAATTAAAATGAGTATTGATGACTTTAAAAAATCTTTTTATTATTAATAATCATATTTGATTTTATCTACAAATAAGGTATAATGTATAAGCAATAAAAATATCAAGAATGAGGGAGAGAGTTAGCTCACTGAACTCATACCAACCTGCAGTGCAAGGTGGTAAAGCTAACATCGATAATAACATTACATCGACATCTCTTTTTCTAGGGATGTTTTTATTTTAAGGAGAGATAACATGAAAGTATTTTTTACAAGTGAATCAATTACACCTGGACATCCAGATAAAATATGTGATCAAATAGCAGACGCTATTTTGGATGCAGCTCTAAGTGAAGACAAACATAGTAAAGTTGCCGTAGAAGCTTCTATTAAAGATAATTTTTTATTTATCTTTGGTGAAATTACGACTAAAGCTCAATTAGATTACAGTAACATTGCACAAAAAGTAATTAAGGAAATAGGCTATGATTTTGAATATGAAATAGTTGAAAAAATTTCAAGACAGTCACCTGAAATTAATAAGGCGGTCAATGGTTCTGGTAAAATTGCTGCAGGAGATCAAGGTATTATGTTTGGTTATGCCTGTAATGAGACTGAATCCTTCATGCCACTATCAATTGAGATGGCCCATCATTTAGCTCAAAGACTAACTAAGGTCTTTTTAAATCAAAAGTCGGAAATTTTAAAACCAGATGGAAAAACGCAAGTAACTGTCGAATATGTCGATGGTAAAATTTCAAGAATTGATACAATTGTTGTTTCAACCCAACACTATGAAAATATTAGTCAAGCCTTTTTAAAGACGTATATTTTTGACAATGTTATTTCACCAATAATCGATAAAGATCTTATCGATGAAAATACAAAAATATATGTTAATCCAAGTGGATCCTTTATCGTAGGTGGTTCATATGGAGATAGTGGAACAACAGGGCGAAAAATTGTTGTTGATACTTATGGTGGCCATGGTCGCATCGGTGGGGGAGCCTTGAGTTCTAAAGACCCATCTAAAGTTGACCGTAGTGCAGCATATTATGCTCGCTATGTTGCAAAAAATATTGTCGCCAATAAGTTAGCAGAAAAGTTTGAAATACAAGTTTCATATGCAATTGGAATGGTTGATCCTTTATCAATAAATATCAATACATTTAATACAAGCAAACATACCGACCAAGAAATATTAGATATTATTAGGGCTAACTTTGATTTTAGTGTTGATAATATTATTAAAGAACTTGATCTTTTGAGACCAATATATCGTCAAACTGCAAACTTTGGACACTTTGGAAGAAATGACTTGCAGTTACCATGGGAGCAAGTCATAAAATTAAAGCTTAATTAATCATTTTACATGCTAAAAATGTAGGATAAAGATACAATTGTTATTAATTAGGGGAGTGATTTAGTGTTTAATTTAATAAAACAAGATAACTTTAAAAAAGTCTTAAAGTTTTCAATGATATACCGTTTTATTATGCAACTATTAATTACTCCTTTTTTTCTTTATCTAGGTAAGCTATTACTTAATTATCATAAGGTCCAATTCATGAGCACTGAAACGGCCTTATTTTTGTTAACCAAGCCTTCAGTATTGATTTTTATAGTTTTTGGACTTGGGATTTTAATGTTTTTATTAATGATTGAATTATCCTCTGTAATCGTATTAGCAGAGTATGAAAAATCAAGGGATAATTTGCTTCCTTATGGGATCAATAAGTTAAAGTGGACGCTAAGACCACGCAACTTAAAATTTTTACCGCTATTAATAGTTATTTTGCTAGGCTTTCACTATGGTATGTCAACAATAATAACTGATGCTTTTTTTATACCGGAATTTATAATGGATACTATTTTAAAAACACCTTCATTTTTATTTTTATATACAGTTTTTAGTATTATAGCTTTTATTGTTGCTTTTTATTTAGTGTTTATATTTCATAATTTATTTATTGCAGAAGTCAGTGTTAAAGAAGCTGTCTCAAATAGTGTTTCGATGGTTTCAAAGAATAAGGTCAACTTTCTTGTAGCTGCGATAAAGCTTGGGATTAAAATAAGTGTTTTTTCTTTATTAGTATATTCTACTGTGATATTCACCTTTATTTTTATATTTTATGTTATTCCACCACTGAAGAGTTTTAATGCCTTATCTTTGTCAATTTTATTTTTAATTAATAAAGCGACAGTCTTTATTATTGTTAATATAGTAAGTGCGATTAATGTAGTTTTCTTAAACCAAAAATACCATGAATACAAGGGAGTTGTCGCAAAAAGCCACCCAGTATTATCAAAGCCCAATCATACACATATTCCACTTTTAAAATATGCGCTTTTAGGTTTATTGATAACCACTTTATTAGTTCAGGGCTACGGAGCTTATAAGACAACGATGACTTTTGAAAATCCTGAATTTTTAGAACATAAAATCTATATAACTTCACATCGAGGTAATTCATCTGATGCACCAGAAAATACAATAACAGCGATAAGGGCAGCAAAAAAGGTAAGGGCTGATGCTGCAGAAATTGATGTTCAATTAACAAAAGATGGGCACGTTGTCGTGATACATGACTTTAAACTTAACCGTTTAGCAAAAGATCCTAGAACTGTAGTTGATTTAACTCTTGCAGAGTTAAAAGCTTTAGAGGTGGGGTCCTGGTTTTCTAATAACTTTAAGGGTGAAAAAATTCCAACCCTAAATGAAGTTATTGAAGAGGCGGGTAATGCAATAAAGTTGAACATTGAACTAAAGCCCTCTAATGACGAAAAAGAATTGGCGAACGCCGTTATTGAAATTTTAAAACAATACAATTACTTTGATCATACTGTTATCTCATCATTAAACAAAGAGGCACTTTTTCAAGTTAAAAAGATTAAGCCAAGTTTAAGTGTTGGCTACATTGTCCCGTTTGCTTTAGGGAGTTTTGATTTTGAAGAGAATATTGATTTTTATAGTATTGAGATGTCATTTTTAAGTAAAGGTTTAGTTGAACAGTTAAAAAATCAAGGTAAAGAAGTTCATGCCTGGACGGTAAATAGTGAAGCAGACCTAAAAAAAATGCAAAGATTAGAAGTTAATAGCATTATTACAGACAATCCTGTTTTGGCAAAAAAAGTATTATCAACTAACTTACTTGAAAAAGGTATTTTAGAAATTTTAAGTTTACTTGACTAAACAAGTAAATTTAATATATTAAATTCTTATCGTTTAACTTTAATAAAAGATAAACTACTTCTTTGTAAAATTGTATTGCCTTTTGTCTACTTTTAGTGTATTATATTAAATGTACG
>LFRM01246745.1_pt1 | contig 12705 bp, 11 predicted proteins | sample 618341 | NCBI WGS metagenome assembly LFRM01 (sample SAMN03654438, study PRJNA283298) | anaerobic digester metagenome | isolation source: pool of bioreactors CSTR01a, CSTR02a, and CSTR03a thermophilic anaerobic... | place: Denmark: Kgs. Lyngby | collected 2014-05-21
CCCCAGGAAAAACCATGGCGGCCAATAGAGAAGGCAGCATCCAGGACTGCTTCCACGTTCCTTTGGAAGGGGACTTCATTGGCACTGATGCGCCAGGATTTGTCATCCACTTTAACGTTCAGGGAAAGGTTCCGGTCGTAGTGCGCCGCACGCGCCGCCAGTGCCTGCTGCGCCTGCGCATGCGTAAGCCCTCCTATGTGAGTGCCGTCCACGAAAATGCCGTCGAAGAAAGTATCGCGTGTCATCCAGCTGAGTTTTGCTTTGTACGCCGGATACGCTCCGTAGAATTTATACACGCCAAACACCATGAATGCCAACAAAGAAACGCAAACAAGAACAATCGCCAGCCAAATCCCCTGGCTGCGCGCGCTGCGGTCATAAAAGTACTGCTCCTTGCTATCCTGCGAAGGAGAACGCTCGGGGCGCATCAGATCGTTTGGCTGCGAAGCATACTGCGGTACGGGAGCGAGCCTGAAGGCGTCCCAATCATCGCTGGATGTCAGCGGTTGCGACGCACGCTGTTCAGGCGGCTGCCAGACGTCATTGGGCAGCGGCGCTCTTCGTACGCCGCTTTGCTCCGGGTCGTCCTGATAGCGGGCTCGCCTCTTGTTTCTTTTCTCGGGCAATCGGTTTAATCCTCCAAGGCCAAGGGTACATTTGTATTGTAGATTTGGGCAATCGTTCTGTCAAGCTGTGCCTAAGTTTGGGGCTCTGCGCTTGACACACTTGGTTGTTTGCCCTATACTGCGACCAAAACAAAACTCAGGAGGTAAGCATGAAATTTTACCGTTGTAAGCACTGCGGCAACATCATCACCCATCTGAAGGATAGCGGGGTGCGCGTCGTTTGCTGCGGCGAGGAGATGCAGGAGCTGGTGCCCGGTACGACAGACGCGGCGCAGGAAAAGCATGTGCCGGTGTACACCGTAGGAGGCAACCAGGTCCACGTCAAGGTCGGTTCGGTGGAGCATCCCATGGTCGCCGAACACTACATCGAGTGGATCGGTGTGGAGACCAAACAAGGTTGGCAGCAAAAGTACCTCAAGCCAGGCGAAAACCCTGAAGCATCTTTTGCCCTGCTGCCCGGCGATGAAGTCAAAAGTGTTTACGAATACTGCAACTTGCATAGCCTCTGGCAAGCCTGACAACAGCCCTGACTCATTACATTTTGGATTCGGAGGAGATTTTATGAAAAAGTACCTATGCAACCTGTGCGGCTACGTCTATGACGAGGCTGTGGGTGATACCGACAACGACGTCGCCGCGGGCACCAAATGGGAAGATTTGCCTGAGGGATGGGTTTGCCCGCTATGCGGCGCAGACAAGGAAGACTTTTCTCTGATCGACGAGTAATGCTTGCCCCAAAGGGCCCCGGCTAATGCCGGGGCTATTTTGTTGCCCTCACCACCGCCTTATGGTATAATCCGACATTGATTACCGCTCCTAGGAGGCCTGAATGGATAAATGGGACCACCGATTCATGGAAATGGCAAATCTGGTTGCTGCCTGGTCAAGCTGCTTTACGCCGGGGCGCAATATCGGCGCTGTCATTGTCAAAGATAAGCGCGTAATGACCACCGGCTACAATGGAGCTCCTGCCGGGATGAAGACCTGCAAAGAGCGCGGCGAGTGCATGCGGCGTAAGCTGGGCATCGCTTCGGGCACGAGGGCTGAACTTTGCTATGCCATTCATGCCGAGCAAAACGCGATCATCCAGGCAGCGAAACTGGGCATCGCCATCGACGCAGCGACGCTGTACTGTACGCATCAGCCTTGCTCAGTGTGCGCCAAGATCATCGTCAACGCCGGGATCAAGCGCGTGGTGTACGAACAGGGGTACCCGGACGAATTCTCCTTGGTTTTCTTTCATGAAACCGGTGTGCTTCTGGAAAGGTATGAAGGTTCAAACGCTTAACGGCAGTTTGGCCGCATGTCGGTTTCCGCCGTTTGGAAAGAAGGTTTTCGCATGAATACCGTGGACGCATCTTCGCCGCGCGGCATGTCACCGGTCAAGAAACTGGTGATCATCGCTCTGCTTGTTGCCTTGTCTGTTGTGTTGGAAAGGCTGCTGGGGTACAACGGAAAAGTGCTGAATATATCGTTCGGCTACCTCCCCATTGCCCTGGCGGGCATGCTGCTGGGTCCCGTGCCCGGTGCGCTGGCAGGAGCGCTGGGTGATTTTCTGGGGGCAATGCTGTTCCCCGTGGGCCCCATTAACCCTTTCTTTATCCTTGTCGCGGCCGTGCAAGGTGCTTTGTACGGCCTGTTCCTGCACCAGCCCTTTTTCTCAAGGTGGCGTTTGATCTTATGTCAGCTGATAATTACCGTCGTGCTGCACATCGTCGTCAATACCTTTATTCTGGTTCCCATTGTCGGCAAAAGCTTCCTGGCGCTGATGCCCGCGCGTGCCCTCAAAAACTTCCTGTTCTTCCCCGTTGAAGTATTCACACTGATCAAAATGCAGGAGTACCGGGGCGCAATGGAGGGACTTATCAAATAGGGTATCGTTTTCCGTTCTTGAAAGGAGTGCTCATGAAGTCCATTTTGTGTCTGTTGCTGGCGGCAACGCTTGTTTTTTCTCCCGTTCATGCGTTGGGGAGCGAAGATCCTGTCATAGCGCAGATCAGCGTGCTCAATGACAAGGACATTCCCGAAACGCCCTGGGGCATCCGCCACTATCTGCTCATCTGCATGGACTCATGGCAAGCCAAAATGAATCGTCTGGGATACTCTGACGGCATGGTACTTCTGTCGATGGACGAGAGCACGGGACGCATCATGGTAACAAGCTTTATCCGCGACATGCTGGTTATCCACCCCGACGGGCTGCCCGGCCGTCTGACCTACGTTACCAAGGAATTTGGCGTCGATGGCCTGATGACTACCATCAATCGCCATTTTGGCATAACGATCGATAAGTACATCCTGATGGACTGGAGTCAAGTGCAGGCTATCGTAGACGCCGCGGGCGGCGTCAAGCTGGACGTGACGAACGAAGAAGCCAGTTATCTGAGGCGCTACGCCATTTCCCCCGCCAGCACAGTGCCTTCCATGCAGCGCGCCGGCACCTACCTGTTCAAGGGCCATGCCGCTGTCATCTTTATGCGCATGCGCAAAGTGCCTGCTTCCAACGGGGACGCGCAGGACTTTGGCCGCACGTTCCGTGCACGCACGGTCTTGAGCAACATCGCTGACAGCCTCAAAAACGTGAGTTACGAAGCGGCACAGGACTTGCTGAACGCTGTTCTGGATAACACACTGGCCACCAATTTGACCCCTTCAGACATCCTGGAAGCCTTCAATACCGCCTTCAGCCTGCGGGGCACGAGGCTGGAACAGTGCCGTTTGCCATTTGATAATACGGTACGCCCGTTTGAGTACGCGAACGGCGCGGCCCAATTGATGGATTTTGAAAAAAATCGTGCCCTATTTCATGATTTTTTGTTTGAGCAAAGCTATGTCGTCAGCGATATGACGCCATGAACGGAGGAAACCGCTTGTCCCCTATTCCCCAGATACTCTCCCTGTTAAAATCCATGTACCCGGGCGCAGTATCGGCACTTGACTTTTCCAACCCTTATGAAATGCTGGTTGCCACCATGCTGTCCGCGCAATCGACCGATAAGCAGGTCAACAAGGTAACACCGCATGTGTTCAGGGATTTTCCCACTGTGGAAGCAATGGCTTCAACTTCGCCCGAGATCCTTCTACCGTACGTGCAAAGCTGCGGCTTTCGCTCCAAGGCCACCAACATCGTGCTGACAGCCCGCAAGATCATGAGCGATTTTGGCGGACAGGTGCCGCGCACCATGGAAGAATTGACCAGCCTGCCCGGCGTAGGCCGCAAAACAGCCAACGTAGTCATGGCGAACGCCTTTGGAATTCCGACCATCGCGGTGGATACGCACGTATTTCGCGTCGGCAACCGTTTGGGTTTGGCGGACGCCTCCACAGTGGAAAAGACCGAACAGCATCTGATGCAGAACATCCCGCGAAGTGACTGGATCGACGCCCACCACTGGCTGATCCATCACGGGCGTGAAATCTGCAAGGCACAGCGCCCGCTTTGCGCCGTATGTCGACTTAGCCCGCTGTGCAAATACTACAACCGTCAAAGCAAACAAAAATGACAGCCGTGTGGGCTGCTTTTTCCTGAAAGGACTTAAATGGAACTGTATCACAACTCCCGCGACCCGGAGTGCCGTTTTCCCTTGGGCGCGGTGCCCGCGGGGACCCGGCTGCGTCTTCGTTTCTACACGGGTGACAATTCCTCCCGCGTGCAGATGCGCACATGGAACGGAAAGACGAATTTTTATTCCATGACATCCCTTGGCATGGGCGCTTTCGAAACCTTTATCACAGTACCCGATGAACCGGTCATCCTTTGGTACGATTTTGAAATAGCTGACGCAGACAAAAACATCACCCGTTACGGCAACGCGCACGACCATCTGGGCGGCGAAGGCGCGGCGTATCCGGCCCACCCGCCTTCCTTTCAAATTACGGTATACGACCCCGCATTCATGCCGCCGGAATATCTGCGCAAGGGCATCATGTACCAGATTTTTCCCGACCGTTTCCATCGCCACAAACCGCCCGAAATGAAAAGGCCGGATTCGCATCTGCACGAAGACTGGAACGCGCAGCCCTTGGTGGACCCGGATCCCCGCAGCGGCGACAACCGCGCGCTGGACTTTTTTGGCGGCACGCTGAACGGCATTCGCGAGAAGATACCGTATCTTGTTGATCTGGGCGTCACGGTGCTATACCTCAATCCCATTTTCAAGGCGCGATCCAATCATCGCTATGATACGGGCGATTATCGCGCGATCGATCCCCTGCTGGGCACTGAGGACGATTTTGTTGCGTTATGCCGGGCAGCGCAAGAGTCGGGTATTCGCATTCTGCTGGACGGCGTTTTCAGCCATACCGGGGAAGACAGCGTTTATTTTAACCGTTACGGGCATTACGATTCTCTCGGCGCGTACCAAAGCCCCGATTCGCCGTATCATCACTGGTATCGCTTCAGCGAAAACAGCAAAGACCAATACGCCTGCTGGTGGAATATCCCGACGCTGCCCGAGCTCAACAAGGATGACCCGTCTTATCGGGCGTTCATCCTGGGCGAGAACGGGGTAGGTCGGCACTGGGTCAAAAAAGGCGCGGCCGGATGGCGGTTGGACGTGGCGGACGAATTGCCGATCAAATTTATCCGGGATCTGCGCACTGCTGTCAAAAAGGAAAAAAGCGACGCGGTATTGCTTGGTGAAGTATGGGAGGATGCCAGCCACAAAGTGTCCTACGGCAAAATGCGCAGCTATTGTCTGGGTGACACGCTTGACAGTGTGATGAACTATCCTCTGCGCGATATTGTTTTGAGATTCCTGCTGGGCACTGTGACGGCGGAACACGTCGTGCGGCAAGTACGCTCCTTGCAGGAAAATTACCCGGTGCCGTTCTTTTATTCGCTGATGAACCTGTTAGGCAGCCACGACCGCGCGCGCATCCTTAATGTGTTGTGTGACCATGAATATACCAGCATGGCGATGAAGGATCGCTGCGGGATGAAATTGCCGGAAGATGCGCGTCAATTGGCGATAAGCCGCCTCAAAAAGATGCTCAGCATCTTTGTTGCACTTCCCGGGATGCCGGCCATCTACTATGGTGACGAAGCCGGAATGGAAGGGGCGGCCGATCCTTTCTGCCGCTCGCCTTTTCCCTGGGGCAATATTGACCCCGGTATCTATGACGCGATAAAAACGGCCTTCGCACTCAGAAAAGAACGTCCCGTGCTGCAGACCGGTTATCTGGATATTGCGCATGAGGGCACGGAAACACTGGTGATAACGCGGTACCTGACAGATGGCAGGGACGTGTTTGGCAGCAAACTCTCCGACAGCCCCTATGTGCTGCGTGTGTCCCGCGACCGTTTTAGAAAACAAAGCAATCGGTAAATGTTAAGTTTTGTTGACTGTTCGTTACGAAAAAGTAAAGGTTTTCTTGACACAGGCCTGTTTCTATCATAGAATAATGTGAATAACTGTATGGAGGTCTCCCATGAACAATAGACATTTCGGACGCTTTGTCGCCATGATGGCCGTCATCGTCCTCATGGTACCGGCGTTGGCCCTCGCGTCGTCGGAGACATTTCCGTTTGTTGCATACACAATAGAAATGTTGTCGCTGCGCGTGGCTCCATCGGGCTCAGCGCGTGAAAAGGGTACGGTTCCCGCACAGTCCGCTGTCGCCGTCACAGGCGAGGGGGGAGACTACTACGTCGTTGTTTACGAAGGCCTTGAGGGGTACGCCCCCAAGCAATCCCTATCGCGCACCTTGGCAGCAGGCGACTCGCAGGCTATGCCGCTTGCCGTCTCCACGCGGGCCGCCGTTTACCCGGCATTATCCACGGGAGACTCCGGCGATATGGTAGAGGCGCTCCAGCAAGCCCTGATTGAACTGGAATTCCTGTCCGGCCGGCCAGACGGCAAATACGGCCCTGCCACAGCCGGGGGAATCAGCAAATTCCAGGATAAAAACAACTTGCCCGCGAATGGCATTGCCGACCCGGAAACACAAAAGTTTCTGTTTGAAGAACGCGTATACAATGCCAAAGGCCGCCGTCAGGACGTCAAGGTTGTTCCACCGGCGGGCACGCACATCCTGCGTCCGGACGACTACGGTAAACCCATCGTGCAAATGCAGCAGCGTCTGAAGGATCTGAGCTATTACAGCGGCAGCGTCGACGGCGTCTATGGCAACGCCACACGCCTTGCGGTGGTGGAATTCCAGAAAAGCAATGGCCTCAAAGCAGACGGTATTGCCGGCGAGAATACGCAATCAATACTTTTTGGCGAAGCGCTTGCCAAAGACGCAGTCTCAACGCCCAAGACGGCGGCAACGCAGCCAGCTTCGGTCGAATCGGCCCTTTTGCGGCAGGAAGAATTGCCTGCCACCTACCCCTATACCACTTTGACCATTGATTCGGTCAATTTGCGCAAGCGTGCCAGTACAAGCGCCATGCGCATCATGACGGTGCCGACAGGCAGTTCCATCAGGGTCAACAGCGTATCGGGAGACTTTTTGAACATCACGTACCGCGATCGCACAGGTTTCGTTCACAAAGATTATGTGGAAATTCCGGACAGATACCTCCCCGGTAAGGCATTTGAAATGGATACCGCCGCCCGGGTTCGCTATGAAGCGCTGGGACAAGGTTCCTCCGGCAATAAAGTAAAGGCGCTTCAGCAAGCGCTGTCGGAACTGGGCTTTTTTAGCGGTGAAGCCGATGGCAAGTATGGAACGGCTACCCAACAGGCGGTGCGGAAATTCCAGGAAAAGAACGAATACAAGGCCACCGGCATCGCCTTGCCCGAACTTCAGAAGCTCCTTTATGAAGGAAAGCCCCGCAACAACACTAACCGCAGGGTTTACGTGGCTACCCTTCCGCCCATCACCAACCCGGACATACAGCTGGGCGACAAGGGCGATGCGGTAACAACGCTTCAGCAAACGCTGACTGATCTGAATTTTTATAAGGGTGAGATAGATGGTACCTTCGGGCGCTCTACCTCCAATGCCGTAAAATCCTATCAAAAAGCCCACAGCATTAAACAAACAGGCAAAATGGACAGTTTCACCTGGATGTCGATCAACGCGGTCATTGCGCCATCTGGACAAAACGGCGTGGACCAGGGGGATTATCTGACTGAAGAAAACGTCATTGTCATGAAGCGCGGCACGCGCGGCCTCGCCGTCACCCGCCTGCAGGAAAGGCTGATCGAGCTTGGCTACTACCTGGATACGCCCGACGGCGTATACAAAAACGCTGATATAAATGCCGTGCGGGCCTTCCAGCGCAACAACGGCTTGACGTCGTCCGGCACTGCGGATCTGTTTACGCAGCGCGCCCTGTACAGCGTTTACGCGGTACCCGGCAGCGAGACACCACCGGAAAATTGGCAGTCGCTTGCGACGCCCACGGCTGCGCCCGCCACCCCCGCGCCCAAGTATGAAACGCTGCGTATCGGCTCCTCCGGCGACACGGTGAAAGCTCTGCAGACAAGGCTGGTAGGCCTCAACTATTTGCGCGGCAATGCCGACGGCATATTCGGCACACAGACAGCCCAAGCCGTGAGCGCTTTCCAGAAAACCAATAGCCTGGCGGCTGACGGCATTGCAGGGCAAGCAACGCTGACGAGGCTCTACTCAGGTAATGCGGCGCAGAACATCCCTGCCCCCCTCCCCAGTGTTAAGGATGACGGCAATCTCGTGCGCACGCTGCAAACCGGCGACCGAGGGGAAGATGTTAAGGAGGTCCAGCGCAAGCTTATCACCTATAAATATCTGTCCGGCGGTGCCGACGGTATCTATGGCCCCAAGACCGCCTTAGCAGTGCAGGCGTTCCAAAGCCGCAACAGCCTGAAGAATGACGGCATGGTCGGCTCCCTGACCTGGGCAAAAATGAATTCCTCCGCCGCTATCGCGCAAAGCTCGCTGCCGGTAGTGCCCGTGTCGCCCACCGCGCCCACACTGCCGACAACGCCGGGATTCTCGGCGCCCCGCGCCGCCGAAGTGCGTTTTGCGCAGTGGACCACGGAGATCAAAGCGCGCGCTCGTTCCATGCCCAATGTAATCATCTACGATTTTGCGTCAGACAGCCACTATAATGTGCACATGTTCTCTTTGGGCGCGCACGCCGACGGCGAACCGGTTACCAAAGAAGATACGGCTACCATGAACGCGGCCCTGGGGACAAACAACTGGACGCCGCGGCCCGTCTGGGTCATGTTCAGCGACGGGCGCGTCTATATGGGCTCTACGCACAGCCGGGGCCATGAAGTGGACCACAACGCCGGCAACAACCTGACCGGACATATCTGCATCCACTTCCCCCGCGATGTGGCGGAAGCCGCCGCGACCGGCCCCTATGCCGTTTCACACCAAAACGCCATTTTGTCCGGTTGGGACTATACCCAACTGAAGGTAAGGGCAAGATAACGTGGAGAAGATGATGCTTGTGACGATTGCGATCGACGGACCTGTCAGCGCGGGTAAGTCCACCTTGTCCGACGCCGTAGCAAGAAGGCTGAATATTCTGCACCTTGATACGGGCGCCATGTACCGAGCCGTTGGCTTGGCGGCGCTTCAAAACGGCATCGATCCACATGACCAGGAAGCTGTGGAGCGCATCTTTCTTGATAACAAAGCGCAAGTCGGCATAGAATACGAAAATGAACGCCAGCGCACATTGCTCAATGGGCAAGATGTCTCCCAGCTTATCAGGACTGAAGAAGTTGGCCTTGCCGCTTCCGCTGTTTCCAGATACCCCACGGTGCGCCGATATTTAGTCGATACACAGCGCCGCTTATCTGAAAAAACGAGCATTCTGATGGATGGACGGGACATCGGTACCGTGGTATTGCCCCATGCGCCCGTCAAGATCTTCCTCACCGCCTCCCCCGAAGCGCGGGCAAGGCGCCGTTGCCTCCAACTCAAAAAACAAGGCAAAAAAGCATGCTTTGATGAGGTACTGCGCGACTTGGTCAAGCGGGACGAACAGGACCGGGGACGCGCGGCTGATCCGCTGCGTCAGGCAGACGACGCCGTACTTCTGGATACATCAAACTTGGATTTCGAGCAGTCTGTGCGTGCCATAATGGATATAGTGGAGGCGCGCTATGGCCAAAAATGAGAAGGGGCCGCACGAAAGCAGCGACACTTTTCTTTACAAGTTTGCACGCTTTGTGCTCCAGGTATTTTCTTTTCTGGTCTATCCTGTGTGCGCGCACGACAAGGACAGGCTGGACCGTAACGCGCCGTACTTGATCGTCGCCAACCATCAAAGCATGATGGATCCGCTGCTCATCGCTGTCATTTCGCGGCGCCACCAGATCCACTTCATCGGCAAAAGCACTCTGCGCAAAAACGCCGTTTTCAATTGGGTGCTCGATCACCTGCAAATGATTTCGGTGTCGCGTGGTCTGACTGACATGCGCGCCATGCGTGATGCCCTCAAAGTGCTGCAGGAGGGTCGAGTGGTAGGGATCTTCCCTGAAGGAACCAGACGGCGTGACAGCATGATGCAGAACATGGGCTCCGGCGTGGGGCTCATTGCATTGCGTGCGCAGGTTCCTGTTATTCCAATCTACTTCGCGCAGCGGCCGCGCCCGCTGCGCGTTACGCATCTTTATGTAGGCGACGAATTACCGTATGAAGACATCCGTGCCATGGATATCAACAAAGAGTCGTGCGAATTATTCACCTACAGGGTGCGCGATATCATCTACCGGATGAAGGAAACAGCGGAAAAACAATAAATTTTATGACAATTCCAAGCAGGAATAGCGAAACTTATGTCGAATGGGTATAATTTGGTGGAACGGAGGTTTTTGTGCCGCTCATCGTAGCAAAGAATGCAGGTTTCTGTGTAGGCGTTAAAAGCGCCGTAGGCAGGGCGCTGGAAACGGCCACTGCCTGCAGAAGCGCCGGCGCCGCTTGCTATTCCTTGGGCGCCCTCATCAACAACCCACTGGTCGTTGATGAGTTGGCAGCACAGGGCATGCACGCTGTAGACCGCCCTGCGCAAGCCAGGAATGGCGTGCTGGTGATCCGAAGTCACGGGGTGACCCCTGAAACGCTGAAGGAAGCCTGCGCCAACGCTGCGCGCGTGGTGGACTGCACGTGTCCGTTTGTATCCAGAGTGCACCGCATGGTGAAAGGCTTCAGCCAAAAAGGCGAACCCGTCATTATTGTCGGGGATAAAGATCACCCCGAGATCAGGGGCATAGCCGGTTGGTGCGAAGGCGACGTTTTCGTTGTGTCCTCTGGGGCGGAAATCGACGCCTTGCCGCAGAGTGCCGCAAACGCGCTGGTCGTAGTACAGACCACCTTCCAGCCTGAGTTGTTTGACGCTCTCACATTGCGGCTCAAGGAACGCTTCCCGGCTCTGAGGGTAATGAACACCATCTGCGGCGCCACAAAGCTTCGGCAATCGGAAGCCGCGCAGATTGCAAAGAGCGTAAATCGCATGGTGGTGGTAGGTGGCAAAAACAGCGCCAACACCCGCAAGCTGTATGAAACGTGCTTGCAGTATTGCCCCAACACTTATTTGGTGGAACGTGCGGCGGAACTTCCGTCACACTTATTACATCCCGAATGGGAATTAATCGGAGTAACCGCCGGCGCATCCACACCGGATTGGTCACTTAAGGAGGTTGTCAACAGTATGAACGACATCGAACGCAACGCACAGGTGGAACCTGAAGTAACCCAGGACCAGATTGTCTCAGAACCCCAGGAGGTTCTCGAGGCGCAAGAGTCAGCCCCTTCCCCCCAGGAACCCGAAGCCGTGGACAGCACGGATGCGGGTGAAGCTGCCCCGTTAGAAGCACATGAGCCGGCAGCAGAGGCAGAGGATGCTCCTGAAGCGCAGGAAGAAGCGCCTGCAGCGGAAAAAGAAGCAGAGCCGCAACCCGAAAAGAGCTTTATGGACCAGGTTGCTGACAGCATCGCCCGGATACGCCCAGGACAAACCATTGAGGGCAAGGTCGTACAAATCACGGACGACGAAGTTTGCGTCAATATCGGTTTCAAGTCCGACGGCCTCATCAAACGCAGTGAACTGGTGGACAAGGATGTGCAACTTGGCGATACCATCGAAGTGGAGATCGTTAAGGTCAACGACGGCGAAGGCAATGTCATCCTTTCTCAGCGCAACATTATCAACCGTAAGCTGTGGGATGAACTCATGGCAAAGTATGAGAGCGGCGAATTTGTGGACGCGGTGGGCAAGGAAGCTGTTAAGGGCGGCCTGCTGGCTTCCATTAACGGCGTGCGCGCCTTCGTGCCGGCATCGCATTTGGCACAACGCTATATTGACAAAATCAGCCAGTTTGTCGGCCAGCCGATGAAACTGAAGATCATCGAAGTTGATAGCAGCAAAAAGCGCGTCGTTGCCAGCCGTAAAGCTGTGCTGGCCGAAGAAAACGCGAGGCTGAAATCCGAAGCGTGGGAGCACCTGCACGAGGGCGAAATCGTCAAGGGTATCGTGCGCCGTTTCGCGCCCTTTGGCGCGTTTGTCGACCTGGGCGGCGTGGATGGTCTCATCCATGTCAGCGACCTTAGCTGGAGCCGTTCTGCGACGCCTGCTGACGTGTTGAGCATCAATCAGGAGATTGATGTGAAAATTCTGTCACTGGACATGGAGCGCGAGCGTATCCAGTTGGGCTACAAACAACTGCAGCCAAGACCCTGGGACAACGTGGAAGATAAGTACCCGGTGGGCAGCGTGCTTACCCGCAATGTGGTGCGCATCCGTCCGTTTGGCGCGTTCATTGAGCTGGAACCCGGCGTGGATGGCTTGTGCCATATTTCGCAGGTGTCCCTCACCCGCGTCAATAAGGTAGAAGACGTTTTGACGCCCGGCCAGGAAGTCAACGTGAAGGTCCTCTCAGTGGATCCCGAAGCCAAGCGCATCAGCCTTTCCATCCGCGAAGCAATGGAAGACAGCGCGTTTGACTACAGCGAGGATATCCCCGGTTTTGAAATGTTTGAAGGCACGCATGACGGTTTTGCCGCCGACGACGACGCTGTGCATGTGGCATCCTCAGAAGACGTGGTCGCCGAATCTGACAATACACCGGCCGAAAAAGCGGCCGAGGTTGAGGAAGAGGCCGTCTCCAAAGAAGTGACCGGCAGCGAAGAAGCC
>LFRM01020382.1_pt1 | contig 12695 bp, 11 predicted proteins | sample 618341 | NCBI WGS metagenome assembly LFRM01 (sample SAMN03654438, study PRJNA283298) | anaerobic digester metagenome | isolation source: pool of bioreactors CSTR01a, CSTR02a, and CSTR03a thermophilic anaerobic... | place: Denmark: Kgs. Lyngby | collected 2014-05-21
ACTGTACTGTTGTACTCCGGATGAAATTGAGTACCCAGATACCATCTTAGCTCTGGCACTTCTACGACTTCAACTAAATCAGAGTCGGGATTAATGCCGGTGCATTTCATTCCTGCAGCCTCTAACTGTTCTTTATATTGATTATTAAACTCATAACGATGACGGTGACGTTCCTTTATTTTTGTCTTGCCGTATGCTTTAAATGCAAGAGATCCTTTCTTAAGATTACAGTCGTAGGAGCCTAATCGCATTGATGCTCCCATATTTGTAATATTCTTCTGTTCTTCCATCAAATCTATAACCTTATGCTTTGCCATCGTGTCCATTTCAGTGGAGTTTGCACCTTCAAGATGTAGTACTGATCTGGCATACTCAATTACCATACATTGCATGCCAAGGCAAATTCCAAATGTTGGTATATTATTTTCTCTAGCATATTTCAGTGATTCAAACTTTCCTTCAATACCTCTCTGTCCGAATCCAGGTGCAACTATTATACCATCTGCTTTGCCTAGAAGTTCTGATACATTTTCTGAATTAATTTTATCAGATTGATATAGATCAAGTACAAGTTTTCTGTTATTATATATGGCAGCTTGTGATAACGATTCGGTAATGGACTTATATGCGTCTGGTAATTCTGCATACTTACCAACGAGTTTTATATTGACTACCTTTTTAGCATCTTTGCGTTTTTGCAAGAAATTGTTCCAAGCTTCCATCTGAGGTCTTTCATCATATGGGAGGTTTAGTTTTCTAAGCACCACTTCGTCCATTCCTTGACGCTGCATCATGATTGGCACTTCATAAATTGTAGTAACATCAACTGACTGCATCACAGCCCCATGCTCAACATTGCAAAAAAGTGCTACCTTATCAAGAATATCTTTATTAAGCTTGCGCTCTGTTCTTAACACCAGCATATCTGGCTGAATACCTAGTGATTGTAGTTCTTTAACCGAGTGCTGAGTTGGTTTTGTTTTCACCTCTCCTGCAGCTGCAATGTATGGCACATAAGTTAAATGGATACAAAAGCAGTTTTTACCTAGTTCCCAACGAAGCTGACGAACGGCTTCCAAATAAGGAGTAGACTCAATATCTCCTACGGTTCCACCAATCTCTGAAATTACAAAATCGAATTTACTTTTAACTCCTAACGATTTTATATTTCTTTTAATCTCATCTGTAATATGTGGGATAACTTGAACTGTTTTGCCGAGGAAATCTCCACGACGTTCTTTTAGAATAACATTCTGATATATTCTACCGGTAGTAATATTATTCTCTTTAGTGGTTTGGATATTAAGGAATCTCTCGTAATGCCCTAAATCAAGGTCTGCCTCATGCCCATCAACAGTAACAAAACACTCACCATGTTCATATGGATTTAATGTTCCTGGATCTACATTTATGTATGGGTCAAATTTTTGAATAGTAACTTTATAACCCCTTGCTTGTAGTAATTTGCCCAATGACGACGCAATAATTCCTTTACCTAATGAAGAAACCACGCCGCCTGTAACAAAAATATATTTTGTATCAGCCACGATTGTGAAGTTTTTTATAGTTTTTTTTGAAGTTGCAAAGGTACATATTTTTTAGAACTTTGAATAATAAAATGTGCCTATCCCTAGATTATAACAGAATTTACATTGAAATAAGTTCCATTTTTTCACAACGCATTATTTTACCAGGGAATGCTTGGACAATAGAGTAATTGTGTGTTGACATTATTACAGCAGTACTTCGTTTAGATATTTCTTGCAATAGAGAAACAATTTGACTACCTGTTTCAGGATCAAGGTTGCCCGTAGGTTCGTCGGCAAGAATTAATGCTGGAGAATTTAGCAAGGCACGTGCAATTACAATACGTTGTTGTTCACCCCCCGAAAGTTCATGTGGCATTTTGTAAGTTTTATTTTGCATCTCTACTTGTAATAAAACTTCATTTATACGGTCTTTTATCTCACGCTTATTCTTCCACCCGGTAGCACGTAGAACGAATTCTAAATTCTTTTCTACTGTACGATCAATAAGTAGTTGGAAGTCTTGAAATACAATTCCAATTTTCCTACGTAGAAAAGGCACAAGATTACTTTTGATTGAAGCTAGTTCATAGTCGAATACCCTTGCGCTGCCCATTTCTATTGGTAATTCGGCATACATACTTTTCATAAGTGTACTTTTACCTGTACCTACCTTGCCAATAATATAAAGAAAATCGCCTCTTGTTACTGTAAGATTAATATTGCGGAGAATAATATTTTCTTCGCGGTTGAGCTGTACGTTTGAATAATTAACTATCTGTTCCTGAATCATTTTTATAGAAATTATTTATTTACAAAGATATGTTTTTTTTATTAGTGCTTTTTCTTCAAAAAAACAAGAGCAAGTAAAGTAGCAATTAAAGAGCCTGCAATATCCGCTATCCAATCTCCCCATTCTGCACCTCTTGAAGCAAAGAAGTACTTTTGGAGCAACTCAATTAAACCTCCATAAAATACTGGAACAATTAAACCCCAAAAGATCCACCTAGTGCGTGATGGGGATTTATTATGCATTCGATAATAATCGTACATTATTACTGCAGAAAGCAAAAAGAACATACCAAAATGAGCAATCTTATCCCACTGTATACCTTCTGGCATACTTGGTATGCTATTTGAAGTTATTAAACAGGTAGCTATAAAAATTAGAAGACCTAAAATTAGCGGTAATATAGAGTAACGAAACAAACTGTTCATAATAGATGTTAGATATGATCTTTGAATTCCGATTTTGAATTACTACAAAGATAGTATCATTTTATTTATTTGTATTAATTATGTACCAATACATCGTCATTTATAAACATATAACTAATCGAAACTTCGTTTTAGGTAAAAAATTTGTTCCTTTGCGTTAAATAGAGATTAATCAGACAAATCAATCAATAAACGAATATGAGATATTTCTTTCTTTCACTTCTTATTGCATTTACTACAATAAATACAGTAGCACAAGTACCTTCGCCAGAGCAAAACCAGCGCTATTTCGATATAAATAAGAATATTGATATTTTTAATTCGGTTCTCAGAGAACTTGATATGTTTTATGTAGACAGTGTAGAGGTTAACAATCTTGTGCAAAGGACAATTGAAAGCATGCTTACTCGCTTAGATCCTTATACAGAATATTACTCAGAAGAAAATATAGGTGATCTTCAATTTCTTACAACTGGAGAATATGCAGGTGTTGGAGCAATTATATCGTATAAAGATGGAGGAGTAATAATAAATGAACCATACGAAGGTTTACCTGCTGATAAAGCTGGATTAAAAGCGGGAGACAGGATACTTGAAATTGATGAAGTAGATGTTAGGAACTCAAATGTAAGGGATGTAAGCAATATGCTAAAAGGCACGCCCGGAACTGCCATACAGTTATTAATAAAAAGGCCAGGTGAGGAAAAAGAGAGAACTTTTTCTGTTGTAAGAGAAAAGATTGAGATGGATCCAATTACATATTCAGAAATAGTAAAAAATAATATTGGTTACTTACATTTTGGAAGCTTTACATCCAATAGTTCCAAAAGAGTAGAGGAAACAGTAAAGGAACTTAAAGACAATGGTGCAAAGTCCTTAATTCTAGATTTAAGAGGCAATGGAGGTGGCATCCTCGATGAAGCGGTTAATATTGTAAATCTATTTGTTCCAAAAGGTATTGAAATTGTATCTACTAAAGGCAAAATGACCCAATGGGATAGATCATATTTCACACGCGAACAGCCATTGGATGAGCTAATACCAATTGTTGTTTTGATTGACACAGGTTCAGCATCTGCTTCAGAGATTGTTGCGGGAGCATTACAAGACTTAGACAGAGCTGTAATTGTAGGCAATAGATCTTTTGGCAAAGGGTTGGTACAAACACCCCGGAATCTTCCATATGGAGGAAATATCAAAATTACAACATCTAAATACTACATCCCTAGCGGAAGAGGAATTCAAGCCCTCGACTATTCACATCGAAATCCGGATGGGAGTGTAGCACGAGTACCCGATTCACTTACAAATCTATATTACACTAAAAATGGGCGTGAGGTTCGTGATGGGGGAGGTGTAACTCCTGATATTTCATTAACCCATGAGCAGGGTGGCACTATAGCTTATTACCTAATGGCAGAAAATATTATATTTGACTATGCAACCGGGTGGGTACAGAATAATGATACAATTGCTCCACCTGAACAGTTTGTACTTCCAGATGAAGATTATCAGGGATTTGTTAATTTCGTAAAATCGAAGGATTTTGAATATGATAAAATGAGCGAGAATTCATTGAATCAATTAAAGAGTATTATGGAATTTGAAGGCTACATGGATATANNGCACTTGAAAAGAAACTTCAACCTGATCTCGATAGAGATTTAAATCTATTTAAGGAGCTCATAAAGAAAATGATAGAGACAGAAATAGTTCAAAGATATTATTATAAGAAAGGTGTTCTCAAGCATCAGCTAGCCAATGATATTGTTTTTGATAAAGCAATTGAGATTCTAAAAAATACTGAAGATTATAATGCAATAATATTACCACAGAAAGATAGTAATCTTTCGAGAAAATAAATATAATTATTACTGAACACTAAATAATTTGATGTTGTTATGAGTATAAACGTTACCAATTATTTATAACTATGTTCCCTTTTGAATTTATAATACGTCTATTAGCAGCATCTTTTGCAGGAGGAGCATTAGGTATAGAACGCGAATCGAGTAATAAAAGTGCCGGTTTGCGTACTAATATGATCGTTTCAGTGGGTTCATCTATTTATGTTATGATTTCTGCAACTATACTTGAAGGAAACATCACCGGAGATCCGAGTAGGGTTATGGGTCAAATAGTTACTGGTATTGGATTTTTGGGTGCAGGTGTAATTATGCATCAAGGAGCAAACGTTAAAGGTCTCACCACTGCTGCTACAATTTGGTGTAGCGCGGCTCTGGGCTGTCTTGCTGGTTTTGGAATGTATTGGGAGCTTGCAGCTTCTACTGTTCTAATAATAATTATAAATACTGTTTTAAGGAAGGCCGACTTCTGGTTTGCAAAGAAAAACAATAAGGAATAGTGTAGCCTATAACAGCTTCGCCACTATTATACCAGTACATGTCTTTTGCAGTTTACAATATTCACTTAATGTTGATGAATCTATAACCACTTTATTTTGAGCTGAAGACGCATGAATAAAGGTCATTTTCCCATTCTTTTGATACGCAAAACCTGTATGAGTTACATCTAATCCACTTATTGAAGTTGTAAATGCTATGATGGACATATGAGGAATTCTCGCGTCTATTTCAACAATCTTTGATTTTGGAACATACGATATGCCGCCCCTATCTTTAATCTCTTTTTCAATATTTATAATCTCGCTTAAATTTTTATCATTTAATTTCAACTGACTGTATGAATTTCTGTGTGTCGACATAAAGCTTAATTGCTTTTCTTCAGTTATACCACCTGTTAAGGGAGTGATATTCTTCAACACACCACCCTTTTCATTATTATATAACCAGTCGGTAAAATAATGAAGTCGAGAAGAATACCCATCTACTATTCCATCTCTATAACGTAAAGTGTTTAGTTTCTTGATAAAATTATCGAAGCTAAGCACTTGCGAACGTACTGTTTGGGTTAAAGCAACAACAGTCTCTATATACGTAGTACAATCGAATTCCCTTAAATTTACAACTGCACTTTCGTCACCATCAGTCTCAAGTGTATGGGCCACATAAGGACTATTAAGAAAGAAAAGTGCTGTTTTTTCTAAAAGATCATCTAATGCTTGTGGATTGTTTTCACTAGAAATATATGAAATATACTGATTAAATATTTGCTGGTCTTCATCTGTATAAATCACATTAGACTGTGCAGAAACCATTGCTGTAATCAAAAGTGATATGATAATTATAAGTATATTCTTCATAGTCTAAATATTACCATCTCACTCACAAACATCAAAATGCAATATTATTTATATGTTTTAGAAATTAGAAAGTGATCCAAAATAGTCATAGCTGCCATAGATTCAACTATAGGAACCGCTCTTGGCAATACACAAGGGTCGTGCCTACCCCGTGCTTTTATTATAGTATCTTTTCCAGTGATATCAACTGTTTTTTGTTCTCTTAGAATTGTTGAAACCGGTTTAAAAGCTACACGGAAATATATATCTTGTCCATTTGAAATACCAGCCTGAATACCTCCCGAATTATTAGTACGAGTTTTAATAGTTCCATTGTCATCATAAAAACTGTCATTCGCCTCTGAACCTCTCTTTGAGACATCAAAACCCATTCCATATTCAAAGCCTTTAACTGCATTAATTCCAAGCATTGAAGCACCCAAGTCGGCATGAAGTTTGGCAAATACCGGTTCACCTAACCCAACTGGTACCCCTTTTATTACAGCAGTTATAACACCTCCAATAGTATCTCCCTCTGAACGAACTTCCTGTATAAGCTTAATCATTGACTGTGCTATTTCAGGATCGGGACACCTAACTATGTTTTCTTCAATACGATCAAGATCATACATTCTATAATCATTCTCTAATGAAATATGTCCAACTTGTGATGTGTAGGCTTTTATAACTATGTTAAACTGCTTGAGATAAAGTTTTGCAATTGACCCACCAACAATCCTTGCTATTGTTTCTCTTGCAGATGAACGCCCCCCTCCACGATAATCTCTTATACCATATTTCTGTTGATAAGTATAATCGGCGTGGGATGGACGATATGAGTCAATTATATTACTATAGTCTGACGACTGTTGATTTTCATTTTTTACTATAAAGCCAATTGGTGCTCCCGTGCTCTTACCTTCAAAAACACCTGACAATAGCTCTACCGTATCAGTCTCCATGCGAGGAGTTGTAATACGTGACTGACCAGGTCTTCGACGATTGAGTTCGGACTGTATAAAATCAATGTCTAACAGCAATCCTGGGGGACAACCATCTATTACTCCCCCTACAGCTATACCATGCGATTCGCCAAAAGAAGTCAGCCTATAAAGTTTACCAAATGTGTTCATAATTTCCTCTTATTATTTACTTAGGGGTCTAATTAACAATTACAGCCTCCCGAGCCGCAACCTGAGCCATTTTCACCTGAGCCACAGCCTCCTGAGCTACAACCACCTTCGTTTGAACCACAGCCTCCTGAACCGCAGCCACAACCACCACCGGAGAACAAAGCGGCAATTTCTTCCGGAGTCGACTCTCTTACATCTAATACCTTTCCCGAGAAATACATATTTTCACCAGCTAAAGGATGATTAAAATCCATTGTAACAAAATCATCACCTATGGAAACTACCGAACCCATCAAACGACTACCAGATGAATCCATCATAGGCACAACATTTCCTTCAAAAAGTACATTACTGTCAATTTTACCTTCAATCTCGAAAATGTTTTTGGGAAGTTCTAAAATCTGGGCATCATCATACTCTCCATAGGCATCGTCAGGTGTAAGATGAAAATTAAATTCGGTACCTGCTTCTTTACCTTCAAGTTGTTTCTCAAATGCATCAAGCATGCTATTTGTACCAAATATAAATTCCATTGGTTGCTCAATTGTAGCCTGTTCCATTAATTCTTTTTCATTACCATCACCTACATTTAAATCGTAAGCAAGAACTACATATTTATTTTCTGAAATCTTCATTTTTTAATTACTTAATTTATTTGACAAAAAACGTGGGAAAATAGCCCCTTTGTGTAACAATTGATTTTCAACAAAGTTTATTAACGACATGCATTTTTGAGATTACTCAAAGCTTTTTCTAATATAACTTTTGAAGTTCCTACGTTAAGACGCATAAAACCCTCGCCTCCGGGACCAAATATAGAGCCATCATTTAAAGCTAATCCTGCTTTATCTACAAACAGTTTAACAAGCTCATTCTGTGATAGATTCAATGACCGGCAATCGAGCCAAATTAAGAATGAAGCTTCCGGTAAAATTGTTTTAATCTCTGGTATATTGTTTTTCAAGTAACTATCTACAAAATCTACATTACTTTGTACATATTTCAACATTTCATCTAACCAGTCGTCACATTCATTATAAGCAGATACTGTAGCGGTATATGCAAAAAGATTACCTTCGTCTAAACCTCTCTTTTTTACAAAACTATGATATTTATCTCTTATTTCTTTTTTTGAGATTACAGCATAAGAACTCACAATGCCAGCAATATTAAAAGTCTTACTGGGTGCCATTAGCGTAATTGAATTATTCTCTGCCTCAGTAGATATTGTCGCAAATGGTGTATGAATAAAACCAGGTAATGCCATATCTGAGTGAATCTCATCGGATACCACCAATATATCGTTTTCAAAACAAATTTGTGATAGTTCTTTTAGTTCTTCGGTCGACCAAACTCTTCCACCCGGATTATGAGGATTACAAAATATAAGCATTTTGCAATTTTTCTCTGAAACAATTTTTCTCAAACCATCAAAATCCATCCTGTATTGGCCTTTTTCTAATATAAGCGGATTGTTTACCACGTTTCTATTAAGGGCTTTGGTCATTATCCTAAAAGGATGATAAACGGGCGGTTGTATGATTATATTATCTCCTACTTCCGTAAACACTTCTATTGCAATGCTAAACCCTTTTACCACACCTGGTATATAATTAATATCTTCCTTACTAACTATCCAGTTATAGCGCCTCTTATGCCAATTAATTATTGAATTAAAATACTCTTCCGATTGAACGGTATAACCAAACACTCCATGCTCCACTCGCTTCATTAATGCTTGAGTAATTGCCGGTGGCGCTTTAAAGTCCATATCTGCTACCCATAGAGGTATAATATCATCACGGCCAAATAAAGGCTTTAAGTTCTCTATTTTAGAGCAATCGCTGTTTGACCTATCGATTACTTCGTCAAAATTATATTTCATTCAATTAAATATTTTGATTTTATTTATGGTCTACAACTACTTTGTTGTTAGAGGAGTACAGTGTAAAATATTAAACTATTTATAATAAATACTCTCAACCATCTGACTATTCCGTGCTCTTTTATAACCAAAATTCAACGATTCAAAAGCAAAACCAATTAAAAACTGGTGAGAGCTAATTTTTGTAACTAATCTATTCACATCACTACTATAATAATCCCACATATACCCTGTTCTAATAGTCATTTTATTTACTGGGATATCTATATTGAAGTAATTACGTAATGATAATTGATTATGAAAAGAGCCTAAGTGGATTGTACCTTTATTATTGCCTAAGGTGAATATCTCATAATAAGAATGACCGTATTCAGGAGAAAAAAATATCCCTACTAAAGGTGATGATACTTGCCATCTTAAAGTTAGATCCTTCCAGTTATAAATGGCCATGGCCGACACGTTTAAATTTACATGGGTTTTAAGAGATCCAGGATTATTACTATTTCTTACATTATAAATACCACCAAGTGCAAGCTCAGCACCTCCTCCTCCGTATAATCTAAAGTTACTGTTATTTAGATTCTTTTTTAATATAGGCAAATATCCGTTTAAGTTATAATACAAACTGCCCCAATATTCGGAAGAAGAAGAAGTTGGGTTTTTTGTAACACCTGTTTGAAGTCTAAATTGATTCTGTAGCAATAAATTACCTTTAAAAAAATCTGACCCCTTTAATCGATCGTGAATTAAAGATATTGCTATTCCGTCGTATGTAAGTGGAGAAAGGTAACTATCAAACAAATATGACTTCCCTATCCCAATTAGTGTAGATTGGTTTACCGATCTTATTTTATCGGTATAAGTGCTCTCTTGTGAAAATATCAAATTCAGAGTACTTATACCTACTAACACCAATACCCACACTTTTTTCATCTGGTCTAGTTTTTATAATTGACTAGTCAAATAGTTTCATCTGACCAGTAATTTCATCTCTCAAATCAGAATCAGAAATACCTTCATCCGCATTCTCTTCTTCTATTTCAACTTTAGTTGATTGATCTTCTTTTGGCTCTTCTGGAAATCTTATCGGTTCAAGTTCTTCAACAGTTTGAACTTCAAAATTAGAAATTCTTTTACCTTTTGCTCTATATCCTTTTACTGCAATAAAATCATCAACATCAATCTCCAATGGATCTCTAAAATCATCACTTCCTCCAAAGATAGCTTTCATTCTTGGAAATACTACATCTGTCAATACAAAGAGTATCGAATCAGGGTTCTCACCTATGAAATTAAGAGGTTTATCAGAAGCTTCAAAGGTGAACCGCTTCAAATACGCATACTTTTGATCAGCATCATAAAGTGCAGCTGACCAAATCTTGTTTATATCGAACTTCTCAATTAAAAGTAAATCTGTTGGAAAATGATTTGACAAATCAAAATTACAGATATGATACTCACCACTCTTAGTGACAACCAATATCATATCATCACCTTGAAATTCACCAAGGAATTTACCTCCACCATCATAGTTAAGTCTAAACACATCGGGATCGTACCACACCTTTCTACCTCCCAGTGTTGATAAACCCTTTTGTTTTAATTGAATTCGGTGCACTTCAGCTTTTGTTAATATATTACCCATGGCACCTCTTCCTTTAATAACAATTTCGCTAAAATCTTTTTCAAATTGAAGTATCCTTAGTCTTGGCTTAGGCTTCAATACTACTTTAATGGTTTCGGCTTCACCATTTGGATTTGCACTAAAATAAGCAATTCTTGAACCGGGCTTACCTTTAGTCAAGTCATATTCCTTATCTCGTGTTACTCCAGTTACGGCAAATCGCTTGATATAATGAGGAGAAGTTCTACCGTCTCGATAAATAACATTATATATAGTCCGTTTATCATTCCTCTTAAAAACATTGGCGTAAAGAATTCCTTTTCCAACAAATTCTTTCTCGCTTACTTTTACTACCTTGTATTTTCCATCTTTAAAAAAAACAATAATATCATCAAGTACCGAACAGTTGCACACAAATTCATCCTTCTTCAGCCCGGTACCAATAAAACCTTCTTCCCGGTTTATATAAAGCTTTTCATTAGCAACAGCCACTTTAGCAGCTTCAATATTCTCGAAACTTCTTATTTCTGTGGTCCTAGGATAGTTTTTACCATACTTCTCTTTAAGCATCAAATACCACGAGATAGTGTAATCAATAAGATTATTCAAATGATGGTTAATCTCTTCTATCTCCTCAAGGATTCTAGCTACAAGTTCCTTAGATTTATCAACATTAAATCTAAGAATCCTAGCCATTTTTATTTCCATCAATTTTAGTATATCATCGCTATTAATTTCACGAATTAAATTGGCTTTATATGGCTCAAGTCGCATATCAATGTGTGATACAGCAACATCCATACTTTTAGCATTCTCAAACTCTTTGTCTTTATATATTCTTTCTTCAATAAATATTTTCTCTAGTGATGCAAATAGGTGAGCTTCCTGCTTTTCACTTTTATCAATCTCAAGCTCCATACGGAGCATCTCCTTAGTTCTACTTACTGAAGCTCTTAATACATCACTAATAGTGAGAAAATGAGGCTTCTCTTCATCAATCACACAGCAATTTGGAGATATGCTTATTTCACAATCTGTAAAAGCATATAAAGCATCAATAGTTTTATCTGAAGATACACCTGGAGCAAGTTGAACATGTATCTCAACATTTTGAGCAGTAATATCATCTACCCTTCTAATCTTAATCTTACCCTTCTCATTGGCTTTTAAAATAGAATCTACCACACTAGAAGTAGTTCTTCCAAAAGGCACATCCTTAATTATAAGAGTTTTGTTGTCAAGCTTCGTAATTGTCGAACGTACTTTAACTGAGCCCCCCCTCTCACCATCGTTATATTTTTCTACATCAATATATCCGCCTGTTTGAAAATCAGGATAAATATTTATTTTTTTTCCTTCCAAAAGTGCAATTGATGCATCACAAAGCTCATTAAAATTATGTGGCAAAATCTTTGAGGACAAACCCACAGCAATACCTTCGGCGCCTTGAGCAAGAAGTAATGGGAATTTCGCAGGAAGTGTAATAGGTTCTTTGTTTCTTCCATCGTAAGAAGGCTTCCATTCAGTAGTTTTAGGATTAAATAGTACTTCAAGAGCAAATTTTGTAAGTCGCGCTTCAATATATCTTGGAGCGGCTGCACTATCTCCGGTTAAAATATTCCCCCAATTTCCTTGACAATCTACCAACAGATCTTTTTGACCCATCTGTACCAATGCATCGCCAATAGATGCATCGCCATGAGGATGAAACTGCATTGTGTTTCCAATAATGTTGGCAACCTTATTATATCTACCATCATCCATACGTTTCATGGAATGCATTATTCTACGCTGCACAGGTTTTAGACCATCTGAAATATGTGGAACTGCACGCTCTAATATAACATATGATGCATAGTCAAGAAACCAAGTCTGATACATCTTTGATAGATTGAGTGTAGTATCTTCGCCAAGTCTTACCGGTACCCTCGACACAGAACCTACCCCGGAAGAAAAACTTGTTTCTAGTTCATCTTCCTGATGATTTACTTTTTTATCTTCTAATTCGTCGTCGTTTTTCTGCTTAGATGACATATATCTGTTTAATAAACCGTTGCCTCACCACCTAAAACTAAATGGCAGTGTGCAACGTTATAAAGAATTAAAT
>LFRM01405585.1_pt3 | contig 12693 bp, 13 predicted proteins | sample 618341 | NCBI WGS metagenome assembly LFRM01 (sample SAMN03654438, study PRJNA283298) | anaerobic digester metagenome | isolation source: pool of bioreactors CSTR01a, CSTR02a, and CSTR03a thermophilic anaerobic... | place: Denmark: Kgs. Lyngby | collected 2014-05-21
CTACTACTTGAATATTGTGGGTCAGTAATATGAACAAAGCTAAATGTTCCAGAACCGCTAGCAGTTGTGAAGAAATATTCGTCGGAAAAAGTTGTTTTACCAACTCGATAACGATATTTAGTATTTGGTTCTAAATCCTCTAAAACAACTCGACATACATATCTTTCATAAAACCCTGTTGATGCCCATTTAGTCTCAGGGTCTTCTCCTTCAAAGCGTGACCATGGGACAACTTCCGGATAATAAACTTTTTTTTCTAAATAATCAACATCTTCATATTTCGTCACTTCTACAAACGTTCCTTCCACATCCGAATGATAACTAATTTGCATAGAAGTGCTCATATTTTCTCCAGGATTAGTTACAATATTATAAGCTTCGCGAGTAGTTGCTTTGACGTTAATAAATGTAAATGTAAACATTGCAATTAATAAAGTAAGTAATGAAGCAATTTTTCTCATTTTGTCTCCCTTTCTTTTCAAATCTTTAGTACCATATAGCATAATTATAACATTTAATTACGTATTTTTCAAACTCAATTAACTTTAATAATTCAGTAAATTTTGCTATAATAACTATTGGTGAATATAATGAAGAAAATATTAGGAATAGTTGTAGAATTCAATCCATTACACAATGGACATTTATATTTTATAAATGAAGCTAAACGAATAATTAATCCTGACGTAACGATTGCGGTGATGAGCTCGTCATTTGCCATGCGAGGAGATGTTATGGTAATTGATAAGTTCACTCGTACTAAATTAATGCTTGAATTTGGAATTGACATCGTTTTAGAATTACCATTTATTAGTGCTGTCCAAAGCACTGATTATTTTTGCTTTAATGCCATTAACATCTTAAATAGTTTTAATATTACTCATTTGGCTTTTGGGGCGGAATTAGCTAATTTAGAAAAACTAAGGACTTTGAATTATATTATAAGTCAAAAATCATTTCAAAAATATATAAAAGATTCCTTAGATAAAGGTCATAGTTATCCTACAAGTGCTTTAAAAGCCTTAAAACAATTAACTAATGACCAAGAACTAATCGAAAATTTTTCTTTACCAAACAATACGTTAGCCTTAGGCTATTTAAAAGCCATTGATAAACTTGGAGGAAATATAGAAGTTATTCCGATTAAGAGAATTTATGCTAATTACTATGATGAAATTCCTACTCATAGTCAAATTGCTAGTGCAAATGCTATTCGCAATTTAATGATTGAAAACAAGCCATTTACTCAATATCTTCCCGAAAAACTTCATAATATTTCTTTTGCAAATTTAAAATTAGCGGAAGACAATTTATTTTTATTGTTAAAACATACATTCAATGTTGTTCCGTTATCTAAAATCAAATCTTTTTTTGGAGTAAATGAAGGCATCGAAAATCGCATTGCCAATTTCTTAGATAAAACCACTAATTATCAAGAATTAATCTCTCTAATCGAAACAAAAAGATATCCAAAAAATCGTATTAAACGTACTTTACTTCATATCATTTTACAAACGCCAAAACAATTTGAAAACCAATATCATTCTTACTTACGAATTTTAGGATTTAGTAAACAAGGAGAAAAATATATTAAAACTTTACCAAAAGAAACAAAAGAAAAGATCGTATCAAATCTAAAAAATATTACTAATTGTGATATAATAAATATTGAATTGCAGGCTAGTAAATTATATAGTTTAATCACCAATAACAATAGTTTTTATCTTAATGAGTTTATTGGCCCAATAAAAATATAATAAAGGAGAATCATAATGACAACTAATGAAATTCGAAAATATCTAGAAAATTTAGTTGATGAAAGTATTGGTAAAACTTTAAAAGAAACTAATGCAATAAAACATATCGGCATTGACGAAGAAAAATCATTAGTCATTTTAATTATTAACATTGGTAAAGCTGGCGGAGAGCCAGAAGCCAAATTACGTCGTGAAATTGCTAAAATAGTAAAATTGCAATTGGGATTTAAAGGAGTAAAAATTCAATTTCAAGAACAACGCAAAATTGATAGCATTATAAATCGTAAAGTTAAATTCATCGTAATCACTTCCGGAAAAGGCGGTGTTGGCAAATCAACCATTAGTGCCAATATTGCCTATGCTTTAACTCGCAAAGGTCAAAAAGTTGGGTTAATTGATGCTGATATTTATGGATCAAGTATTCCAAAAATTTTAGATGTTCCTCATTCATATCCACGAGGAACAGCCGACGGAAAAATTATTCCGTTTAAAAAGGGAAATATTGAGTTTATTTCCACTGAATTTTTTACTGAACTTGGTAAACCTGTTATTTGGCGCGGCGCAATGCTTAACTCTATGATTCAACACTTCTTCTATGATGTTATGTGGAGTAAGGATTTAGATTTTATGATTATTGATGCCCCTCCTGGAACAGGTGATATCATGTTGGATATTAAAAATCATGTGCCTGATGCTGAATGTATCATTGTTACAACCCCGCATCTTGCCGCATCACATGTGGCGATTAAAGCTGGTCTTGCAGCAAAGCAACTAAAACATGAAATTATTGGGGTAATTGAAAATATGTCTTATTATATAAATCCAGTCACTAATAAACCTGAATATATTTTCGGTAGTGGTGGCGGTGAAGAGGTTTCAGAAAAGTTAGGAACTGAGTTAATTGTTAAAATTCCAATCGCACAACCTGAATTTAGTCTAGCATTATATGAATCGGAAGAAGAAATTGGACAAATCTTTGATTTTATTGCGACATTATTAATTACCCGTTACTTATAACAAAAAAAGGATGGCTATAAAGCCATCCTTTTTATTCTAAATGTTAGCAACCACAATCATCGTCATGATCGTCTTCATCATCTTCGAAGACTTCATAATCNNTCATCATAATCGTAATCTTCATCGAAGTCAGGATCATAAAATTCTTGATCAGCTTCGAATTGTTCAAGTAATTCTTCAATCATTGCCCATTCTTCATCAGTTTCAATGTCATGAAGTTCGCCAATTCCATCACCTTCAGGATCTGGAGTGTAAGATGCGGCTAAAACTTCAATCTCATCTTCTTCCTCGCTGCCAACAGGATAGAATAACACATAGTCTTTGTTAAACTCATCAGAATGATAAGTAAACAATATCTCGCAAAGAACCTCTTCGCCATTTTCGTCAATGTAAGTTAAATGATTGTCTTTAACCATAATAAATTTCTTCCTTTCTTTTATTTTTTTATAGAATCCAAATAACTTTGGAGAATAATTGTGGCAGCAAGTTGGTCAACTTTCGTTTTACGTTTTTTGCGAGAAAGATCAGCTTCAAGCATAACTTGTTCTGCCATTCGTGAAGTTAATCTCTCGTCAACCATAACTACTTCCAAAGCTAATTGTTCTATAAGCATATCTTTAAATTTCAAGGTATATTGACCTTGAAATCCGATACTACCATCCATATTTTTGGCAAGACCTAATACTATTTTTTTAATATTGTGTTTTGCTACTAATATTTTAACATATTCTAAGGCCTCTTGCAATTGATATTCATTAAATTTAAATGTACCAACTGGACTAGCAATAATTCCTAATTCATCGCTAATAGCTACTCCAAGGGTTTTACTACCTAAATCTAATCCAAGAATTTTCATAATAACCCCTTGATAGTCTCTTTAGCAAATTCTAATACTTCATCAACTTTACTTACTTCTTTACCGCCGGCTTGGGCAAAGTCAGCACGACCGCCACCATTACCACCAGTCATCATAGCAACTTGTTTGACGATTTGACCGGCATGAACTTTTTCGTGTTTACTTTTACATACAAAAATAACTTTATCACTTAAAACATTAGCAAGTAAAACTACACTAGCTAATCCATCCGCAATCCTATCCGCTAAGTCTTTTACAATTTCTGTTTCTAAATCAAAAACCTTGGTAACAAGAACTGTAGTTTCTTTTACGGTTTCAACTAAACATTCAAATTCATCTAGCGGAATTACTGTTAAATCACGTTTGGCTTTATTGTAGGCTTTATCTAGTTCTTTAACTTGTTCGCGTAATTCGTTTAATTCATCACGGCGTTTGATTATTGATTGGTAACTATCAATAATTGTATGCAAAGTCGGTTCAGAATATGACAATGCAATTCCTAAATCTTGAGCTTCTTTTAGAATTTCTTTAGCTTTATTTCGTAGTTGATTAATTTCATCATTAATTGACTGCAAAGTTAAAGCCATTTGAGTTGAAATATTTTTGCCAGTTGAAGCGACGATTCGATAAATACCTGAACCTTTACTTTCGATACTAATAATTGCAAATTTCTCAATCTCACCAGTATTACTTACATGTGTTCCGCCACATAATTCTTTGGAATATTTCATATCAACTACGCGAACTATCTCACCATATTTTTCCCCAAAAACCGCTTCCACATTCATCGCTTTTGCTTTTTCCAATTCCATATACGAAATATTTACCGGATGAGCTTTTTTAATTTCTTGATTAACAAGTTCTTCAACTTCTAGGATTTGGTCATTAGTTGGGAAAGAAAAATGGTTAAAATCAAATCGTAAGATTTTATCATTTAAGAAAGAACCTTGTTGACTAATATGACTACCTAAAACCTGTTTTAAAGCAGCATTTAATAGATGAGTAGCTGAATGGTTTTTCTTAATATTTTCACGATAATCAACATCAACATTTAACATTACTTCATCATTAATATTTAATATCACATCTTTAGTGTCGATTAGTGAAGCATTTTGTTCATTAGGTAGTTTAATAGTATTTAAAACTTCAAAACTCATAAAGTCTTTACTAACAACCCCTAAATCGCCTACTTGACCACCACTTTCGCCATAGAATGGTGTTTGGTCAAAGACAACAAACATTTCTCCACTAGCTTGATTTACTAATTTTCCATCTTTAAAAATACCAATGATTTTACTTTTTGTTTCTAAAATTTCATATCCCACAAATTTACTAGGAGTTTTAAACTCAAGCATATCTTTGTTTTGAGTCATTAAAGAATTTACATCACTTCGCGCACTACGTGATAATTCTTTTTGACGACGTAATTGCTCATAAAAACCTATCTCATCAACATGGAAACCATGTTCACTAGCTACTTCGATCGTTAATTCTAGCGGGAAACCAAAAGTATCATATAACAAGAAAGCCATCTCACCATCTACGATGTTATTTTTAGCTTGTTTTAAATAATCTAATAGTTTTTTCTCACCATTTTCTAAGGTTTGTAAAAATTTTGCTTCCTCGTTATAGATTAATCTAGCAACTTCGGTTTTATTTTTTTCTAACTCTGGATATGGTTCTTTCATAATATCGACAACCACGTCAACTAATTTATACATAAATGGTTCATTCATATTCAATTTACGGCCATAACGAATCGCTCTACGAATTAAACGACGTAAAACATAACCACGGCCTTCGTTAGAAAAACCAGCCCCGTCACTTATTGCAAAAACTATACAACGGATATGATCAGCAATAACCTTAAATGGCATTTGTCCAGTATATTTGACATTAGTGAGTTCACTAGTTTTTTGAATAATTGGCATAAATAAATCAGTATCAAAATTTGTTTCAACTTCTTGCATAACGCAAGCCATTCGTTCTAATCCCATTCCGGTATCAATGTTTTTACTTGGAAGTTCAGGATATTCTTCACGTTTTAATCCGGCAATAGCGTTATATTGACTAAAAACAATATTCCAAATTTCAATGTAGCGATCATTTGGCAAATCTTCTTCTAACATTTTAATCCCCAAATTATTCGGATCATATTTTTCGCCACGGTCATAGAAAATTTCTGTATTTGGACCACATGGACCTTCGCCAATTTCCCAAAAGTTAGATTCAGTACGAACTATATGATCAGGTTTTACTCCTAAACTAACCCACTTTTTAAATGTTTCTTCATCATTTGGATAAATAGTAAAATATAATTTATCTAATTCAAAACCAAAATATTGAGGAGATGTTAATATTTCAATTGCCCATTCTAACGCTTCATTTCGAAAATAATCTCCGATTGAAAAGTTTCCAAGCATTTCAAAGAAAGTATGATGACGAGCAGTTCTACCAACGTTCTCAATATCATTAGTTCGAATAGATTTTTGGGAGTTTACTAAACGGCGATTAATTGGTACTTCACGTCCATCAAAATATTTCTTAAGCGGCGCAATCCCCGCATTAATCCATAATAATGAAGGGTCGTTTTGTGGAATTAGGGGGGCGCTTGGAATCACCGTATGGCCTTTACTTTTGAAGAAATCCAACCATATTCTTCTAATTTCATTTGCACTTAATCGTTTCATGATATATTAACTAATCTATTTCTCCTTTCTTTACAAATTCATAATAAAAATTCCTATATAAAAAAACTTTATATAGGAACGAATAAATCGCGGTACCATCCTACTTCATAGCCCTAAGGCTATGCACCTTAATTATCTTTTAACGCAAGATTTACGTAGCTGATTAGGCTAGACTAGAAAAGAGCTTCACAGTAACAATTATTAAGAACTTCGCACCTTCTCGTTCCTCTCTTTGTAATAACTGCTATGTTACTTATTTTTCATCATCGTCTATTTACATTTGTTGTTTGGGTATCAATAACTGTTGGAATTATAATTGGTGTTTTTTTAGTAATGCGATAAATTTCTTTATTGATTGCATCGCGCAATTCATTCTTTAATTCATTCCAATCAATATATTTTCGTGATAAATGATTATCAATTATTTCATCACTTACTTGATAAATAGATTCCGTTAATTCTTGTTCATATTCCCCATAAGCAAAACCGCGTGTAACTAGTTTTGGTCCTGCCACAACTTTTTTTATGCGTGCATCAATATTTACTACTAGCATTACCACACCTTCAGCGGCCAACATTTCACGGTCTTTTAAAACAACTTCATTAATATCACCAATTAAAGAACCATCTACTAAAACGTCGCCTGATTGAACTTTGGTGCGAGTTGGTTGTAAGACACCATCTTTAAAAATAATCATTTCTCCATTATCAAGTAAAATGACATTATCTTCTGAATAACCAAAATTCATTGCAATTTTCTTTTGCATGAATTGATGGCGATATTCACCAACAACTGGGATAATATATTTCGGATTTAAAATACTATATAGCATTTTTAAATCCTCACTATCAGCATGTGAACTAACTAAAATATCTTTTTTAACAATTGTAACTTTGGCATTATGGCGAGTTAGAATATCAATTGTTCGGGCCGCCATTCGTTCTGTTCCAGGGACCGCTGGTGTCATAATAATAATGTTATCTTTATCAGTTATTTCAATTAAACGGTCTTGTCCTTGACACATTCGTTGTAACATATAAAAAGGTTCATGACGAACGCCAGTCACAATTACAACCAAATCATCAAAATCATTTTTATTTTCATCATCAATAAATTTTAAATTAACTAACCGATCTTGAGGAATTTTTAAGTAATCACTATTCATCGCGATATTAATTACTCGCTGGGCTTTTCTACCAACGATAGCAATGCGACGATTCAATGAAGCGCTAATATTAATTACTTTTTGAATGCGGTCTAAGTCGGTTGAAAACAATGAAAAAATTACCCGTCCAGAGTTTAATAATACTTCAGTTATTTTATGAAATAATGGAATATCATTATGAACCCGATTTGTATTATTTACTCCAAGACTTTCACTTAAAAGTGCTAAAGTTCCCCCTTTAGCAATTTCTGCTAATTTATTAAATGATGTCCGATACTTACGATCGTTATTAATAGAAAAAGTAAAATCTGGAACATAAACAACCGCACCATCCGAAGTTTTAATGGCTACTCCAATAGATTCCGGTAGACTATGTGTAGTATTATAGAATTCAACCGTAATATTACCAAATTTTAAAACCTTGTCTTCATTTATGCGATATAACCGATAGTCACTAACATTTAATCCTTCTTCTGTTAATAAATCCTCAATTAATGAAATCGTAAAATGAGTTCCGAAGACACCCACATCTAAGACTTTTAATAATTGAGGTAAAGCCCCGATATGGTCTTCATGCCCATGAGAAATAAAAATGCCTTGGACACGGTCTTTATTTTCGATTAAATAGGTAATATCTGGAATAACCGCATCAATACCATATAACTCCACGCTTGGGTATTTTAGGCCAGCGTCTAAAACAAAAATACGCTCATCAACTTCGACAACATACATATTTTTTCCATTCTCGCCAAGTCCACCCAAGGCCAAAAATTTAATTGTACTCAATTTGGGCTTACCTCCTTTCCTTGCTATACTAGATAAAATTATTATATCAAAACAATTAATAATTTTCAATTAAATATTGCTATGTTTTTCCGTTTATAACCATTAATAAAATTAAAAAGAGCGCAAGGCTCTTTTTAATACAATTTAAAAGTCTCACAATTAGTTTCATGAGAGACCTTAGCTTGTTCTCCAGAAACTAAGACTCTTTTGGCTTTACATACATAATTATCGTTATATAAACAATTAATGCTTAAGCAATTTATTTCCGTCTTGGGAGTAGGATCAATGAATGCAGCAAACTCCGTCTTTAAATCTTCTAAAGTCATTTTTACTCGTTTAACAAAACTTAAGCAAAATGTTTCATTACTAGTAACTGCTTCAATGTCACCAACATTGATTACACTTTTAGCACATAAATTATCAAGATTATAAACACAATTGGTCGCTTTACATTTTAACTCCGGCATAGTCTCACCTCTTTTTATTATTTGTATACGGAAAACGGATTAAAACTTTTAATATTTTAGAGAAGTTAAAAGGAACTAATGGAGATAAATATGGTTTATTAAAACTTTTTAGAGAGCACAAATAGATAAACCAGGCAACTACTCCAATAACAAATCCCCAAAAACCACCAATATAAATTAAACACAAGAAAAATAATTTTGTAATTTTATTAGCCAGTCCGAGTTCATAACTAGGGGTTATATATGTCCCAATCGCAGCTAACGCCACTAATAAAACTACACTTTCATTAAAAAAACCCAACCTTATCGCAATATCTCCAATTAATATTCCCGCAATCAAACTCATTGCAGTTGATAAAGCATTTGGGGTATGTATTGATGCCATTCGTAAGAACTCAACCCCAATTTCTGCTAGTATTAACTGCCAAAAAATCGGTAGATTCAAATTAGGGTTTTCGAATAAAAAGCTAAGAAAACTTGGGATATAATTTGGATATAAACTTAATAGTAAATATAACGGCGTCAAAAAGACACTTAATAATACCCCACCAAATCGTAAAAATCGCAAATAAGTTCCGGCTAAAGGTGTTTGACGATATTCTTCAAAATGTTGGAGATGGTCAAAAAGGGTAGCCGGAGCTAAAATAACACTTGGTGATGTATCTACGAAAATTGCTATCATCCCTTGATAAAGATGAACAGCGACAGTATCAGCACGTTCAGTATAACGTACTAACGGATAAGGATTAAATTTTTGTTTTAATAACATTTCTTCTAAAGCTTTATCAGTCAGTATTAAATGTAAGGTATTAATTTGTTTAAGTCGGTCGCAAACCATTCTTATTAATGAAGGATCACAAACTCCTTCTAAATAACTTATACAACAATTTGTTTTGGATTTTGTTCCAACGGGATATATAATGTTACGGAGCCTAATATCTTTTATTCTCCGACGTAATAATGCTATATTTACACTTAAGTTTTCGGTAAAACCATCATGTGGCCCTCGAATAACTTTTTCCATATCCGGTTCACTAATAGAGCGAGTTGGATATTTGCGAAGTTCAACACTGATGGCCCTCTCTTCCCCTTCTACAATCACCACCACTAAACCATTTAATATGTCTTCACATATATTTTGCAAATTTGTTTGATATTTTATATTCTCATACGCAATATTATTAACGATCAACTCAAAATAATCATCATTTTTATTTGGCTCGTCATTTAACTTTAATAAATTAGTAATTATTAAAGTCAATGCTTGACTATCAATTAAGGAACTTAAATAGTATAAGTATATTTGTTTATCTAAAATGACTAATTCTCGACGACCAATATCAAAAGAAATATTTACACCTATTAAAGTATCAATTTTATCAATATTATATTTAACATCCTTAGTTAGATATTCCATTTTATCCCCGTGGTTTAAAAATTAATGCTGTGAAAAATGAGAAAATAATAGCCGCAGTAATTCCAACCGCCGTTAAACTAAAAATACCGCTTGCAAGTCCAATTACACCACTCTCACTTGCTTTTTGTAAAGCAGCATGAGTTAAAGCATGTCCAAAAGAAGTGATTGGAATAGTTGCACCTGCTCCAGCAACTTCAATCAATCTATCATATAAATGAAAACTATCCAATAAAGCTCCTAAGAAAACGAATAAAGAAGTTAAATGAATCGGTAATAATTTAAAGATATCTAAAATTAATTGCCCAATCATACATATTAATCCACCTACTAAAAAGGCCATAACAAAAATCACTATTTACTTCCTCCTTTCAAAAACAACTGCATGTGATATACCCGGAATAGTTTCATTTTGAGCTGAAATAATAGGATTATGTAATGCCCCAGTCGCAACAACTAATATTTTATTATATCGCCCCTCTTCTAATAACTTTAATAAATAACTATAGGTAACAGCTGCACAACATGCACAACCACTACCTCCCGCATGAACATCTTGACTTTCACGGTCATAAATTAATAATCCACAGTCATAATGTTTTTTACTAATGTCAATTCCATCATCTTTAAACATTGATATTAACATTTCTCGACCATAATAAGATAAATCCCCAGTAATAATTAAGTCATACTCATCCATTGTTGTATCGAAATCTTGGAAATGTTGTTTGATAGTGAGGTATGCGGAAGGGGCCATGGCACGACCTAAATCAAGCGGATCATCATACTCTGGATCAAAAACTTTTCCAACAGTTGCTCTAGTGATTTGAATAGATGTTGGTTTGCTAGTAAGGAGAATTGCTCCTGAACCTGTGACAGTTAAAGTAGCAGTTTCCGGTTTTTTTCCGCCATATTCGGTCGGATAACGAAATTGTTTCTCGGCTGTCGCATTATGACTTGATGTCATACACAAACAATTTTTTCCAAATCCTCCATCAACAATCATTCCACCTAAAATAATTCCTTGCATACTAGTTGCACACGCACTAAAAACGCCTAGCATTGGAATGTTATAGTTTCTAGCAACATAACTTCCAATAATAATTTGATTATTTAAATCACCACCAATAATATAATCAACTTCCGTTTCCACTAAACCCGCTTTCTCAATAGCTTTTTCTAAAGCACATTTGTACAAATTCATTTCAGCTTTTTCCCAAGTTTTTGAGTCACAATATAAATCTTGAAAATACCCATCAAAATATTTTCCCAAAGGACCAGCGTATTCTTTTGGCCCAACATAAACCGCACGGGATTTAACATATACATTATCAAAAATCACACTTTGTCTACCAACTTTTTTCATACTATCAATCCCCATAAATATCTAATTAGCCCTAAAATATAGGCACTTAGAACTCCAACAACAATTACGCTTCCTGCTAGTTTAAACATATTCATAATAATTCCCACAATAATTCCTTCTGATTTAGATTCTAGGGCTGAACTAGCCATAGAATTAGCAAACCCGGTAATCGGAACAATCGTTCCCGCTCCAGCAAACTGTCCAATTCGATCATATACTCCAAAACCGGTTAATAAACAGGCTATTAAGACTAACAATCCAACTGTAATATTAGAAGCTTCTTCTTTAGAAAAATTAAATCCTTTTTGAAATAAAAAAATAAGAACTTGGCCAAATAAACAAATTAATCCACCAACTAAAAAAGCCCTCAAGGCATTTTTTAAAATTGGTTTTTTTGGCTTAGTTTCTTGCATTACTTTAGATATCTTTTGATTCATATCATTTCACTTCCTTGTTGTTATTATTTATTCAAATTAGGTAAATTATTCTAAAAAATATTGCATAAAAATAAAAAGAAACGACTCATCGTCGTTTACTAAAAGATTATTAATATTTTAATTGTTTAATTTTTTGCAAGGCTTTTTTTTCTAAACGAGAAACTTGACTTTGTGAAGTCGATAATAGTTTAGCTAATTGTTGTTGGGTATAACCACAATAGTATTTATAATAAATTATTTTCTTACTTATCTCATCAAGTTGTGAAAATATTATTTCTAAGTCATCATGACTTATACTTTTTATAGTTTTATCCGGAATTAAGTCAATTAATTGATCCGTTTGGGTTATTTGATTTAGTGAGATAACCTCATTTCCATAGGTAAGGGCTAAAATTATATTTTCTTTTGAAGTATTTAGTTTTTTGGCAAGTTCCTCAACCGATAGGTTGCTATCAAGTTGTTTTAATTGTTTAGATAGCTTAATTATTTCTTTATTTAAACTAATTGGTTTATTTTGGCGAAGTTCTTTTTTAATCGCACTTATGATGTAAATTGAAGCAAATGTAGAAAACTTAGTGTTATAAGATGGATTATATTTGATACTCGCTTCATATAAAGCCATCAAACCAACTTGAATTAAGTCATCTAAATCAATATACCCATAATTCATCCGATGAGCAATTTTATAGACTAAATTGATATGTTTGTTAAATAAATCATTTCCCATTACTCATCCC
>LFRM01310196.1_pt1 | contig 12689 bp, 13 predicted proteins | sample 618341 | NCBI WGS metagenome assembly LFRM01 (sample SAMN03654438, study PRJNA283298) | anaerobic digester metagenome | isolation source: pool of bioreactors CSTR01a, CSTR02a, and CSTR03a thermophilic anaerobic... | place: Denmark: Kgs. Lyngby | collected 2014-05-21
TCTTTTGGTTTTTATGAATTCTTTTAAGATATTTAACATATAACCACTTACCTTATATTAATTATATATATATTTTTATTAGTTTTACAACTATGAATTTTTCAAAATTTCATCTATAATTAAATGTTTTAGGGTATCTGATTCACTTATTATCATTTCTTTTAAATATTTAGGTCTTAAAACATAATTATCTAAATCTATTAATTTTACCCAAAGAAACATTTGATCATCACCTTCTAAGCCAAGAAATTCTTCAGTGTAATTTAAATTGTATTTATCTGGATCTATTATTACTTCATAAAAGAATCCTAATTCATGATGTTTGATGTTGTTGTGTTCAAAAAAAGATTCAGCGATATATTTTAATTTAACATTTTCTTCAATACCTAATTCTTCTTTTAATTCTCTTTTAATTCCAGCGTAAGTGTTTTCACCTATTTCCATTCTTCCACCTGGTAAAATCCAAGACTCTTGGATTTTAGTTTTATGAATTAATACTTTGCTTTTATCTTGATTATAAATCATTCCTGCTACTCTAAAAAGAAATCTTTCTTTTTCATTTCTTATGGTAATCACATTATGCACTTCTTTCTCATTTATATTATTATAACTTAGAAAAGGAATTATACAAAGAAAAACTGTTATCTTCCTTCTAAAACAGTTTGGAGTTTTTTGATAACTTTTTTTTCTATTCTTGATATATAAGACTGACTAATACCTAGTATTTCAGCTACTTCTTTTTGAGTGTAATCATCAGTGTTATTAAGTCCATATCTTAAAGTCATGATTATTTTTTCTCTTTCAGTTAAATACTCTAATTCTTTAGTTAAACTTTCTTTATTAATTTTTTCTGAAAATTCTTTAAATACTATATCTTCTTCGGTTCCTAATATATCTTCTAAATGTAGTTCATTACCTTCTGAATCAAATGATAAAGCATCTTCAAAGCTGATTTCTGATTTTCTTTTTTTATTTTTCCTTAAAAACATTAGTATCTCATTAGCGATACATCTACTACAATATGTTGCTAGTTTGATGTTTTTATCTGGTTTATAGGTTTTAATACCTTTTATAAGTCCAATAGATCCAATACTTACTAAATCTTCTATATCATAACCAGTACTTTCATATTTTTTAGCAAGAAAAACAACTAATCTAAGATTATGTTCTATTAAGATATTTCGAGCATTAATATCTCCTTCTTTATTTTTTAAAATATAAGTTAGCTCATCTTCTTTTGATAGTGGAGGTGGTAAGGCATCTGTTGCACCAACAAAAAATAATTTACTTTCTATTTTTAAAACTTTACAAATCCATAATAAAACTTTTTTCATATAACCTCCGTATTTAATATTATTTTTACACCATTTAAACTTATATCAGATAATCCAATTAAGACTCTTTTATTTGTTTTATTATTTATAATAACTTTTTCTGGTTTAAATACTTCTAAAAAACCATTATCATTTAGTACATGATAAGGTACTAAGAATGTTTTAACTTCTTTTTTTATTAAGTTTTTATTAACTAATATAATTGGTCGGCCAAAGTATGGATCAATAAGTTTATTCCCGGTATCTAAAAAACCTGTTCCAGATATTTTTTCTCCCATATAGTATATGTCAACATCGTAATAATTAGAATAATTATTTTTAAAATTTTTTTGAAATTTTATATATTTATATAAAATTATTGGAGTAATAATTAGTAAAAGAATTAAGTTGATTTTTAGACCGTTTTTATTAAAAACTAACCCATTATTAATTAAAGTAATTTGATCATTTAGTAAGTATATACTCCCCCCTAAAATAATACTTATTATATAAAGCCAAAATAAATTATCTTTAAAATATTTAAAACTAATATATTTAAATGCGATAATAACCATAAAAACACTAGTTAGTAATTTAAACATGAGAAGGATTATATTATTATTAATAAAAAATAACATTAATGTTGATAAACTCCCAATAAATGAAGCTAAGATTATTCTTTTAATTTTAGTTTTTCTTTTTAGTAATAAATCAACACTTATTAATAGTAAGGTATCTATTATAAAATTTATTATAATTATTAAATCTAAATAAATTATCATAACCTCACCTATTTTATTATAAAAAAAAGACACTGAATATAGTGTCATTTTTTAGCTTAATTAAAAATTATCGCGATCTCTTAGAAATGGAGGAATATCAAAGTCTGATTCATCTTCTAATATTGAGTGAGATCTTTCTTCAACTCGAATACCATAATCCATATTACTTTCTTCTTCAAATCCAGTAGCAATAACTGTTACTATTACTTCATCGTTTAAGTTTTCATTTATAACTGCACCAAATATAATATTGATATCAGTATTAGCAGATTGTCTAACAACTTCAGCGGCATCTTCTGCTTCAAATAATGTTAGGTTTGTTCCACCTGTTACATTTATAATAGCATCTGTTGCACCAGTAATACTTGTTTCAAGTAGTGGTGATGAAACTGCTTGTTTAGCGGCTTCTATTGCTCTATTTTCACCAACACCTAAGCCGATTCCTATTAAAGCATTGCCTCTTTTTTCCATAACTGCTTTGACATCAGCAAAGTCTAAGTTTACTAAACCAGATACTGCTATTAAATCACTGATAGATTGAACGCCACGGTGTAAAACATTATCTACTTCTTTAAATGCATCTAGCATTGGTGTTGATTTATCAATTATATCTCTTAAATTATCATTTGGAATAATAATTAATGTATCAACATGTTTCTTTAATTCATCAAGACCAATTACGGCTTGTTCCATTCTTCTTTTACCTTCAAAACGAAATGGTTTTGTAACAATTCCTACGGTAAGTGCTCCTAAATCTTGAGCGATTTCAGCAATTACTGGTGCTGCACCAGTACCAGTACCTCCACCCATACCACAAGTAACAAATACCATATCTGCACCTTTAAGCATTTCTTTGATTTCTTCTTTACTTTCAAGAGCAGCCTCTCGTCCTACTTCAGGGTTAGCACCAGCTCCAAGACCACCAGTAATTGATTCTCCTATTTGAAGTTTATTGGCAGCTTTAGAGGCATTAAGGACTTGCAAATCAGTATTTGCAACAATAAACTCTACTCCTTTAACACCTGATTCAATCATTCTATTAACAGCATTACAGCCCCCACCGCCAACACCTATAACTTTTATTTTAGCAATTTGATCCATTTCTAATCCAAACATAACTTATTCTCTCCTTAATTATCAAAAAAATATCCAAATATTTTACCTAATATTGAATCACTAGGAATTGATATTTTTGAATCTTTATTACACATATTTTCAATATCAATTTCACTAACTGTTGAATATTCTTTATGGCGCAGCTTTAACTTTTCATTAAATTGTTTAATCATTCCTAAAGAGACACTGTATTTATTATCTCTTGCTCCTAGGGTATTAATATAACCGATACTAGCTGATTCTCCAAATAAACTAGATAGGGCAATATTAAAATCTTTAAATTCCGTTAAGCCTCCTGTTATAATTATATAACTTATTTCCTTTTTTGTTAAGTGGTTAATTGAATTTTTTATACTTTTTAGTATTTCTATAACTCTACTAGCTACTATTTCTGTTAATTCATATTGATTTATAGTGATTTCTTCATTTTCTTTATTCACTACTTTGATTGTTTCTTTAGGATTTGCTCTTCTAATATTAGAAAGTGCTAATTTCTCTTTTAAGTATCTAGCTTCACTTATTTTTAAATTATATATATAAGCAATATCTTTATCAATATTTAATCCCCCTAAATCTATTACTTCATTATTAATATATATTCCTTTACTAATAACACTTACTTGAGTTCTAGATGCTCCAATATTGACAACTATTCCAGTTTTCATATCTAAATAATCATTTCTAAAATTATAATAATCTACTAATCCTACTGGACTAATATCAATTACATCTAATCCACATTTTTCTAAAACTTTAATTAAATCATATACTTCTTTTTTATAACCAGTTATTAAAACTGTTCTTGCAGTTATGCTTTTTCCTTTTTTTTCAAATGGTTCTTTAGTTTCTGTATCACCTACTCGAAAATAAATAGGTACAAGACTTATTAATTCATCATTTATATTAATTTTATTATAAGCAGTACTTTGCATAATTCTAAGTATATCATTACTAGATACTCTAAGATCTTCATTATTAATAGTATTAACTGCTTCACTAACAATAAAATTATTAACTGTCGTTGGTATATTAGCAATTATTTTTTTAATTTTAAAATTTAATTTAATCGATGCTTTATCTAAAACTAATTTTATGGATTTAATAAGAGCTGCTTCATCAGTTATTTCATAATTTTTAAAACCTCTTGTTGGTCCATCTATAGCGCATAAAATATTAAAATCATTATCTAAAAATTCAGCTACAACTAATTTTATTGTATTAGTACCAACATCTATACTACCAATTATTTCTCTCATACATGCCCTCTTATTTATTTTTGACTAAAATATTACCTAGTCTTTACTTGATATTATTATATCATGTTATATTAAATTATGAAAATATTTTATGTCAAATATATTAAATGAAATTGCTTATAACAATAAGATAAGATATAATTTGTATAGGTGGTTATTTATGTATACAAGCTTTTTAATTTTTTTAAACAAATTTATTACTTTTATTTGTAAAGTATTTAAAAAAAATGGTAGTGTCTATCCTGCTAGTATTGTTTTGAAAATCAAACCCGATCTTTTAACTAAAATAAAATATCCAAAATATGTAATTGGAGTAACTGGAAGCTCAGGTAAAGGATCAACAACTAGTTTAATAGCCCACATCTTAGAAGATAATGGTAAAAAAGTTGTCTGGAATAAATCTGGTTCTAATGTTCTAAACGGTACAGCGACTTTAATTCTTAATAATTCAAGCTTCTTAACCCATAAAGTAAAAGCTGATATTTTACTTTTAGAAATGGATGAATCTTTTATTAAAGAAACCTTTAGAAAAAGTACATTAACTCATTTAATAGTCACCAATATAACTAGAGATCAGCCCTCAAGAAATGGATCTCCAGAAATTATATTAAATAAGATTATGAACTCTATTGATGAAAAAACCCATTTAATCTTAAATGCTGATGATTCTTTAGTAAACCGATTTACTATAAAGCACGAAGGAAAAATCACAACTTATGGAATTAGTAAAACTAAATACAGCTTAGATAATCCTCTTAGTAATAATATTGATGGAGCTTATTGCCCACTATGCAGTCATAAGTTAGATTATAGTTATTATCACTACGGACATTTAGGAGAATATCAATGCTCTAATTGTGAATATGCAAGAAAAGTTGATTATTTAGGATCTAAAATAAATTTAGATAAACAATCAATGGAGATTGAAAATAACCAAGTGCATTTAAATAAAGATGTCTTCTTTGCAGCTTACTATACTCTTGCCGCTTATACTTTATGCCGAGAAATCGGTCTAGAAGATAATAATATATTAAGATCTTTAAACGTTAATATAATTCCGTCTAAAAGAATGAAAGTTTTACAATTAGATAACCGAGAAATCAATATGCTGGAAAGTAAAAATGAAAACAATTTAAGTTATATTCAAAGTTTAAATTATATTAATCAGTATCCTAAAAATAAAACGATTATTCTAGGTTTTGATAATGTTTCAAGACGTTATAAATATAATGATATATCTTGGCTTTATGATGTGGATTTTAGTATTCTAGACACCAAAAATATTGATCGGATATTTTGTATTGGGCATTTTAGATTCGATGTTGCAACTAGACTAATTAATTCTGGAATTGATCCAGATGAACTAATTTTAGTTGATGATATAAATAAAATTATTACTCTCTTAAGAGAAAATAGTAGTGGAAAAATATTTACGATGGTTTGCTTCGATATGACAGATAGATTGAAAAATCTATTTATAAAAACTGAAGAAGGTGATAGAAATGAAAATTAGAATTGCCCATTTATATTATGATTTATTAAATCTTTATGGTGAACAAGGAAATATCACTGCTTTAATAAATGCATTTAATAAACAAAATATAGAACCTGAAATAGATTTATTAACTATAAATGATAAAATAAATTTAAATAAATATGATATTATTTATTTAGGTAGTGCATCAGAAGAAAATTTATTATTAGTTTTAGAAGATATTAAAAAGAATATTAAAACTTTTAAAGACGCTATTAAGAAAAATAAATATATTATTTCTACAGGTAACTCTCATGAAATATTTGGTAAGTTTATTGAATTAAATAATCAAAAATATAAAGCTTTAGGAATATTTGATTATTATACAAAACAAAATCCTAAAAGAATCGTTGGTGAATCTTTTATGGAATTTGAAGATCTTTCACCTATAATTGGTTTTCAAAATAGAGAATCAGTTATGCAGTGTGATAGCAATCATTTATTTAGTGTTATAAATGGATTTGCTGATAATTATAAATCTTCATTTGAGGGATATCGAGAAAATAATTTCTTCGGGACTTACTTAATTGGTCCTCTTCTAGTCAGAAATCCACATTTTACTAATTATATAGTTAAAAATATTTTAGAAGATAAAAAGTTGCCTTTTAAAGACACAAGTGAGACATTTGAACATAAAGCTTATAATGAATATTTAAAAAACTTTTACGAAAAGTAAAAGTTTTTTTATTATTCTAAATAATAATTAGCTACTCCATAACCCCAAACATTTTGTAGTTCATCTAGTATTATTAAATACCCTAGTCCCATGCTCATATCCATTATTTTAGCGTTATTAGGTAAAGTAACTACACGTTCTGTTTGACCATCAAATTGAAAATAATGAGTAAAAGATTTTGCTCCTTTTTCCCAATTAATACCTCTTAAATCTGCTTTTTCTTTACCTAATATATATTGCTGATAAATAATCTGTTCATAACCTGGTGAATATAAAGTACTTGTATCAATTACATCTATATTATCCTCTCCAGATATATAAATTGAGTACTCAACATCATTTTCTCCATATGCAAAAATCTCAGTGCGAAACATCTGTTGAGTACCTGTTGACCAAGCATATTCATATAACCTAGTAATTTTAACTCCTTCAGGAATTTCTATTTTTGTTGTTACAATATTTTCATCAGAAAAGTAATAATGATAAACATCTCCTATAGTATCTAGATAAAAATATCTTGAGATATCTTTAATATTTAACCCTTCAATAACATCTGAAGCTGCTTCCTCATAAAGAAATCTCTGCATGCTGCCATCATTATATAAAGTGTAAACTTCTTGATAATAATGACCATCTACTCGTTTCTTAATATCAGATCCATCTGTTAAGTATTTATAACCATAATCAACAAATTCGATATCTTCTGCATAACCTCCGGTATCATATATATAATCATCTCCCTGAGCATCAAAAACTAAAACAGGTTCTTCATACATAAAACCTCTTTGGTTTGCTTTATTAAATCTATCATAATAAACAAACATTGTTTCTCCAAAGCTACTGATAGTTATTTGGGATTTTTCGTTTATTGCATCTACTCCTTCAATAATAAATAGCGGAGCAATATCAATTGTATATTCTCGCAGGCATCCATTTAAATCCAAATTTCCATTTTCATCTAGATCATGAATGTATTCAGGAATTAAACTTTCTTCGCCAAATTCTCCATAACCCGCTTCGTAATTAAATCTTTCTCCATTTTCTATATCATCTATTTCATTAATACTTAAATTTAGTAAAAATCCTGATTCTAATTCTCTTTCTTCGACAAATATATATTTTTTTTCATTTTTTTCAAATGCGCGATATAAAAATTTTAGATCAAACTCTCTTGGTCCACTTTCAACATATTCAATATATTCATTTAATGTCAAATCTTCAAATATAGGTTCTTCATTATCAACGTCCCAACCAGCGTAAATATTTTTTATTAAATCTATTTCATCTAAATCTATAGGCCTCATTTCATTAGAAGTAAATTCATGAACAACACAATCAGTACTAGAGTTAGCATTCTCAGTTTTAATATATCCTTTAAATTCTTTTTCTTGATTTTCATTTTGAGAAAAACCTGTATCAAGAAAATAAATTTTCAATATATAAGTATGTACCTTATCACCGTTTGTTGGTCCAGTAAACATACCTTTTCCTAGTAAACTACTACTTTCCCCAGCTGGAATATTAACCATCTGATTTATATCTGGTATAGTAGTACCATTATCATCTGTATTCATACTGGTTAATGCATATTTTAATGCATTATCAGTAAAAGTATTTGATACTATTATTAAACTACTTTTATAATTCATTTCTAAACCTGTCGTATTATTACCTGTTATTGTAAAATTTTTAGTAGCAACTGGATCATTACTTGGTATTACATTAATAATATTAATATTTGCTCCACTTTCATAAAAAATTTTCATTGAACCACCTGTAACAGTAATAGTAGTAGAGTCTTCTCCACCAGTTAGATTTGCTGTAAAGTAGGCAAAAGAAAATCCTATTGATATAAGTAGTAAAGTAATTACCATTAGAATTGTTATTGTAATATTATTTTTTGTACTCACTGTTTTCACCTATTATAATTATAAGTTATTTTGATCATTAAAGCAAAAGAAAATATGTGATTATATTTAATTATCCACATAATCACATATTCCATCATGTTTATCAACATAAGCATTCACTGCATCAAATAACTGATAAGTGTATTCATATTTAGTTATATCAATAATATCACTTAAATAAGCATTGCCTCCAAGTCTAACAATATTTATTATTTTATTACTCTCTTCTATTTCGACTGTTTTAAACATTTTAAGTTTGTTTTCTATTATTTCAACATCTATTTTATAATAATAATGATCTTCTCCTACTTTACAATTTATTACATCTTGACCAATAAACCATGCATAAGTACTTGATTTGATATTCCAAATGATTAAACCTACTATAAATATAATTAACATAATTCCTGAAAACTTTAATATTTTCATAATCATAGATGCTAGACGCTCGGTATTAGTTATTTTAGATTCTAAAATATCTCTTATATCATTATCTACTAGTTCATCTAAACTTATATTAAATACTTTAGCTATTTCTTTTGCAGTATTAATATCAGGAGCTGATTCTCCTAGTTCCCATTTACTAATAGTTTGTCTTGATACATATAGCTTATTACCTAAATCTTCTTGAGATAATCCTTCTTTTTTTCTTAAATTTACTATTTTTTTTCCTAACATAATACTACCTCTCTATATTCATTATATAATAGATTTCAAATTTTTCTAGCAAAAATAAGTGGAAAAGGCGCTAAAAAAGATTACAAGAAAAAAAATGAGATTAATCTCATTTTTAAAGACAGTCAACGTAAGTATCGCTTAAGCAACGTACAGCGCAGCAGCAATCTAAATCCATTGTAAAGAAGCTATTTGTAGCAACCCATGGGAAATTCATATTATTTGTTTCTGGATTTGGAACTAATACTCTAAATGTCGCACAATTTCCTTCTAATTTTTCAACTCTAAATACTCCTGAACAATCATCTGATGGATTTTGTCCTGTTGATGTTGAACAAACTTCAGTTAAATCTTTACTTACTGGCATACTAAATGGTATCCCATTTCCACAGCAAGTAAATAATTGAATTGGTCTGGTATTATATATAAAGCATTGAGTCCCTCCACCTAACACTGGTCTATCACAAGAATCAGTGCAGTTATCAGGACAAGCATTTTCTTGTAAAACATTTATAACTTTTAATATTTCCGTAATACAATTACATTTGCCAGAGCGGTCATTATTATTACACATATATTTTCACCCTTTCATATATACTCATTATATTTTATGTTGGATTATCAAATTAGTGATATTATTTTCACTATTTATAGTGTATAATTATATTGGTGATAAATATGTGGTGGCAATATATAATTATATTTTTTGTCTTAGTAATCATATCTTTAGTCATTGTTAAATTAAATAAAAAGAACTTTACTTTTGAAATTAATAAATTAGTTCAGTATTTAGGTGGTAAGGATAATATTTTAGATACTGAAATAAATATGTCGAGATTTAAAGTTACTTTAAGAGATGTAACAATAGTCGATAAAGATGCAATTCAAAAGTTAGGCGCTAAAGGTATAGTAGAAATTGACAATCAATTAAAAATTATTTTTGGACCAAATGCTAGAGCATTAAAAAAATACATTAGTGAAATGAAATAATCACTAATATATTTTTATTTTAATATAATTTTAGTTATAGATTTTTTTCCTTTACGAATGATAAATTCTGATAATTCAACTTGATGATTAGGATCTATTATTTTTTGATCATCAACTGTTATACCACCTTGTTCTATCAATCTTCTAGCTTCACTTTTTGATGTAGCTATTTTTGAGTTTACTAAAATATCTAATATGTTAGTAACTTTATCGATTGTTACTGTCGGCATATCATCTGTTGCTTCTCCCTTAAAAACTTTTTCACTTATTTCTACAGCTTTATTATACTCATCTTCTCCATGAAGAAATGTTATAACATCTTTAGCTAAAGCTTTTTGAGCAATTCTAAGTTCCGGTTTTACTTGATGTTCTTTTTCTATCGCCATAATTTCATTTGGAGTTAAGAAGGTTAGCATTTTTAAATATGTAATTATCATTCTATCATCTTGATTTATAAAAAATTGATACATTTCATAGGCGCTAGTTAAGTTTTTATCAAGCCATAAAGCATTACCTTCGCTTTTACCAAATTTATTACCATTTGCATCTAATATAAGTGGCATAGTAATAGCGTGTAATTCTACACTTTGTTTTTTACGAGCTAGTTCAAGTCCAGCAGTTAAATTTCCCCACTGATCTTGTCCACCAATTTGAAGTGTACACCCCTTATTGTTATATAACCATAAGAAGTCTAATGCTTGCATTATCATATATGAAAATTCTGTATAAGTTATTCCTACATCTAATCTTGATTTTACGGTATCTTTTGCTAGCATATAATTTAAACTAAAGTATTTACCATAATCTCTTAAATAATCAATAAAGTTAATCTCTTTTGACCAATCATAGTTATTAACCACTTCAAAACCAAATATATCTTCTACTTGTTTACGTAATCCTTTATAATTTTTATCCAGTTCTTCTTTAGTTATCATTGGTCGTTCTGAATCAGCTTTAGGATCACCTATTAATCCAGTAGCACCACCTACTAAAAGGATTGGATTGTGTCCACCATCTGCTAATCTTTTAGCTACTGAAAATGATGAATAATGACCTATATGCATTGATTCTGCAGTAGGATCAGTACCTATATAAAAAGTAAGTCCTCCATTATTAATAAGCTCTTCTAGTTTAGGGCTAGATATATCATTGATTAATCCTCGCCATTTTAATTCTTCAAATAATTTCATTTTATTTACCTGTGGTGGAACCAATCCCACCAGTCCTTTCAGTATTTATTTCTTCTTCATTATCAACTATATTATATTTGATAAAAACACCTTGTGCAATAGCATCACCTGGTTTTATTATAAATGTTTCCTTACTTGTATTTTCTAACTTTAATAGTATATGTCCTTCATTAGTTTCATTATTATAATAATCAGCATCTATTAATCCAACTTGATTTGCTAGTTTAATTCCATATTTAAACCCTAGTGAACTACGAATTAAAATCATAAAGACTTCATCTGGTGGAGATATATATTTTATTCCAGTAGGAATAATAACTGATTTTCCTGATTCTAACTGATAATCTATTAAAGAAAATATATCATAGCCTCCCGAGTTTTTTGTTTTTCGTCTTGGTAACAAATAACTTTGATACAATTTTATATCATCACTAACATCTTTTTTAAATTGTTCAAAGCTTATTTTTTCAAATTTTCTCATTTTATCCTCCATTAAAAAAATCATAAACTAAAGGACGAGTAAAACCCCGCGGTACCACCTTAATTCATGATTATCATGCTTCTTTATACTTTTAACGCTAGTAATACGATTTAGCTCCTGGGTTGTAAATCCAATCTTCGCTAACAAAGTGAGTATAACAGAAGATTATTTAGTTGTCAAACTTTTTTCTTCTTGGATTTTAGATACATTTCTTAATTGATGTAACAGTTTCATCATACTGATATCATAACCAATTTTATTTTTTATTTTAGATGGAATGTATTTTAATACATCTATGTTCTCTATATTTTCTTTATTAACTAAAAGTTTTAATAGTAATTTATCATATGTATATTTATTACTACATATTTCTTCAATTATTTTATAATCTAAAGGATATTCTTTTGGATCCAAACTATGTTCTATTCTTCTAACTCGATATAAAGCTTTAAGAAATATTTCTAAAGGAATTACTTTATGATGATTATCTTGATTTTCTAAAAATAATTTTTTTATAAAATCAGGATTAACATTTGATTCCCCTGTTAGTTCATTTAAGAAATTATCAAAAAATTCTATTTTATTATTATCTTCATGATAGATACTTATTTGTTTTAATAAATTAACAAATTTTTTAATAACATTATTTAAACAAAATGGTAAAGCTCCATTTTCTAAAAAATATAGATATCTTTGATAAGTAGTTTCTATATCTTGATTAAGACTATTACAGACTGTTAATGAACGTTTTCCTTTAATAAAGGAA
>LFRM01304113.1_pt1 | contig 12680 bp, 8 predicted proteins | sample 618341 | NCBI WGS metagenome assembly LFRM01 (sample SAMN03654438, study PRJNA283298) | anaerobic digester metagenome | isolation source: pool of bioreactors CSTR01a, CSTR02a, and CSTR03a thermophilic anaerobic... | place: Denmark: Kgs. Lyngby | collected 2014-05-21
TCGAACCCGCGGCCTCTTGAACCACAATCAAGCGCTCTAACCGACTGAGCTACAACCACCATGTTTACTTCGTTGTTTAACGGGTGCAAAGATAGCATTATTTTCATATAACAACAAAAAAAACGAACAAACTTATCCCTTAATCTCATTATTCTTGAAAATAAAGATTTAATGTGGTATATTTGATGTAGAAAAACAAACAAAATGAACCAGAGAGTAAAATTATCTATACTAGGAATATCTTTCAGCCAAGTGCAAGCAGGAGCTTATGCACTTATTTTCGCCGAAAGTGATGGGCCTCGTCGACTTCCCATCGTAATAGGAACGCCCGAGGCGCAGTCAATTGCCATTATAATGGAGAAAATAACACCCCCCCGCCCACTATCACACGATTTGATGGTGACTACCTTTGCTGCTTTGGGGGTGGATTTGTTAGACGTATATATATATAAGTTCGAAAACGGGGCTTTCTATGCGGAACTTACTTTGCGACAAGGCGAAAATCAATATAAGATAGACTCCAGAACCTCGGATGGTGTTGCACTTGCCATTCGTACAGGTGCTCCTATATATACGACTGAAGAGATAATGGTAAATATGTCGGTTGTCTTTGACGAAGAAAGTGAGGAGCATGCAGAAATAAAAGAATTCATCTCGAATGAGGATAAAGATATATCGCAATTGAGTACCGAAAAGATTAATTCTTTATTGCAAGAGGCTTTGAAAAAAGAAGATTTCGAATCGGCAATCAGCCTGCGCGATGAACTCACCAGACGAAAAGATGAATCTCAATAAAGTTCTTAAAATCTTATGGATATAATCTTCTATTGTCCCGATATACGCACTAATCCCCAAATGCCCGAATTGGAGTCGCAACACTGTGCAAGAGTATTGCGTATGAAAGAAGGCGACCCACTATTTATTACTGATGGCAAAGGCTATTTTTATCACGCTCACCTGTTACAAGCTAATCCTAAAAGCTGTGTAGTGGCCATTGATGAAGAGATAGCGCAACCCAAAGAATGGGATTATGACTTACACATTGCCTTTGCTCCCACCAAAAAGCTGGACAGAATGGAGTGGTTTGTAGAGAAAGCCACCGAAATAGGAATTGATGCTTTCGCCCCTTTCCAATGCCGCTATTCAGAACGAAAAAACATCAACGCTTCGCGTTTGGAAAAGATAATGGTTTCGGCCATGAAGCAATCGCAAAAGAGCAGATTGCCACAGTTTGACGAGATGATAAAATTCAAAGATTTTGTCAAGCAACCCTACTCTGGACAGAAATTTATTGCACACTGCTACGATTCGGCCAAGTCACCCCTCACACATATTTGCAAAAAAAGCACCGACACGCTTATATTGATAGGTCCCGAAGGAGATTTCAGCGAAGAGGAGGTGGCAATGGCCATTGAGAATGGTTTCACCGCAATATCATTGGGCGAGAGTAGATTAAGAACAGAGACGGCTGCATTAGTTGCTTGCCACACGGTGCAGCTGATAAATCAATTGTAACTGTTTTCCTAACAAATCGAGCTCACCTTCAAAAAAAACAAAAACATACAAAAATAAAAAACAAATAGATTATGAGAAAGTTAGTATTTATTTTGGCAATAGTTGTCGTTGCCACAACTGCATTTTTTAGTTGTGTTGACAACAAAAAAGATAGCAAAGACCTCCCCCGTGTTGCTATTGCAGGCTTGGCCATTGAGTCGAGCACCTTCTCTCCCGCCGTTACCTACGAAGATGCTTTTCGCACACGCACGGGTGATAGCATCTTTAGCTATTATCCGTTCTTTTCGCAAGACTCTTCAATGATTCACGAAGCTGAGTGGTTACCAACTTTGCGTGGTCATGCCATGCCAGGGGGTATTGTTGATCGCGATACTTATGAATCTTTGGTGCAACAAACTCTGGACAGACTGAAAGAGGTGTTGCCATTAGACGGACTGTTTTTTGATATACACGGCGCTATGAGTGTGCAAGGATTGGATGACCCCGAAGGCGATTTCATTGTTCGCATAAGAGAGCTTATAGGTACAGATGTTCTTATTTCAACATCTATGGATTTGCATGGTAGTGTATCACCACGATTGGCTCAAAATACCGACTTAATCACTTGCTACCGTTTGGCACCGCACGAAGATGCCATCGAATCTAAGAAAAGAGCCGTAACGAATCTTTTGTCACGCCTAAAAAGCGGTAAAGGTAAACCTGCTTACAAAGCTTGGATTCCAATACCCATTTTATTACCAGGCGAGCAAACGAGCACACGCATTGAACCAGCAAAAAGCCTTTATGGTGCGATTCCTTCATTAATTGATGGCGACAATGTAATGGATGCATCTATCTGGATGTCATACCCATGGGCAGATGAGCCTCGCAACCATGGTGTGATTGTAACTTATGGTGATGACAAAGAAGCTGTAGACAAAGCTGCAGAAAAACTAGCAGAACACTATTGGAGTGTGAGAGACGAATTTGACTTTGTTGCACCTACTGCACATTGGGATGAAGCCTTAGCAAAAGCTATTGCAAGCAACAACAAGCCTTTCATCATTAGTGATATGGGCGACAATCCTACAGCTGGTGGAGCAGGTGATGTTACATGGACATTGACAGAAATATTGAAAACTCCTGAGTTTAAAAAAGCAAATGGTAAATCAGTTATATATGCCTCTATACCTGGCAAAGAGTTTGTGGCTAAAGCTATAGAACTGGGTGTTGGCGCACAAATTGATGGAACTGCAGGTGCAGAAGTTGATAACAGATTCGCTCCACCGGTTCGCATCAAAGGTGAAATCACTGCCATTGAACACAATGATGATTCAACTCAAACCGAAGTGGTAGTAAAAGACGGAAATGTATCGGTAATTGTTACCAAAGATCGCATGGCTTATCATTACGAAAATGCATTTACACGTTTAGGACTCAATCCAAGAGAAGCAGATATACTTGTAGTGAAGATTGGTTATTTAGTGCCCGAATTGTATGATATGCGTGCCGATTGGATAATGGCTTTGACGCCAGGAGGTGTAGATCAAGACTTGGTGAACTTGGATTACAAACGCATCAACCGCCCCATGTATCCATTGGATAAAGACATGGAAGATCCTGACTTGAGTGCAAGACACATTCCTCTCTCTGATGTAATTAAAAGATAAGTAGAATAGCTGAGAGGTGGTTTATTCCACTAGGGTGGACACACATATCCGTCACTACATTGATTCACGAAGATAGGGAAAGGGCGAATACGCAGGTTTCGCCCTTACTATTTCAACATTAATCATTACCCATCACTCTTTACTCATTACTCATTACTCATTACCCATTACTCTTCACTCACTTTACTATGACTAAAAAAGAACGTTACGCCGGTGTAATCAAATGGTTTCAAGAAAATGCAGTATCTTCTGAAACAGAGCTAGATTATGAAAACAATTATCAGCTTTTGATAGCCGTAATTCTATCAGCGCAATGTACCGACAAACGTGTAAATATAATAACACCCGCCTTATTCGAAGCCTTCCCAGTGCCCGAAGTAATGGCAGCATCTTCACAAGATGAGATTTTTGAGTATATTAAGTCGTGCTCCTACCCCAACAACAAAGCAAAAAGCTTGGTGGGCATGGCCAAAAAATTAATGAACGATTATGAAGGTGAAGTCCCGACAGATTTTGATTCTTTAATCACTCTTCCAGGTGTAGGACGAAAGACAGCCAATGTAATGCTTTCAGTTGCTTTTGATACACCCGCTATGGCTGTAGATACGCATGTGTTTAGAGTTGCCAATAGAATTGGACTCACTACCAATGCTAAGAATCCATTGGAAAGCGAGCGAGAGTTGGTCAAGCATATTCCTCGTGAAGTGTTGTCAAAAGCGCATCATTGGCTCATACTTCACGGAAGGTATGTGTGCGTGGCTCGCAGTCCGAAATGTGATGAATGTGGATTGAAGGAGTGGTGTAAATACTATCAAAAAGCAATTAAGAAGTAAATTTAAGAGTTAAGAAAAAAACCTCTTATCTCATAACTCTCATCTCTCAAACCGTCACACACCCCTGCGTAGCCGACGAAACCAACAATCGATATTTCTGTAGAATACCCGAAAGAGGCTTGTCCACAGGCTTTGTCCATGCCTCTCTGCGTTTCTCAATTTCTGCATCGGTTAGGTCAACATCGATACTATGGTTGGTGATGTCGATGGTGATGATATCGCCATTCTTTACAAGAGCAATCAAACCACCCTCGTGAGCTTCGGGAGTGATATGGCCTACCACAAAGCCATGAGAGCCCCCACTGAAACGACCATCAGTAATCAATGCTACATCTTTGCCTAGCCCTGCACCCATAACAGCTCCAGTAGGTTTCAACATCTCGGGCATACCTGGACCTCCTTTGGGTCCGTTGTTGCGAATAACAATTACTTCGCCAGGCTTCACCTCCTTAGAGATTCCTTCAATAGCCGAAAATTCATCCTCATATACACGAGCAGGACCAGAAAATAGCTCGCCCTCTTTGCCAGTAATCTTAGCTACCGATCCCTCTTTGGCAAGATTTCCATACAAGATTTGTAAATGACCGCTTTTGCGCATGGGGTGTTGAGTATCGTGAATAATAGATTGACCTTTAGTGAGATGGGCCACCTCATCCAAGTTCTCCCCTACTGTTTTGCCTGTAACCGTCATACAGTTGCCATTGATAAAACCTTCATCCAGCAACAAGCGCATCACAGCGGGGATTCCACCCACATTGTGTAGATCTTCCATTAGGAAACGACCACTTGGTTTGAGATCGGCCAAGAAGGGAGTACGGTCGCTAATGGTCTGAAAATCATCTAACGAGAGGGGCACATTGACAGCTTTGGCCATTGCCAAGAGATGAATGACAGCGTTCGTAGATCCGCCCAATGCCATTATGAGCGAGATGGCGTTTTCGAATGCTTGGCGTGTCATTATATCACGAGGTTTCAGGTCTTTCTCCAATACCAATTGAATGGCATCGGCTATGCGTTTTGCTTCACTATCCTTTTGTGGACTTATGGCAGGGTTGGAAGATGAGTAGGGCAAACTCATACCCATGCACTCTATGGCAGCGGCCATGGAATTGGCTGTGTACATCCCTCCACAAGCTCCTGCACCCGGAATACTGTGGCGAATGATTCCTTTGTAATCGAGGTCTGAAAGAGTTCCTTTGAGCCTCTCTCCGTATGCCTCGAAAGCCGAAACTATATTGAGGTCTTTGTTTTTCCAACTGCCTTTTTTTACTGTTCCTCCATACATCAGGATGGCGGGTCTGTTCAATCGCCCCAAAGCAATCATTGCGCCTGGCATATTCTTATCGCATCCTACAATGGGGATTACGGCGTCGTAGAACTGTGCGCTAACAACAGTTTCGATGGAATCGGCAATAATTTCGCGCGAGGGCAATGAGAATTTCATCCCCTCTGTTCCGTTGGTAATGCCATCGCTCACCCCAATGGTATGAAATATGAGACCATACAGATCTTGGTGCACATCTACTTCTTTTTTTACAGCTGTGGCAATATCATTGAGGTGCATGTTGCAGGGATTTCCTTGAAAACCAGTACTCACGATACCTATTTGTGCTTTTTTCTGATCTTTCTCGTCCATGCCAATGGCATAGAGCATGGCTTGTGCTGCGGGTAGGCTATCGTCTTGCGTAATTGTTTTGCTGAATTTATTTAGTTTTGTTGTCATAGTTGGTTGTTCTGAAATAGTAATGTAAATATATGCGTAATTATAGCATCGTTTTTTTAGAACAACTTTTTAGTCTAAAAGTTTTGTAGAGGGGGGAAAGTGAAAAGTGAAAAATTAAAAGTTAAAAAGAAGTAGCCGGCCCTTGAGCTTGTCTAAAGGCGGTGAAATATTGCAGAAATCTATTCAATGATACCTATCATATTGATCGTAGTGAAATATCCGTTTAAATCACCTGTCATGCTGAACATAGTGAAGCATNNTCTAACAGATTCCTCACTGGGTGACGGAATGACAGGTCTATTTGAGGCTCGGGGGGCTGGTATAGGAAAGACTATACACAATTCAAATGCCATTGGGCAGTCAGGACTATAAATGCATTTTCATTGTCAACTTTTAATTTACAATTTTCAATTATTTCAACATTCTCACCCCCTCATTGTTATATATTTATCACCCTTATTTCATCAAAGAAAAATAAGACAATTAGCCCGCTAATAGTAGGCAAATTACAGACACATTAAAAAACGAGTGAGAGGTACTTCCCAGTGAGAATTTAAAAAATTATATTATGAAATATAGACTTCTTCTAAAAAAAGCATTTCGTATTCTATCGAGTGTTACATTATTTTCACTTGCAGCTTGCAAATCAGGCAGTGAAAGTAAGGTAGAGTCAAATAATTCTGTTGTATCTAAGGCTTTAAAAGACAAAACCTCTATCTACTATGCCAATTATTCAGATTATCCTAAAAACCTGAAAAGTTTACCTATTGGTATATTTGACTCAGGAACAGGGGGACTCACTGTTTTGGAGCAGTTTCTTGCTTTGGATAACTTTAATAATGAAACAGGCGAAGAGGTGCCCGATGGCATTCCTGATTTTGAAGGTGAGGAGTTTATATATTTGGCAGACCAAGCCAATATGCCCTATGGAGTCTATTCTTCTCAAGGTAAAGAAGATTTTTTACGCGAGCTTATTATTAAAGATGCCCTATTTCTTACTAAAGAGCCCAATAGAAGCAAAATTGTAGTGATTGCTTGTAACACTGCTACAGCATTTGGATTGGAGGATGTAGAGGGTTTATTAGAGAGTAGCAAAACAGGGGTAAAGACAATAGGAGTTATAAATGCCGGTGTAGAGGGAGCTATGAAACCAATTTCTGTAGATGAAGAGCTTTTTGCAATAGGTGTGTTGGCTACAGTTGGAACAATTTCTTCTGGAGGATACAGAAAAACTATAAAGAGCTATGCTGATAATAATGACTATAGAGGAGACGTAAGAGTGGTGAGTCATGGTGGACTGGGCTTTGCCGAAGCTATAGACTCTGAACCCGATTATATATCTGCAGATGCACAAGAGACAAGAGGCAATTACAGAGGTCCTGTTTATGGAAGTATAGATGGGATAAAGCCAGAATTATTACCACTTTACAATTTTAATTATACGGATAATGCGTTGCTCATTAAGAGAGAGAGTGATGGTTCGATTGTCGATATTCAGTTAAACTCTACTGGTAATTATGCTCGTTTTCACTTGGTGAGTCTCTTGAATAAGCACAGAGAAGAAAATCCGGGTGTTAAATTGAAGAGTATAATATTGGGTTGTACTCACTATCCCTATGTTATAGATACACTTACAGCTGTTATAGAAGAGCTGAGAGATTACAAAGAAGAGGATGTAAAGGTCTTTAATGAATCGATGGATGAAGCTATATTTTTTGTAGACCCTGCGGTGAATACAGCAAGAGAGGCCTTCATGAAATTATATGCTGCTAATATGTTAAACCGCAAGCATGAAGAAAACAAGATAGAAGCCTACATATCTATCCCTCACAGCGAACAGCCTCAAAGTGCATTAGATTCGATTGGAAATCTCAGCTTTGATTTTAAATATGGAAGGGAGGTGGACAGTGATAGCCTAAGCGTGCGTGTGGTTCCTTTTTCTACAAGCAACATTAATAGCAAAAATCTTATGAGAATTGAAGAAAGATTGCCTCTATCTTATTCTTTAATAAAAAAGAACTTAAAATAGAAAACAAATGGAAAGAGGTGAGGTTGAGCATCAGCCTCATTGGAACCCTGTGATTGGAAAGGTGTCAAATCAAAACCCGAAGACAATATATATATGCTATATCATAATAATGAAGCTTATAGAATCGGCAACAATGTGGTCGAGTGTTAATATTCTAATGTTAGCTATAATCATATAACTTCATATACCACATAATTTTTCAGCATATTCTAAAGGACTCTTCATTACGAGTCGGACATACTGAGTTATTTAATTGTAAGACAGGCATTAAATCATTGTCCTTATACATTGTGCATTTTCATCCTTCTGTTATAAATTACTAAACTAATAAGCCATTTAATTGTTTATTATAAACTAATAGATATATATGTTACACTAAAATTACAATTGTGTTATGAATTTAAAAAGAATTGGCTTACTAGCCATTATAATAATTATTATGGCAATAACTGTAAATGCACAATCGCTGGTAGGTGATTGGAAAGGAACATTGACTGTTCAAGGAATGGAGTTAGAATTGATATTTCACGTAGACAAGACTGATGAAAGCTACACTTCTACCATGGATGTTCCTCTTCAGAATGCAATTGGCATACCTGTAGAGAAAACAGAATTGGAAAGTGAAAATGTAAGATTTGTTATTCCAATAGCACAAACAACTGTTACAGGAACACTTGAGAGTAACACCATTACAGCAGAATATGAACAAATGGGTCAAAAGTTTCCACTTGTTCTCACAAGATTTGAACAAACACTACCCGGAAATCCCGAATTAGTAAGTAGTGATGAAGAGCTGAAAGCCTTAGCCGCCTTAGACAAAGGAGACTATAAGTATGAAGTAGCAGACTATTTTGCCAAACCAAAGGCATCTTCATTTAGCCTATCTCCCAACGGAAAATATATGTCGTATATGGAAAACGACCCCTCGGGCAACAAAAAACGCCATGTGTATATCAAAGAAATTGCAACAGGTAATATAAACAAGGCTATTGAAGAGAAAGACGAACTAATAAAAGGTTACGGTTGGATAAATGACGAACGCTTATTCTACGCAATGGATAAAGGTGGTGATGAAAACTTCCATATCTATGCAGCTAATATAGATGGTAGTAATGCCAAAGACCTTACCCCATATGATGGAGTTAAGGCAGGAATTGTAGATATCTTAAAAGACCAAAAGGACTACATCATTGTGTCGATGAACAAAAACAATCCACAGGTATTTGAGCCCTTCAAACTGAACATCGTTTCAGGAGAAATAGAGCAATTATATAGCAATGATGACCCAACCAACCCCATTCAAGGTTACGATTTTGATAAAGATGGTGAATTGAGAGCTTTTACCAAGATGAAAGATGGTATCAAAATGGAGTTGTATTACAAAGATTTGACATCGGGCGAATTTGAGCTGATGAAAACAATGAACTGGGATGACAGTTTTGGTATAATGGGGTTTGATTATGCATCGGGCAATAAAGACCAAGCATATGTAGTAACTAATTTGGATGGCGATAAAGCAAGAATCGTGTTGTACGATCTGAAAAAGAATGAATTGATAAAAGAGGTATTCTCACACCCTGATTATGATGTGAGTAATATGGATCGTTCTCGCAAAAGAAATTATGAGATTGATTACTTTTCTTACAATGGAGAAAAGAATGTATTGATTCCTGTAAGTGATTCTTTCAAAGAATTTAATGCAGCAGCAAAAAAAGCATTCCCCAATAAAGAAGTTTATAGAATAGATTTTGATGATAATGAAGAGACCTACCTTGTTATTGTTCAAAGTGATAAACTATACGGCACATATTACACATACGACGTAGCCAAAAAGGAATTTACTCTTCTTTACGATCTAATGCCTCAACTTAAAGAAGAGGATATGGCAGAGATGCGCCCCATCACATTTAAGAGTAGAGATGGTTTGACCATTCACGGATATATCACTCTGCCAAAAGCAGCATTGGAAGGAAAGGAAGTTCCTTTGATTGTTAATCCTCATGGTGGCCCACAAGGTATACGAGATAGTTGGGGTTTCAATCCAGAAACGCAACTTTTTGCGAGTCGTGGATATGCTACTTTGCAAGTAAACTTCCGTATTTCTGGTGGTTATGGTAAAGAGTTTTTACGTGCGGGGTTTAAACAGATAGGACGTAAAGCCATGGATGATGTAGAAGATGGTGTAATGTATGTATTGGAGCAAGGATGGGTAGATAAAGACAAAATTGCCATCTATGGTGGTAGCCATGGTGGATATGCTACATTGATGGGTTTGATAAAAACGCCAGACCTCTATACTTGTGGGGTAGACTATGTGGGGGTTTCAAATATTGAAACGTTCTTCTCTTCGTTTCCAGAGTATTGGAAACCTCTTACCGAAATGGTGAAAGCTATTTGGTATGACTTGGACGACCCAGAAGAGGCAAAAATAGCGCGTGAAGTATCGCCAGTATTTCAAGTGGATAATATAACTAAACCTCTATTTGTAGTGCAAGGTGCAAATGACCCACGTGTAAATATTAATGAGTCGGATCAAATTGTGGAAAAATTACGTGCAAGAGGATTCGAAGTGCCATATATGGTAAAATACAATGAAGGTCACGGTTTCTATCGTGAAGATAATAGATTAGATTTTTATGCTACAATGCTTGGATTTCTATCAAAGTATTTGAAGTAGATCCTAACATAATAGAGTAGATTAAAATTTAAAAGCCGAAGCAGTATTACTGTTACGGCTTTTTTTCCACCAAAGGCCCGACGGGCTTTGTTGAGCATTGGAACTTTCGATTACTCTTTTGTCTTTGAGGGTTTATTCTATTTTTGGATAAGCTGTTATTTTTGACTTGAATTGGGCTCAGCATGCGTTTCTTATTCAACCCCCAACGGGGTCGGATGTTTATAGCACATGGTAATACTATAAACATGTGACCCCCAAAGGGGTCATACCACTGACACTTCATAGGTTCAAACACTCTTCGAAGCCCTTTCGAAAGGTGTTCGAAGAGGCCTTATCATTGCAAATGCTGTATTTAATTGAAATTAAAACGCCCTTTAAACGATGTTGCAACATCATTTAAAGGGCATTTAAATATTTATCTAAATCTCAAACTATGAGCAAAAGAGATCAAATACATTCAAAACCCCTTAACTCATAATTCTTAATTCAAAAGCTAGTGAAACTCATCCCAACTCTTAATCTCAATATCATCCACATCCATATTGCAAAATGCTTCAATGTAAGCCCTAGCCAATCGTGTGTTGGTAATCAATGGGATGTTGAAATCAATAGACGTACGTCTAATCATATACCCATTCTTAAGCTCACTCACACTTAGGTTCTTGGGAATGTTCACCACCATATCTATTTTCTTCTCCTGAAGCAACTCAATCGTATTGGGGCTTTTGTTTTCACTTGGCCAGTAAGCCAATGTTGCAGGCACTCCGTTGTTCACCAAAAACTTTTGCGAACCGCCTGTAGCATACAAGTTGAAACCCTTGCTGTGCAACAATCTTGCAGATTCTAGCAATTCAGCTTTCGATTTGGCAGGCCCTGTCGAGAACATTACGTTCTTTTTAGGAATAGTGTGCCCTACAGACAACATCGATGTGAGCAGTGCTTCATCAAATGTGTCGCCTAAGCAACCCACTTCGCCTGTCGATGCCATGTCCACACCCAGCACTGGGTCGGCTTTTTGCAAACGAGAGAAAGAGAATTGTGAGGCTTTGATACCCACATAATCCAAATCGAACGCATTCTTACTGGGTTTCTCTACTTCCAATCCTAACATCACTTTGGTGGCCAAATCGATGAAGTTTATCTTCAATACTTTTGACACAAACGGAATGGAGCGCGAAGCACGCAAGTTACACTCAATCACCCTAATCTCGTTTTCTTTGGCAAGAAACTGAATATTGAATGGTCCTGTTATCTCTAAAGCTTTGGCAATCTTTCGTGCCACTTTCTTTACTTTACGAGCAGTCTCTACATACAATCGCTGTGGTGGGAACTGAATGGTAGCATCGCCCGAGTGTACTCCGGCAAACTCAACGTGCTCAGATATTGCATAGGTCACAACCTCGCCTCTATCGGCAACAGCGTCAAACTCTATCTCTTTGGCATTCTCAACAAACTCGCTCACCACAACTGGGTATTTCGAAGATATATCGGCAGCCAATTGAAGGAAGTTTTTCAACTCATCGTGGTTAGAACATACATTCATGGCAGCACCAGATAGTACATACGATGGACGTACCAAAACGGGATAGCCAACAACATCAACAAAGCTTTCGATATCGCTAAGCGAGGTCAACTCTTTCCAACGTGGTTGGTCAATTTCTAATTCGTCCAACATGCTCGAGAATTTGTGACGATTCTCAGCATTATCAATCTTATCGGCCTGTGTGCCCAGTATGGTTACATCATAGTCATCGAGCCTTACTGCCAGGTTGTTGGGTATTTGACCACCCACAGAGAGTATCACACCATGGGGATTTTCGAGCTCTACAATATCCATCACCCTTTCGAAGGTCAACTCATCAAAATAGAGACGATCGCACATATCATAATCGGTAGATACGGTTTCGGGGTTGTAATTAATCATCACCGAACGATACCCCTCTTCTCTCACAGTTTTGAGGGCATTTACCGAACACCAGTCAAACTCAACCGACGATCCAATTCTGTAAGCTCCCGAGCCCAACACAATTACCGATCTCTTGTCGCCCACGTATTGCACATCATTTTCGGAGCCATTATAAGTCAAATACAGATAGTTGGTTTGAGCAGGATATTCGGCAGCCAATGTATCTATCTGTTTCACAACTGGAACTATGTTCAGACTCTTGCGGTATGCGCGAATCTTATCCGATCCATCATCGGGCATTTCTTCTTTCCACACTGCGCGTGCAATCTGAAAGTCGGAGAAGCCTTG
>LFRM01356367.1_pt1 | contig 12679 bp, 13 predicted proteins | sample 618341 | NCBI WGS metagenome assembly LFRM01 (sample SAMN03654438, study PRJNA283298) | anaerobic digester metagenome | isolation source: pool of bioreactors CSTR01a, CSTR02a, and CSTR03a thermophilic anaerobic... | place: Denmark: Kgs. Lyngby | collected 2014-05-21
AAAATGGCAGTAGTGTCAATGAATTATTTATTAGAAACAGGTGTTCATTTTGGTCATCAAACCAAAAGATGGAACCCAAAAATGAAAGAGTATATTTTTACAGCAAGAGATGGTATTTATATTATCGATTTACAAAAAACAGCTAAAAAAATTGAAGAAGCCTATGCTGTTCTAAAAGAAATCGCTGAAAGAGGGGGAAAAGTTTTATTTGTTGGAACTAGAAAACAAGCTAGTGATGCAATAAAAGAAGAAGCCCTTAGGTCAGAATCTTATTATGTGACTGAAAGATGGTTAGGTGGAACCTTAACTAACTTTAAAACAATAAGAAAAAGAGTAAACAGATTAGAAGAAATTGAACAAATGGAAAAAAATGGTATTTTTGATCGTTTACCAAAGAAAGAAGTAATTGGACTTAAAAAAGAATACGAAAAACTAAATAAGGTTTTATGTGGAATTAGAGATATGAAAAAAACCCCAGAAGCTTTATTTATTGTAGACCCATCAAAAGAATATATTGCAATCAGTGAAGCAAGAAAATTAGGAATTCCAGTATTTGGAATTGTTGATACCAATTGTGATCCTGATATGGTAGATTATATTATCCCAGGTAATGATGATGCAATAAGAGCAGTTAGACTAATTGTAAGTGTTATGGCAAATGCAATTGTTGAAGCTAATGGTGGAACAATAATTGATTATGTTAATGCAGATGATAAAAAAGATGATAATATTAATGATATTATGCAAAAAGCAGTTGATTCAGTAAAGAAAAAAGAAGATCGTCCAAGAAGATTTCATGATAATAATCGAAGAGATTTTTCTAAAGGAAGAAGACCAGAAACATATAATGATAGACATGTAAAAAAAGTGCAAGAACAACCAAGGCCAGTAAAAGAAGTACAAGAACAACCAAGACCAGTAAAAGAAGTACAAGAGGAAAAAGCAACAGTGAAAGTAGAACAAACTACTGAAGTAGCAAAAGAAAAAGTTGCTAAGACAGAATCGAAGAAACAAGTAAAAGAAGATTTATCTTCAAAAACTGTAACAGAACTTCGTGAAATGGCAAAATCTAAAGAGATTAAAGGTTATTCTACAATGAAAAAAGCTGAATTAATTGATGCATTAAAATAATAAGCAAGAAAGGGTGTACTTATGATAAATGCAAGCTTAGTGAAAGAACTAAGAGATATAACTGGAGCAGGAATGCTAGATTGTAAAAAAGCCTTAGAAGCAACTAACGGTAACGTAACAGAAGCAGTTGATTGGCTAAGAGAAAAAGGTATTTCTAAAGCAGCAAAAAAAGCCGAAAGAATTGCTGCTGAAGGAACTGCTGGAATTTTAGTTGAAGGAAATGATGCTATAATTGTTGAGGTGAATTCAGAAACTGATTTTGTTGCAAAAAATGAAGAATTTAAGGAATTAGTTGAGACAATTCAAGCAACAATAATCAAAAACAATCCTCAAACAATTGAAGATGCTCTAAAATTAACAACTGAAGAAGGAACGATTGAAGAGTTAATAATTAGCAAAACTGCTAAAATAGGTGAGAAACTAAGTCTTAGAAGATTTGAAAAAATAACTAAAAATAGCAACGAACAATTTGGAACTTATATTCATATGGGTGGCAAAATAGCGGTTTTAATCGTTACGGAAGGAACTGACGAAGATGTTGCTAAAGATGTAGCTATGCACTCAGCAGCTATGAGACCTAGTTATGTAAAAAAATCAGATGTACCTTTAGAAGCAGTTGAAAAAGAAAAAGCAGTTTTAAAAGAACAAGCAATTAACGAAGGTAAACCAGCCGATATAGCTGAAAAAATGGTTGAAGGTCGAATTCGTAAATATTATGAAGAAATTTGTTTAGAAGAACAAGCTTTTGTAAAAGATAGTGATATTAATGTTGCTACATATGTTAAAAACAATGGTGGATCTGTTTTAAAAATGATCCGTTATGAAGTAGGCGAAGGCATGACAAAAAGAGAAGAAAACTTTGCTGAAGAAGTTGCTAAACAAATCAACAATTAATAAAAAAACATATTTATTTTTCAATAAATATGTTTTCTTTTTTACTTAAACGAACACTATTTAAAATAAGACTCTCTTTAATTTTTTCAAAATCTTCATTGATTATTAATATATTGTAAGTGATGTTTTGTTCAAACTGTTTGTTAATTAATTCAAAATCTTTGATAATATTATTAATTGTATTTAATTTATCATATATAAATTCAATTTCAAGATTAAATCCCGCTACTAAATTACATATTCTAGTTTTTTCTAATGTAGTAGTAATTGCTTTAGTATATGACCTAACTAATCCACCAGCACCTAATTTAATTCCCCCAAAGTATCTAATAACAATGGCCAAAATATAATTTAAATTATTGTTTTCTAAAACATTTAAAATAGGTAGTCCGGCAGTACCACTAGGTTCACCATCATCACTAGTTTTTTTCATATTATCAATAATATAAGCATAACAATAGTGTGTTGCCCCTTTATATTTATATTTAATCTTATTAATTTCTTCTTTGACATCATTTTCATCAAAAACTTTGATGAGCTCAGTAATAAATTTAGATTTATTAATTACGATTTCATTACTAGCATTGTTACTAATTGATTTCATGCCATCACCATAATAATTATATAATAAAGTGTCAAACTTTACAAATATATTGGTAATACAGTTAAAAACTGCTATAATAACAATAGGAGGGGAAAATGACAAACCAAAAACATGTTGAACAAATGTCTAATTTATTAAACAAAAATAGTGATGCTTTAAAAGACTTTACAAAAGAAAAAAGAAGAAACAATATTTTTATTGAAATTGAAGAAGCTAGCATTAAATCATCTTTTAAAGTCTTGACATTAGAGGAAGAAAAAAAATTTTTACTAAGTCTAAAAGAAGAGTATTTCAATTTTATCAATGAAGAAAAAGAAAATCCATATAAAGAATTAGAGCCGGAAGAAAGTTACAAAAATTTTGAGCAAGATGTAAACAAACCAATGATTGCAGATTTAGCTTTAGACTTAATCGCAAACACGGAATATTTAAAAGAGGCAACTAAAGAGTTAAGAAACAATAATCTTTTACGCTTAATTGAAAATTCTAGGAAGAGAGCAGCTTTTCAAATTTTAAACATTGAGGAAGCTAAATTTTTATTGAACTATATCAATGATGATTTAACAAAAGAAAAACGAACAGAAATTAAACCACGCTATAGATAATATTTAATTCTACATTATTAATGTAGAATTTTTATTTTTAAAAAAACTATGTTATAATAACCACAAAAAAGGAGACGGTTTATGGCTGATAATTGGGATGTAGTAGGACTTGCCAGTGCTATTAGGGAAGAATTACCTTCTCTTCGAAGCACAATGAATAACTTAAATAATACCTTAGATGAAATGGATTTAGGAAAGGTGATTGAAAAAAACACTACTGAAGTAAGAAACAATAATCTGTTAACACTTTATAGGATTTTTCAAGAACAACCAGGTTTTTTAACACCAAATCAAGAAAAAGAGTTGCTTAAGCAAGTGAAGGAATATATTGATAACAACCTTAATCCTACAACTTTAATAGCTAATCAAACTGAACAAAAAAAGGATAATAGGGAACCTAAACAAAAAGTGAGAGGTTGGTGGCATATATAAAAAGACATAAGTCTTTTTTTTTGGTATAATAATATTGAAATTAAGGTGATTATATGATTAGAGAAAAACTTTTATTAGTGCCTAATAAGCCAGGCTGTTATTCAATGAAAAACAAAGACAATATAATTATTTATGTCGGTAAGGCTAAGAAGTTAAAGAACCGTCTGAATTCATATTTCAAAGGAAGCCACACTGGCAAAACAGACAAACTAGTGAGTGAAATAGTAGATTTTGAATATATTGTTGTCAATAGTGAAATTGAAGCCTTAATTTTAGAGTTAAATCTAATAAAAGAATACGATCCCAAGTATAATATTTTACTTAAAGATGATAAAAGTTATCCTTATATTGAGATAACTAATGAAAAAGTACCAAGATTGTTAGTCGTTAGAAATATTAAAAAAAAGAAAAGTAACACAAATTTATTTGGTCCTTATCCAAATGTAGGAGCTGCTAGAAATACAGTTAATTTACTTAATAGAATATATCCATTAAGAAAATGTAAAAATTATTCTAAAAAAACATGTCTTTATTATCACATTGATCAGTGTTTAGGTTATTGTACCTTTAATGTTGACCAGTTAAAGATAGATGATATGGTAAAGAATATTACGCGCTTTCTAAAAGGTGATCATTCTTTAGTTACTAAAGAATTAAAAGAGAGAATGGAAATAGAAAGCAATAAAATGAATTATGAAAAAGCCAAGGAGTATAAAGAATTATTAGACTATATTGATATTGTTTTGACAAAACAGAAAGTTGAAATAAAAGATATTATTGATATTGATGTTTTTGGTTATGCGATATTGAAAGGATATATAAGTATCCAAACCTTATTTATAAGAGGGGGAAAAATACTTGACCGAGATTCTAAAGTGTTTCCACTTATTGATGAAGTAGAAAATGAGTTGGTTAGGTATATTGCCAACTACTATGACAAAGGGATAATACTACCTAAAGAAATAATCATTCCACAAATAGATACTGATATTTTAGGTGATTATTTAAATACTAAGGTAATTAAACCAATCAAAGGAACAAAGAAAAAATTAGTCATGATGGCTTCTAAGAATGCAGAAATAGCTTTAAATGAGTCATTTGAGCTAATTCAAAAAAATGACGAAAAAACAATTGTTGCTAATGAGGAATTAAAAAAACTACTAGAAATAGATAAATTAGACCGTATTGAAATATTTGATAACTCTAATTTGTTTGGTAATTACAATGTTTCTGGTATGGTTGTGTTTGTCGATGGTGTTCCATCAAAAAAAGACTATCGAAAATTTAAAATCACCAACGATAAGAATGATGATTATGGAACTATGCGGGAAGTTATATATCGAAGGTATTTTAGAGTTTTAAATGAAAATTTGGTAAAACCAGATTTAATTATTGTCGATGGTGGAATCGGTCAAATTAATGTAGCTAGAGAGACAATCGAAAGCTTAAATCTTAATATTCCTGTTGTGGGTTTAAAAAAGGATGAATATCACAGTACTTCAGCCTTATTAGCTTTTAGCCCTATAGAAGAGGTAAAGATTAACAAACGAAGTAATCTGTTTTATTATTTGGAAAGAATCCAGGATGAAGTTCATAATTTTACTATTAATTACCACAAACAAATAAGAAGTAAAGGACAATTATCTAGTATTTTAGATAGTATTAAAGGAATAGGCCCCAAAAGGCGTGATGAGTTAATAAAAAAATACAGGACCATTAATAAAATCAAAGAGGCATCTCTTGATGAATTGAGTAAGACAATCCCAATTAAAGTGGCTGAAGAATTATTAAACGAATTAAATAAAAACAATTATAACAAAGATATAAACTAAGCAATTGATATAATTATTTAAGTAATTAATATACAAACGTAAATTTACAAAAACTCGACATGAATATTTTTGATAATATAAATAAGGCAGTGTTTTAGTAATTACAATATTGTGATATAATTTAGAAGGTGATATGATGCAAATAATAAAAGTTATGGATGAATTATTGGCTAACAAAATTGCAGCTGGTGAAGTAGTCGAAAGATGTGCTTCAGTTGTAAAGGAGCTAGTCGAAAATAGCATAGATGCGGATGCTACAGAAATAAAAGTTGACTTAAAAGAAGCTGGAACCAAGGAAATAAAGGTTACCGATAATGGCAAAGGGATGGATAAAGAAGATGCCGTTTTAGCTTTTTCACGCCATGCTACTAGTAAAATTATGGATGAAGAAGATTTATATAGTATTAGTACACTAGGTTTTAGAGGTGAAGCTTTAGCTAGTATAGCAAGTGTTAGTGATATAACACTTAAAACTTCAACCGGTGAAATAGGTACAATTGTCATTATTAAAGGTGGTAAAATAATTGAAATTACCAAAGGTGATGCTAGGCAAGTAACTATAATTACAGTTAATGATTTATTTTATAACACCCCAGCCCGTCTAAAATATATGAAGAGTTTATATACTGAATTAGCCAGCATTGTCGATTATATGAATAAATTATCGCTTTCTCATCCAAATATCCGTTTTATACTAACTAATAACAATAATGAATTATTGAATACCGATGGAAGTAATAATTTACTAAAAACAATAAAAAATGTTTTTGGTATCGATATAACCAAAAAAATGATGCCTATTAAAGGTGAAAATAATGACTATGAAGTTGAAGGTTATATTAGCTTACCGGAAGTTCATCGTTCTAATCGTAATAGTATTATTACCATTGTTAATGGGAGAGTTGTTCGTAATATAAAACTTAATAAAACGATTAACGATAGTTATCATTCATATAAGCCTGATAACCGTTATCCTGTCGTAGTATTGAAAATCACTGTTGATCCAAGCTTGATTGATGTGAATGTTCATCCTACTAAGATGGATATTAAGTTTTCAAAAGAAGAAGAGCTAAATAATTTAGTTTCTAATTTAATTGTTTCTGTATTAAGCCAAGGGATTCTAATTCCTAAGGTAGAGGTAAAAAAGGAAACAATAAAATATGAAGAGATAACTTTCGATTTAAATAGAATAGCTGATAAAGTAGAACCTTACAACGAATTAATAGTTAGTGAAGAAACAGAAACACTATTTAAACAAGAAGATACAGTCGTTGATTTGGAAATTAAAAAAGAGCGCCTACCAGAGTTATATCCAGTAGGTTTAGTTCATGGCACTTATATCGTTTGTCAAAACGAACAAGGGATGTATTTGATTGATCAACACGCAGCAAAAGAAAGAATTAATTATGAAATGTATAAACAAAAATTGGGGAGTCCTAATAGTAATAGTACAGCTTTACTAGTGCCAATAACAATTGAATTAACAGGTAATGAATTTATTATCTTGAAAGAAAATGTAAATGTTTTAAAAAAGCTTAATTTTGATATCCAAGAATTTGGAATTAATTCTATTGTTGTCAAAGAACATCCAACTTGGTTACCTTTAGGTAATGAAGAGGAAGCCATTAGACAAATTATTGAGGTTGTAGTCAATTATGAAAAAGATTTTTCTATTGAAAAATTTAATGAAAAAATAGCTATTATGCTAAGTTGTAAAATGGCTATAAAGGCTAATGAAAATATAACAATCGAGGAAATGGAAAGATTAATTGATGATTTAAGAAAGTGTATCAATCCATTCAACTGTCCTCATGGCAGACCGACTATTATATTTTATACCCTAAATGATTTAGAAAAATTATTTAAAAGAAGTGGTTTTTAAGGTGATAAAATGAATAAAAAAAGAAGACTAAAAAAACCTTTTAGAATGCTTTTGTTAATAATCCTTGTTTTTAATGTGGCATTTGTTATAAAAGCTTTCTACAAAGAATTTACCATTAATTCTAAAACTGATGATGAACAAAGTGCTTTAGAAATTAAAAAACAAAAAGATGCTTTATATCTAACTTGTATGGAAGCTGGTTTTAAAGAGGAAGAATTAACTGATTTAATTAAAGAAAGTATTTTAGAAGTTAATGACTACATAAAATCTAATAATTATGATATTAGTTTTAATTATCAGGATATAACTACGCAATTTACATTTGGCCATAATATTAATAAAACTTATTACGGTGCTAGTTTAATTAAGGCTTTAGAATCTTTATATTTATATGAAAAAGCTAGTTTAGGTGAAGTTGATTTAGATGAAAAAATAAAATATACTTCCTCTGATCAAAGAGCTTATAGCACTGATATGGAAAAAATGAGTTATGGTTCGATGCATAAGATCCGCAATTTAATTAGTTATTCGCTTTTACATAGTGATAATTCAGCTCATTTTATGCTTGTTGATTATATTGGTAAAACTAATTTAAAAAACTTTGGTTTAAGTCTAGGTGCTAAAAAGACTTTATTAGGAACTGATACTTACGGTTATACTGATGCTTTTGATAGTACTGTTTATATGTTAAAGATAAATGACTTTATCACTAACAATGAAATGTTAGGGCAAGAGTTCAAAAAAAACATGGTAGACTCTAAAGAAAACGTACTAAAAATAGATGAATATGAAGTGGCCCATAAGTACGGTTTGCATAACGGAAATTACCACAACATGGGAATCATATATACTAACAAACCTTATACTTTAGTTGTTTTATCTTATGGAATAACAAATAAAAACAAAGTGTTTAATGATATCGCTAGTTTAATTAGAGAAACGCACAATAGTTTTTATGAGCAAAGAAAAAGTAATTGTTTAAAAGTATACGATAATTAATATTTCGACAAAAAAAATCCAATTAACAGGTTAAAATATTATTGGTGATATTATGAGAAAATATCTGTTTCCAATATTATTAGCTTGTTTAATTGGGTTTTTATTTGGACAAAAATTATTGGCTGACTATGATATAGAAAAGGTTGGATTTGCTTCTTTTGAAGGTGAAAAACTTTATTTTTTTCAGCAAGGAGTTTATTCCAGTAAAGAAAGTATGGAGGAAAACACCCTTAATTTAGAGTATTATATATATAACGAGGAAGATGGAACCTACCGGGTTTTTTTAGCTATTACTAAAGATAAAGAAAATGTTAAAAAATTAGAAAAATATTTTTCTAAATCAGACTATAATACTTATGTTAAAGAGATAAATATAACAAATAAAAAGTTTTTAACTGTTTTAGAGCAATATGATAAATTACTGAGGGATGTTGATGATGAAAAAATGATTAAAACCATATGTAAACAAGTATTAAGTAAATATGATGAGGGGGCTAGTAATGAGTATTAAGATTAAAGATATACCAAAAATGGAAAGACCAAGAGAAAGATTAATAAATAATGGAGCTAGTGCTTTAAGTAATGATGAATTACTAGCTGTTATTTTAAAAGATGGGACAAAAGGCAAATCAAGTAAAGAGATTAGTTTGGATTTGCTGAAAGAAATAGATAATATAAATGAATTAAAAAATTTAACCTATGAACAGTTAGTTAATATAAAAGGAATTGGTCCCGCCAAGGCCTGTTTATTGTTAGCGGTTTTTGAGTTAAATAAAAGAATGAATATGAATGTCGTTACTTTAAATAATATTAAAATGAATTCTTCAACCATCGTTTATAATTATTTCAAAGCAAAGATTGGCTTTTTAAATCAGGAACATTTCTATACTTTATATTTAGATGTTAAAAAAAGAATAATTAAAGAAAAACTACTTTTTGTTGGAACCATAAATCAAAGTTTGATTCATCCTAGAGAAATATTTAAAGAGGCTTATTTAAGTGGTGCAACATCAATTATATGTTTACACAATCATCCTAGTGGTAATGTTTTACCCAGTGATGAGGATGTTAGTATTACTAATAAACTAATTGAAAGTGGCAAATTATTGNNACCATATAATAATTGGTAAAAATAATTACTATAGCTTTTTAGAAAACGGCATTATTTAGTTGGTTTTTCCATCGAAATAGCTTATAATTGTAGTAGGTGATAATATGAAAAGAAGAAAAAAACGCCAAAAAAAATTAATAGCATTAGCGGTTATTGCAACCTTAGGAATATTAATTGTTTTCTTAAGTTATAATTTAAAAGATAAGAAAAATTTAAATCTCGTTGAAAAAGTTATCAAGGATAGTTCAATTTTTATAACTAATATTGTTACTTCGCCTATTGATTTTGTTATCAAGAAAATTGATTTATATAAAGAAAAAAAAGACATTTATAATAAATATAAGGATATGGAAAAAAGGGCAAACCAAACTGATCTTATTATTGCCGAAAAAGAGGAATTATTAAAACAATTAAATGATTTGAAAAAGACATTAAAGCTTAATGAAGTGTTAACTGATTATGAAATGGTTAATGCGACAGTAGTTAACCGTAATATTGGTTATTGGTTTCATGAAATAACTATTAATAAAGGAAGTAAAGATGGTATTGAAGTAAATATGCCAGTTATTGTTAATGAAGGATTAGTTGGTAAAGTAACAAAAACCAGTAACTATAATAGTACTGTTAGATTACTTACTAATAACGAAATAGGTGATAAAATATCGGTTAAGATTCAAAATGAAGACTCATTTGTTTATGGGTTGTTAATTAACTATATGGCCAAAGAAAATGCTTATGTTGTTGAGGGAATATCAAATGATATTAAGATAGAATTAGGTTCTTTAGTTACAACGACAGGATTAAGTGATTATTTTCCTAGTGGTATTTTAATTGGTAAAGTTAGTGAAATTACTACTGATAATTTTGATTTAAGTAAAATTGTTAAGGTAACCCCAGATATTGATTTTAATGATATATCATATGTAACGGTATTGATGAGGGAAATCGATGATTAAAATTGTTATGATTATATCGTTATTACTAGAAGGTTTTATATCTAATCATTTAGATGCAAATAGTTTACTATTACCATTATTTACCGTTATGTCATTGATTATTATTTATCCTTATTTTAACAATAAAGACTTAGACTTTTTAAAATATGCTATTATTTTAGGCATCTTTTATGATCTGATTTATATTAATGCTTTCCCTTTGTCGTTATTAACTTTTTTAATAATAGGAATCATTATTAAAATAATTAACTTTTGGATTTCTAATAATAAATTTAATGTCATTCTAATCAGTACAATAGTAATTATTATGTACCGGATAACTACCTATATATTTTTAGTCGTTTTGGATTATACTAGTTTTAATTTAAATTTATTATTAGAAAGTATTTATTCATCCTTAATAACGAATTATATATATGTTTTGATAGCTTTTACAATTACCGATAAAATAAGTACCAAATATCGGATTAAAAAAATCAATTAGTGTTCTAAAAAAACACTTTTTTTCATATTTATTAATAGGTGATAATATGATTAATGATGACTTAGAAGCAATTAAAAGAGAAATAAAAAACAAAAGGAAAGTAAAAAGGACAACCTTTAAAATTCCGGGTTTCATCTACCGTACGTTAACAATTATTGTCATAACCCTAATTACATTGATTGGTTTGAAATCTAATAGTAAATTTAGAAGTATTTTTTATAAAAAAGTTTATGAAACTAATATTTCCTTTGCCAGCATCAACAATATGTATCAAAAAGCTTTTGGCAGTCCAATCCCTTTTAAAAATTTATTTAAAGACAATACCAAACCAGTTTTCAGCGAAAAAATAGTTTATAAATCAAAGGAAGCTTACTTAGATGGTGTTAAATTAACGGTTGAATCTAATTATTTGGTTTCAAATTTAGAAACAGGCTTAGTCGTTTTTATTGGTGAAAAAGAAAATTATGGTAATACTGTAATTGTTGAACAAGTAAATGGTCTTGATGTTTGGTATTCTAATATGAAACAAATTAATGTTAAATTATATGATTATATTGAAAAGGGGAGTTTACTGGGAGAGGTAAAGGATGATTATTTATATATGGTTTTTAAAAAGGATGGCGAGATTGTAAATTATGAGGGTAATATTTAAAAAAATTAAAATTCATCCTTTTTTTTATTTGCTTATTTTAACAGCTTTTATAACAGGGTTAATTAAAGAGTTAACTTTATTTATGTATCTAATTATAACTCATGAACTAGGGCATATTATTGGTTCTTTGATCTATAAATGGGAAATAGAAAAAATAATTATTTTACCGTTTGGGGGACTAACAATTTTTAATCAAAAAACAAATTCTCCCTTAAAAGAGGAATTTGTTGTTTTAATTTTAGGTCCAATCTTCCAAATTGTATTTTATTATTTATATATATTTATATTTAAATTTAGTTACCCTTTATATGATTATCACATGGGATTACTATTATTTAATTTATTACCAATTATTCCATTGGATGGTTCTAAATTCATCAGTATTATTGCCAATAGTTTTTTACCTTTTAAAAAAAGTCATATAGTAACTATTTACTTATCAATAATCAGTTTAATGATTTTATTGTTTATTGATAAAAGTTTGATTTTTTTAATTATTATGTTATTTATTTTAAATAAGGTAATAGTTGAATATCGAAATCATGATGCTTTATTTAATAAATTTTTATTTGAGAGATATATATATAATTTTAATTTTAAAAAAAGAAAAACTATTAAAAAAATAAAAGACATGAGTAAAGGTTATTATCACTTTTTCAAAATAAAAAACAAATATTTAACGGAAAAAGAAATTTTAAATGAAAGATTTAAAAAAAATAACCATTGGTTATTTTAATAAGTTTTCGGTATAGAACTCCGGTTCGCAAGTTAAGTTAATTTTTAGACTTCTTAAACTATTTTCATCGGCTGGTTCTAAAATATAGGTAGAGTGACAATCACAATTTTCTAGCTTGTATAGATTGTTTAATGACTCTTCAATTACGGGATTAGTTACTGCGCAAATGCTTAATGCAATTAAAACTTCATTTAAGTTTAAGAAGTTTTGCTCGGTAAAACTTTTTTCTTTTAATTTCATAATTGGTTTTAATACTGTATGGGAAAGCAAATGGACATTATCAGGAATATTTGTTAATTCTTTGATACAGTTCAATATTAAGCTACTAGCCGGACTTAATAATTCGGTTTGTTTTCCAGTA
>LFRM01294650.1_pt1 | contig 12678 bp, 8 predicted proteins | sample 618341 | NCBI WGS metagenome assembly LFRM01 (sample SAMN03654438, study PRJNA283298) | anaerobic digester metagenome | isolation source: pool of bioreactors CSTR01a, CSTR02a, and CSTR03a thermophilic anaerobic... | place: Denmark: Kgs. Lyngby | collected 2014-05-21
ACATAGAGGTGTGGGCATGCAGATTGCCTTTGTAAAAGTTCTTACCTTCATCAAACAAAAACATGGGTGTCCGCCTTTCTTGCGGCTGAACCGCATGCATGCATGATACCATCGGCCGGACCTTGTCCGCAAGAGCTTTGCAGTGACACGGCTTACGCATGAACGAATAAATGGGATAGTTTTCAGAGATAATGTCAAATCGCCAAAAGGAGTATAGAGTTTCACGTCGAATAATCAGGCATCACGAAGAAAGCACGGTGATTGCCATGGATCGACCGCCCCTAATGAGTTTGCATACTAACTTGAAGAGTGTCACTGACAGGCGGCAGAGCGCAAAAGTGATGCATAAACTGGAGGATCTCCTTTTCATCTCCGTTGTAGCGACCATTGCCAACGCAGGGTGCTGGGAAGAGATCGCGGACTTTGGATCAGGTCATGTCGACTGGTTCAGGCGGTTTATAGAACTGCCAAACGGAGCGCCATCACACGATACCTTTGAAAGGGCCTTCAAATGGATTGACGGGAAAGAGTTCGAGCGCGTGTTCATCCTGTGGATGAAGGAGATCTGTCACAGTGGGGAATTCCGCGTCATCGCACTGGATGGTAAAACGATGCGCGGCAGCGGGGACAAACAGACAGGCAGCAAGCCACTTCACATCGTCAGCGCATGGACAAGTGAGAACAACATGGTTCTGGGACAAGTGAAGACGAATGAAAAGAGTAATGAGATCACGGCAATTCCGGAGCTGTTGGAATTGCTGGATGTCCAAGGCGCGGTAGTGACCATCGATGCGATGGGGACACAAAAGCAGATAGCGGACATGATCATTCGAAAGAAAGCAGATTATGTTCTCAGTGTCAAAGGTAATCAACAAACCATGTACGACGATATCCGGACATACTTTGAAGAGGGATTGAGAACAGATTTCAAGGACATGTCGTACGAGAGTTACAGAACGATCGAAAAGGGCCACGGTCGCATCGAGAAACGGGAATACTTCTTGTGCAATGAGATTGACTGGGTCGATTGGCGCAAGGATTGGAGGGGACTGGGTGGCATCGGCATGGTCCGGCGCAGCGTAACAAAAGACGGACAGATGAGTCAGGAGATATCCTATTTCATCACGAGCCTGGCGAGGAACGCGGAGATGTTTGGTAAGGCGGTGCGCGGACACTGGGGCGTGGAGAGTATGCACTGGTCATTGGATGTCGTGCTCAATGAAGACAAGCGGATCGTAAGGAAGGACAATGGCGCTCGGAACCTTGCCGTCTTGAAGCGAATGTCTCTGAACATCATCAGGGCAGATGAGAAGTTCGAGAAGGCCTCAGGCCCCAGAAAGCGCTTCCGGGCCAGCTGGGACTCGCCTTATCTGGAGCAAGTCCTCCAGAACATGTGACTCGAAAATGCCATTTGTGCTTATGCATTCAGTGGAGACGAGGTTCATGCGTAAGCCGTGCCCTGCTGCCGCTCCCCTTGCACTGATTGGGATGAAAAGATATAATGATGCTAAAATCCACATGTGGAGGTAATATGGACAGATTTCAGGTGTTTGATTACATGCAGAAGCATCAGTATGAGCAGGTGATCTACTTCTACGACAAATCCACGCTACTGAAGGGCATTACCGTAATCCATAACACCACGCTGGGCCCGGCGCTGGGCGGTACGCGCATCTGGAATTACGGCACCGAAGAGGAAGCGCTGGTAGACTGCCTGCGCCTTGCGCGCGGCATGACCTACAAATCAGCGGCGGCGGGGCTTAACCTGGGCGGCGGCAAGACGGTGCTGATCGGTGACGCGGCAACCATCAAATCCGAAGCCTACTTCCGCGCGCTGGGGCGTTATGTGCAAAGCCTCAACGGACGGTACATCACGGCGGAAGATGTCAACACCTCCACCAAGGACATGAGCTATGTGGCGATGGAGACGGAGCATGTGGTGGGCCTTGAAGGCAAGTCCGGCAATCCCTCGCCCATTACGGCGCTGGGCGTCTTCCATGGCGTGAAGGCCGCCTTGCAGTACAAGTTCGGCGATTCGGGGATCGACAAGTACACTTTTGCGGTCCAGGGCGCAGGCCAGACCGGGTATTACCTGATCTGTCACTTGGTGGAGGCCGGCGCCAAAAAAATCTTCTTTACGGAGATCAACCCCAAGCACATCGAGCGCATGAAGCAGGAGTTTCCGCAGGTCGAGTACGTGAAGCCTGAAGATATTTTTGCCATGGATGTGGACGTGTTCTGTCCCTGCGCGATGGGCGGCGTACTCAATGAGCAGACTATCGCGCAGTTGAAAGCGCCCGTGATCGCCGGCTCTGCCAACAATGTACTGCTGGACGAGATTGCCGACGGGAATAGGATCAAAGACCGCGGAATCATATATTGCCCGGATTTTGTCATCAACGCCGGCGGCATCATCAACGTCTATCACGAGCTGCATGGTTACGTGAAGGAGCGCGTCATGGCGGATACCCAAAAGATATACGACCGCCTGCTGGAGATACTTGCCATCGCTGACAATCAGGGCATCACATCCCAGGAGGCCGCCAAAGTTTTTGCCAAACAGCGCATAGAAGCCGTGCGCCAGCTGCACAGCAACTACATCCCGCGCTGAGGAGCTGACCGACAAATAAATACACCCTCATTAAGCGATATGCACCTCCGGGTTTGATGAAGACCCGACCGTAAAGGTGCATATCAACTTTTGTTGCACTTCTTTAATTTTCCTTTTCTCCTTTTTGGGGACAATGTGCAGACCGCATGGGAGATGGAGGCGGCAATACTCTAGCTAAAATCATCGCTAAACCGATATTCCAGGCAAAGATTGTAACAATTGATACACAAGAGCGAGAATCTATGCGATAATCATTAATGAGAAGTGTTGGTTGAGTAATGCTCGATTGAGCGATATTTGAATATTCAAATCAAAACGCATCTTGTCGCAAGGCGCTTATTCCTACTGCTGACACCCGCGGGCGGGGAGACGCGGATGGAAGAAGCAGTATGCATTCCTGATTCCGCCAGGAACAATGACCTTTGGGAGGTGTCTTTGTATTGCCAAATAACCAAGATTCGGTTTGGTATGCAGCAACAAAAATGTATCCGCCGCTTGTTCGTACAGACACAATAGGGCGGACACATTTGGAGGAAATGCTTTGTCATTTTGTCCATACGCTTCCCCTGACCCTTCTGTCTGCACCCGCAGGATATGGGAAAACCACTCTATTGTCCTCGTTGCCCACGTTGCTGCCCAATCACGCTTTGGCTTGGATCACCTTGGACGCAGAGGATAATGACCCAATTCGCTTCATCGGACTGCTGGTTGCCTCTCTGCAGCGCTTACATCCCGACTGTGGCCGTTCGCTATGGCCGCTCATTTCCGGCGGTGAAGCAGGGGAGGTGGGCCTGAAGCATGCTGTGGATATCCTGATGAATGACGTTTTGCGCTTTTTGCCCAAGCCCGTCATCCTGGTACTGGACGATCTGCACTATATAACGGAACCGGTTATCCACTCCACGCTGGATTATTTAATTGAGAAACTGCCGCTTACATTGCACATGGTGATGAGCACGCGATATGATCCGCCGCTTCGGTTGGCGCGGTTGGCCGTACGCAGGCAATTGGGGGAACTGCGTCGAGCGGACCTTAGTTTTAGCACCAATGAAGCCTATCGATTGCTCAATGATGCTTTAGACCTTAGCCTCTCCACAGCGGAAGTGGATGCTTTGCACGCACGGACGGAGGGATGGCCCGGCATTCTGTGCCTGCTTTCCGGCCCTTTGCGACGTTTGGGAAGCCCTGAAAATCGCACGCAATTGATGGCTGCCATAACAAATACGGAGCGGCAGGTCCTTGATTTTTTGACGGAGGAAATGCTGCTTGACATGCCTGAGGACATCCGTCGGTTCCTCCTGCAGACATCCATTCTTGCAGAAATGACGCCTACCTCTTGCCAAGCGGTAACAGGGAGGAAGGACGCAGTCCAGGTGCTGGAGGGATTGTACAAGCATAATCTCGCCATTGCCTCCATTAAGATCGATGAGGGTCAAGAGCCGGTTTATCGCTACCATGCCCTATTTGCCCGATTGCTGAGTGCGCGGATGGAACGTGAATTCGGTTCAGACGCGATTATTGACCTGCACCGTAAGGCGGCGCTGGTTCAAACGACGCCCGGCCGCGCCATTTCCCATTATTTTTCGGCAGGTCTATGGGCTGAGGCCGCCCAGCTGATGGTCAAATCCGGGACGGATTTTCTTTATCGTGGTATGGCCGAAACCGTCCGGCAATGGTATGGCAGTATTCCTGCTACTATACGCAGCGGCTACACGCACCTGCACATATTGTTGGCCCGGTGTGAAATTCATCGCGGCGGCTATGCCGCGGCCGGGAGACTGTTGGAGCAAGCCAGGCAGACCTTTGTCATCGAAGAAAATGCCGATGGAGAGGGGGATGCACTCACTTCACTCATTACGCTAAGCTATCACAACAACGACAGGCAAGCTGTGGCTTCCTATGTGGAGCGCGCCCTGAGACTGCCATTGCGCCCGATGGGTCAAGTGGCGACCCGGCTTGCCCAAGCATGGTTGAATATATGCAATGGCGATTGGGATGCCGCCTGTACGAACTTGCGGAAAGGCTTAGCCATTCCGGGTGCTACCGGAGACCGGCGAGCGGACATTGTGGGAATAACCTATATGACTGCCCCTATGATTGTCATGCCAGGATGTATGCAGGCAGCTGATGATTATTTCAGCGAAGTGGTTAGCTTGGCTATGCCGGAAACTGCATGGAGTTTGGGTGCGCAGGAACTGGGAACCTGGCCTTTACTTCTGCGAGGAAAGACAGATGAGGCCTTGAAAAGGGCTAAGGCTGCCGCAGGTTTTCGGCAGCGACTAGGCGGGTTCCCCTTTGTAGGCAACGATTTGCCACTGTTACTGTCAGTGCTCTATCTGGCCGTTGGTGATACAGAGGCGGCGGGGAAGGTTACTGATCAATTGGTCCAGCATACAGGAAGAGATGGATTAAGTAGCAAGGGCATTGATATGCTCTATCTGCACGCAGCTGGACGCTCTTTGGCATTGCTGGGACGGTATGATGAAGCATTGATTATGCGGCAAAGGCTTGCGACTTTGGAGGACAGTCATCCGTTGACGGAGTATTTGCTTCATCATTTACATGGACTGATTGCACTATTGACCGGTCAGTATGCTGATGCTTCTGTGGCCCTTGAGAAAGCTGTCAAGCTGGAGATCCGGATTCCCATCGCCCATATCGGTGGGAGCGCCAGGATTTTGCAGGCAAAACTGCTATTGGATCAAGGGGATACCGATAACGCATTTGCGGTTGCCGATCCCGTAATTAAGAAGTGGATGTTCGCGTCTACACCCGGATATGCTCTTTTTGACGGGCCGATTGTCAAACCGGTTCTCAGGATGCTTGCTCAGCGCAAGAGTGCGGGTGCAAGTACGGCGTTGCGTCTTTTTTCGCATGACCTTCACAGTGTGGATGATCCTAATGGCGTTAATGCAGTTGGACTGGCATTGGCAGATCTATTGCCAGAGCCTCTCACGCCCCGCGAACACGATGTGCTGAAGTTGCTTGTCGCTGGACACACAAACATTCAGATTAGCGGTGAGTTGTTCATTTCCAGAGAAACGGTTAAGAGTCACGTCGCACATTTGCTGCGCAAGCTTGATGTCAATACCCGGGGCCAGGCTTCGATTCGCGCACGAGAACTGGGTTTCTAGTACTCCAAACGCAAAGCGGCTGACTGCGTATCTTCATAGCTTGATTGTTACCTGACCCATACTATAACAATCACCTCCTATTCCCCAAGAAAATCACTCTTTTGGGGGAGAGTATTTACGCGCATTTGTGCTATTTTGGCCTTGATGAAGGGGGTGTCTTGGTATGTTCGGAACCAGACCGATTTGTTATACAAAGACTTCACTCAATGGAGGTGATATATGACAGCATATGTAGCAAATGCGCAAAAGGAAATGAGATTGCATAAGATACCATGTATGATCTTTTTACCTTCTTCTATATTAGCTGGCGTGTACATTATCGCAGGAAGTCTGAGTCAAGCAATTTCTTTAGAAAGCAAATTGTTTGCTCCGATTGTAACTAGGTTTTAACAGAGTGTTCCTGCATATTTTTATTGGAGTAATTTTGAATACTCATACAGTATCCAAAGGACATTTTACTATTAACCTGTACTAGTTGCCTTATTCTTAGTGTTTTCGTTGGTCCCATTGTAGAAGAACTGTTTTTTGGAGGATACCTTACTTCCAGAATAAACAGATATGGCAATTTTGCACCGCTCATAATTATGATACTGTTTTCGTTATATCATTTCTGGCTTCCATTGGGTGACTTGTTTCGAATGTCTGCGTTTCTTCCTGCCGCATTGATTGGATGGAGGAAGAAAAATCTATACATTTCAATCGTCTTTCATTGTCTGTGTAATCTTTTGTCAAAGGTCAGCTTCATAATTTATGCATATTCGGGTTAAGGTGATGAGAATAATATGAAGCTGAAAACTTCAATTTACAGAGTGACCAGTACATGACAGGACTGCAGCCAATGCCGGAATGATGAGCCCCTAACATAAGTAATCCATTAATCAATGATAGGAGAAGTACAATGAAAAGGATCAGAGGGAAAAGGTTTATGATTGTTGCAGGTGTTGCAATTTTGTTGCTCGTACTTCAGACTTTACCGGTGTTTTTTGCAGCACCGATAGGAAGCCGCCAGATGAGCGGGGAAGTGGTCCGAATGCATTACCAGGAAGCCGATGCCCAGGGCGCCCGGGAAGTGTTTGACCTGCTGGAGAGGGAATGCGCCAGTCTGCGTGCCTCGATGAAGGCTGCTGACACAGGGCTTACAGATGTCTACATCTATCACACACAGCGGCAGTTGGCCATCCGCGAAGCAGGCTTCATCACGGTTGCCATCGCACCCAAATGGCATATCGGCGACAGCCACAACGGGAATGTCATGCTTGTCTCGCCATATACGCCTGTCTCAGTGCATACGCATGAAACCATTATGCAGGCGGCGCTCCATGAGTATGTTCACGCTCTGGTCCATCAGGTCAACCCCGGGTTGTCCTACTTCTGGGACAACGGGCTGGCAACCTACCTGGCCGGCCAGAAGCCAGACGAAGCCGAATTTTTACAGATTAGGGCGCCGACCATGGCAGACATGCACACGGAGAATGGCCTGAAATTTGGAAACATGGGCGGTTATGCATTCTCATACAAGTATATAGAGTACCTTGACAAGACCTATGGATGGGATAAGGTATTGGACTACGCCTCTGGAAAAGGCTCCTATGAAACTGTGTTTGGCAAGTCGGAAAAGACTCTCTATGATGACTGGTGTTTATCAATCAATGAATTAAGAAGCTGAGCGTTTGAACTTTATTATGGAGGAAATATGAAGAAGGTAATTCAAAAAACAGGCAAACTGCTGTTTATTTTGCTGTGCATCGTTGTGGCATTCCTATCTCTGACAACCATCTATCATCACATATCGCTTGGCCGCGAGGCAGACAGTATCGTTCCAAACGGGATTCTTATTGATGTTAATGGCTATCAAACACATGTATATGCCCAGGGCGAGAAGGGCAATAAGCCTACCTTGGTTTTTATGTCCGGTTCGGCTACCGTTGCACCGGTGTATGACTTCAAATCACTGTATGATGTGTTGTCGCATGAATACAGGATCGCTGTAGTTGAAAAAGCGGGGTATGGTTATTCCGAAATTTATGAAGAGGAACGGGATATTGATACCCTGTTGAGTGAGGTCAGACAAAGCCTATCTCTTGCAGGTGAAAGCGGACCTTATGTGTTGTTCCCGCATTCCATGTCAGGCCTGGAAGCCGTTTATTGGGCACAACAGTATCCTAAGGAAATCACGGCCATTATCGGGCTTGATATGGCTGTGCCGGAAAGTTATGAATACTTTGATTTTGTGGCCGGCAACCAAATGATGTCCACCGGGCGCGCAGCTGTATGGTTGGGGCTGCATAGAATACCTGGCTTTTACGCCCTTGATACGGCTTCGCTTACTGAGCAAGAGATCAGACAGCAAAAACTGTTGATGTACAGGAATGCCGTCAATATCGATTATGTACTGGAAGGGAAGGCGGTATACAGTAATGCTATGGAAGTCAAATCTGGCGAGATATTGAGTTTGCCAATATTGATGTTTGTATCCGACGGTCAGGATTTTGGGGAGTATTGGCTGCCTTGCCAGATGAAATTTGCAGCCCAGCATGGCGCACAGATGATACGGCTCAATTGTGGTCACTATGTTCATCACACTCAGTTCGAATACATCGCAGAAGAATCATTAAAGTTTCTTTCGGCATTGCAGTAAGCGCAAATAGTCAAGTATGTTCCGGCAGGACCGTCATCAAATGGCTTTCACTGCCGGGTTCGGAATAATGAATCACCCATTCCCTTCCCCGAAATCACTACTTTGGGGGAGGGAATATCTTTATCCTTGTGCTACTTTTACCATAGCAGAAGGAGGTGTTTTCCCGTGCCTGGTATTCCCGGCCTCGATCTCAAGGATCCTGGATAAAGGGATGCCGGAGCTTGTGAGAGGTCACCTGACTAGTGTGACAAGAGATATTGCGAGGAGAATAGAGTATGGGAATCATCATTCTGATTATCATTTTCATCATTGAGGCAGCCTTGGCAGCCTACTGCATCAAAACCAAATCGAACCATCCGCGTAGCAGAAACATCGTCCGCATCAGTGCACTTATTGCGCTGGCATTGTTCTTGGCACTATCGGTCATTGAGTGGGGTGTACGCTATTGGATACTGGGAGCCGTCCTGCTCATTTACGCAGTGATTGGCGTGATAGGGTTGGTCAGGAAATACGAAGAGAAACAGGAGTATAAGACAGGACGTATCGTCAGGAAGGCCATTGTGACAACATTGATACTCAGCCTTGCGACAGCGCCTGCTATCCTGCTGCCGCAGTATAAGTTGCCTGAGGCGACAGGCAGCTACAAGGTCGCTACTGCTGAATATAGCTATGTTGATGGTACGAGGATCGAAACCTATACGGATTCTGGAATTGGCAGGGAAGTTAATGTGGCATTCTGGTTTCCGGAAAATGGAGAACGGACCTATCCATTAATTGTATTTTCCCATGGGATGTTTGGCGTAAAAATGAGCAATGAGCTCCTTTTCCGGGAATTGGCCAGCCATGGTTATGTAGTTTGCTCCATTGATCATCCGTTCCAGTCCTTCTATACGAGGAATGGAAATGGGGACATTACCCTTGTGGATGCGGGATATATGAATGAATACAATGAGTTGAGCCTTACGCAAGACTACGCGCGGATGTATGAAATCATTGATAATGTTATGGAGATACGTACATCAGACATGGATTTTGTGCTTGATACGATCATTCATCAAAAAACCAAGGGGTCAGAAGGACCCTATCACTTGGTAGACAGGGAAAGGATCGGCGTTAGCGGGCACTCAATGGGCGGATCGGCAGCTCTTGAACTGGGCAGACATCGGCAGGATGTCTCAGCAGTCATGGCACTCGAATCGCCCTTCTTTGGAGACATTTTGGAGGTTGCATCGCAAGGATTTGTCTTTGAAGATGAGACGTACCCTATCCCGATGCTGAATGTGTATACCGATAGTACATGGCAATATATTGTTTCGGGGCTGGATCCGGTGTATGCGCAAAATACAAGCTACTTGTCAGCTGATGGCTCAAATGCATACAACGTTTGTTTTAGAGGCGCCAAACACCTAAACCTCACAGATTTGGTGCTATTCATGCCTTTCATGGCCAACATGCTTGATGATGGCGCAGGCTCGATCGACAAGTACGACTGCCTGGAAACCTTGAACGCCCTTTCCCTTGAATTTTTCGATTGCCATCTAAAGGGCAAAGGTGTGTTTGCCCCGGAAGCGATGTACTGACACAATTTGGGAGGAGGCGAAAAGCTAGAATGGCATTGCTGTTGAATCTTGTCCGTAAGGACTTTCTGAGAAACAAGGTTATCACAAGTGCCCTGGCGGTATTTCTGATCATAGCGGCTCTTTTTATGGCAAGCGGCTTAAGGGTGGCTGGCACAATGATCTCTTCGCTGAAAGGTCTTAATGAGCTTGCTGCGATGACTGATTACCTTCAGATGCATAACGGAAGGTATGATGAGGACGCTTTTGAGCGCTTTGTAGGTGAACACGACTATATCGAAGCTTCTCTGGTCGTTGATATGCTTAACATCAAAAACGCCAGCATCATCTACCAAGGTGAAACACTCGAAAAATATCTGATGGATAATGGATTTGTGGTTCAAAATGACAAGTTTGATTTCCTCCTGAACTTGGAGAATGAAATCGCCGTTGTTGCAGAGGGTGAAATCGGTGTCCCTGTTTATTATGCGCAGGAGCTGGACATTCAAGCGGGAGACGTAATTTCACTGCAGGAGGGTGACTACAGCAAGAACCTGAGCGTATCAACAATTATCCGAGACTCATCGATGAACCCGGCCCTCACATCATCAAAGCGTTTCCTGGTCAGTCAGGCGGATCTCGATGATATGGTCATTCATATGGGCGATAGGGAGTACCTGTTTGAATTCCTACTGAAAGATGGCACCTCCGCTGCTGAATTGGAAAAGGATTACATGAATGCGGGCATGCCTTCCAATGGCGTAGCTCTGTCGGGGAGTGCCTTGATTATGCTTAATGCCCTCTCGTATGGTGTTATTGCGTTTATCATCATTGCTATCAGCTTCATTCTGATACTTATATCAATGCTGTGCTTATCCTACATTATCCGCGCTACCATGGCAGATGAGAATGTCACCATTGGTGAGATGAAAGCTATAGGCTTCCCGGGGAAAGAAATCGGAAAGCTCTACCAGATGAAATACCTGATACTTGCCTTGGCAGCCGGAGTGATAGGTTATCTGTCTGCCATACCGCTGGGAGACTTCTTCGCATCTTCAGTTGTCATGTACTGCGGACGGGGCACAGACCAATGGATGGCGTGGGGGTTCCCTCTTGTCGGGGTCGTATTACTTAGTCTTAGTGTAATCTATAGATGCCGAAAGATTATTCAAAAGAATCTGAAAAACTCGGTCGTGGAGTTGATGCGCGGTGAAGAGATGAAGAAGAACGAAGGTCACTTTTCTCTGCCGCACGCAGGGCTGAAGCATCACAATCTCGCAATCGCTCTTGGTGAATTGAAGTGTAAGTGGAAAGAATACGTAGTCATCTTTCTTATCTTTGCAGTTTCATCATTCTTGATCCTACTGCCGATGAACATGAAGCACACAATCGAAAATCCATCGTTCATGACCTATATGGGAGTGGGAGAAAGCGATTTTCGCATCGACATTCAGCACAGCGAGACAATGGCGGAGCAAAAAGCCTTGGTTCAGTCTTATCTGGTAAACGATCCGCAAATCACAAAGCATGCGATATACCATACCGGCTATGTGCAGTTTCAAAATGCGGCAGATGATTGGGAATACCTACGTGTGGGCAGTGGCGATGAATCTGTTTTCCCGCTGTCTTATCTCGAGGGGAATTCACCGGATCACAGCCGCGAAATTGCTCTCTCCTATCTGCTTGCATCGCAATCAGAAAAAGAAGTTGGCGAAACCCTGACAGTCATGTACCAAGGTGAAAAGCGGATCTTGACAATTTCCGGCATATATCAGGACATCACTTACGGTGGCAAGACGGCAAAAGCTGCCATCGATTTTGAAGAGGGCGATATTGAAGTTTTCATCATCTACGCAGATGTCAGCGTTGGTGCCAAAATTGAAGACAAGACAGATGAACTCAGAAAAATCCTGACAAACAGCAAAGTCACACCAATCAATGAATTCGTATCGCAGACGCTTGGCGGCATTATGGACGATATGACCCTGGTGGAACGCGCTGCCATTGTGCTTTCCTTTTTCTTAATCATTCTGATCACAGTGATGTTCTTGCAGCTGGTCACAGCGCGGGAGCGGGAGGCCATTGCCATCAAGAAAGCAATTGGTTTCACAAGCCGTGACATCAGGATACAGTTGGGGATAAGGACATTGATAATCCAAATCGGCGCCATCATTGTCGGAACTGTTCTCTCAAACACATTAGGAGAAAGGATCTTCGGCTTGATGCTTTCATCCATGGGTGCATCAAGAATTATTATGTTGGTGGATCCGATCAAAGCCTACCTAATTTACCCGTCGGCACAAGTGCTTACGGTCTTCATCACGGTTATTGTGGGAACCGAGGTTGTCAGAAAATACCACATCAAAAATCAAATAAAGGAATAAGGAGCTGAATCATGATAATAATTGAACGAATCAGTAAAACTTTCAAGAATGTACAAGTTTTGCGCTACATTTCCTTGGAAATCAAAAAAAGGGATTTTGTTGCAGTGATGGGGCCTTCAGGCTCAGGTAAGTCAACGCTTCTCTACAGTATCAGCGGAATGGATAGCATTGATGAGGGCAACGTATTGTTTGAGGGGGTAAGCATATCCCGGATGAATGAAGAGGAACTGTCCGATTTCCGATTGACCAAAATGGGATTTGTGTTCCAGAACCCGCATATGCTCGAGAACCTCTCTGTATTTGACAACATAACGCTACCAGGCTTCGTGGCAAAAAGTGAACAGCCGGATGTCAT
>LFRM01338343.1_pt1 | contig 12666 bp, 13 predicted proteins | sample 618341 | NCBI WGS metagenome assembly LFRM01 (sample SAMN03654438, study PRJNA283298) | anaerobic digester metagenome | isolation source: pool of bioreactors CSTR01a, CSTR02a, and CSTR03a thermophilic anaerobic... | place: Denmark: Kgs. Lyngby | collected 2014-05-21
CTCCCGGGGGGACCACCATCGCCGGCCTGTTGGAGTTGGAGAAGAACGGTTTTGCCGGCGCCATTATGCAGGCGGTCTATGCCGCAAAAAAACGGGCGGACGAATTAGGCTAATAGTGGGATAGTACTTTGCGGTGCGCCGGGGAGAAATAAAGGAGGGATCCGGGGATGAAAATGTTGAAGGTATTGGTGAAGATATTCATCAAGATCTTTTCCAACCTCTATAATATCGTCTTGTTCCTAAGGTTTATCTTCAATTTGCTTAAATTGAGTCCCGGGGCCTATCCGCCTGTGAATTTGGTTTACCAGTTGACGGAACCGGTTCTTGTTCCGCTGGGAAGGATAATTGACAGTAGTAAGGCAGGGTTTGACTATTCACCGCTTGTAGCCATAGTCATCATCTGGCTGTTGGCAATATTTCTGGTGAATATCTTTTAGCCATGGAAAAGCAACGTTTACTTGCAGGTTTACAAGGGGAAGAGCGGGCTTTGGCCGCCCGTGTGTTGGACTTGGCCGGAACTGCCCTGGAAAAAGCGGAGCCGGTGGCCACCGATTTTTTAAACCCTGAAGAGAAAAAACTCCTCCTTGATCTCTTGCGCTTCGTGGGGGAGATCAAGGTGATGGCCTTTGGCGGTTATCACCAGGCCGAAAGGGTACGCCTGGTTTTAATGCCGGCGTTTTTTCTCCCTGAGGCCGTGACTCCTCCCTTGGCATACCTGGAGATTAAAAGTACCGGCAAAAAAGATTTCCGCCCAGCCCACCGGGACCTGTTGGGAAGCCTTACCGGGCTGGGGATTAAACGCGGGAAGATCGGTGATATTTTGCCGGCTGACGGCGGTGCGCAGGTTATTGTCGCCAAAGAGATCGAGGAGTACATCCTCACCAACCTCAGACANNGGCGCCAGTTGACCCCGAACAACTGAACGTCCGGCCGCAGCGGGTAAAAGAAGTGAAAACCACCGTTGCTTCTTTGCGCCTGGATGCCGTGGCCGGAGCCGGTTTTGGGGTTTCCCGCACAAAAATGGCGCGGGAGATCAAGGCGGAAAGGGTCAAAGTTAACTGGAAGGTGGTTTCCGCCCCTGATTACCAAGTGGACTTGGGCGACACCATTTCCATCAGGGGAAGGGGACGGGTAGTGGTAAGCGAGATTAAGGGTAAGACTAAAAAAGGACGGTTAAGTTTGGTTCTGCAAAGACTACAATAGGGGGGGTCTGAATGCTGACACCAGTAGACCTGGAGACCATGGTTTTTCGCCGGGGACTACGCGGGTACCGGACCAAAGAGGTCCAGGAATTTATGAGGAGAATCACCATCGACTATGAGAAGTTGTATAAAGAGAACTTTGACCTCAAAGAAAAGATCGAAGCTTTGGAAGAACAACTCAACACCTACCGGCAGATGGAGAAGACCCTGAATGACACCCTGTACCTGGCCCAGGAAACAGCCAATGAGATGAAGGCGGCCGGGGAGAAAAAGGCCGAAGTCATCCTGCGGGAGGCAGAACAAAGGGCGGAACAGATGCGGATGCGGGTCAGGGAGGAAATCCAGACGGAACTGCAGAACCTGGCGGAACTCAAACAGCAGGTGGAATTCTTCCGCATTCAACTCAAGAGGTTCTTGCAGACATTGATCGAGATCGCCGACCGCCAGCTGGATCTGGATGAGATCTGGGATAAAATGATGGAACTGAGCAGGCATGAACCGGTCTCGGTCTTCGCCGGCCGGGAGGCGGCAGCCGTCAGGGAAGCCCCGGAGGAAACACCTTCGTGAGGAAGGCTGGCCACAGTTTTTCCCGGCGGGTCAAAGAAGAACTGGCGCGCAGGTTTCCGGAAAAGGAATGCTGCGCCAGGGCGGAACTGGCGGCGATCATTCATACCACCGGCAGCCTTCATTTTCAAGCCTCGCGCAGGCAAATGCTGACTGTGGAAAGTGAGTATGTTTTTCTTCTCCGGAAGGTTTTCCGTTTATTGAAGGATTTCCAAGTCCGGACCGAGGCTTATATCAAAGAGACGGAGCGCCTGGGCGGGCGCAGGCGTTACAGCCTGTACCTCCGCGGTGAGGAACAGGTAAAAAAGGTCCTGGTGGCCTGCGGGATCATGACACGCCGGTTTGAGCTTGAGGGGGGGATTAACCCGTCACTCGTCCGGAACAGTTGTTGCCGGACTGCTTTTTTACGCGGTGTTTTTTTGGGGCGGGGTTCCATCACCGACCCGCAGAAAAAAGATTACCACCTGGAAATAATCACAGAAAACGAGGAGTTTGCCCACGGGTTGGTCTACCTGATGGATCTCTGCGGGTTCAAGGCCGGCTTGAGCGTGAACCGGCGGAAGGATTTCCTCGTTGTTTACCTGAAAGATGCGGAGGCCATCGGGAGGTTCCTCAGTTTTGTCCAGGCTTACACCGCCTACCTCCACTGGGAGGAGATGCGGATCATCAAAGGGATGCGGGAAGAAGTGAACCGGCAGGTGAATTGTGAGACCGCCAACCTGGAAAAGACGCTGCGGGCCGCCAGGGAACAGGTGGAGATCCTTTCGGCCTTTGCCGGTAAGGCAGGGTTGAACAGCTTGCCGGAAAAACTCCGGGAAGCGGCTTTCCTGCGACTGGAGAACCCCGACGCCAGCCTCAGGGAGTTGGGGAGAATGGCCGTCCCACCGGTCAGCAAGTCGACGATGAACTACCGGATGCGCCGGGTGTTAAAAATAGCAAAAAATTTCACCGGCGAGAAGGAAATATTTCCGTCAAAAGGAAATAGGAATAACGGGTAAACTAAATGTTGTTATAGATTCCACGGATGACAGAAAATGATGTAGGGAGGTTGCAAAATGAGCGTTAAAATTGGGATTAATGGTTTCGGACGGATTGGCCGGCTTACTTTCCGCGCCATCCTGGAGCGCGGCCGGGATATGGAGGTGGTGGCGGTTAATGACCTGACCGACGCCAAAACCCTGGCCCACTTGTTAAAGTACGATTCGGTCCACGGGATTCTCCCCGGTGAAGTCCGGGCCGACGGGGACAGCATTATTGTTAACGGGAAGAAAGTGAAGGTCTTTTCCATTACCGACCCCGCGGAGATCCCCTGGCGCGACTATGGCGTAGATATTGTCGTGGAGTCCACCGGGCTTTTCACCCTGAAAGAGGATGGCGTCAATAAGAAGGGCCGCCAGGTTAAAGGGGCGATTAACCACATCACAAAGGGCGGGGCGAAAAAAGTTATTATCTCCGCTCCTGCCCAAGGGGAGGACCTCACAATTGTCATGGGGGTCAATGACGACAAATATGACCCCGCCAACCACCATGTGGTCTCCAACGCCTCTTGTACCACCAACTGCCTGGCCCCCGTCGCCAAGGTCCTGCATGAGAAGTTTGGCTTGAAACGGGGTTTGGTGACCACGGTGCACAGCTACACCAATGACCAGCGGATTCTCGATTTGCCCCACGGCGACCTCCGGCGGGCCCGGGCGGCGGCGATGTCCATCATCCCCACCACCACCGGTGCGGCCAAAGCCGTTGGCAAGGTCCTGCCTGAACTCAATGGCAAACTTAACGGCTTTGCCATGCGGGTGCCGACTCCCAACGTTTCCGTCGTCGATTTAGTGGCCGACCTGGAGAAGTCCGCGAGTAAGGAAGAGATCAACGAAGCCTTCCGGGCGGCGGCGGAAAATGAATTAAAAGGGATTTTGGCTTATAACGAAGATCCTTTGGTCTCCATCGACTACAACGGGAACCCCCATTCTTCGATTGTTGACGGGCTTTCCACCATGGTCATCGATGACAACATGGTGAAGGTAGTCTCCTGGTATGATAATGAATGGGGTTACTCCTGCCGGATCGTGGATCTGGCCGCCTTGATGGTGGAAAAAGGGCTTTAAAAAAAACGTACCGCAAAAAGGATCCGACGCGTCCGCGCCATGCAGGCAAAAACCACAGGTGTCCAATGACACCTGTGGTTTATCCAAAAATATCAGGTAAGTTTTGGTTAAGGAGCGGGGAGAGATGAATAAGCTTTCCATAAATGATGTTGAGGTAAAAGGGAAAAGAGTATTGGTCCGGGTCGATTTCAACGTTCCGGTGGACGAGGAAGGCCGGATTACGGATGACCGGCGGATCCGGGCCGCCTTGCCGACAATTGAAAACCTCTCCGGCCGCGGGGCGAAAGTCATCTTAGTTTCCCATTTCGGGCGCCCCAAGGGCAGTGTCAACCCGAAATACCGGATGGACAATATCGCCCGGCGCCTGCAGGAACTCGCCGGGAAAGAAGTTGTCAAGGTTGACGATTGTATCGGCCCCGAGGTGCAAAAAGCAGTCGCGGCGTTGCCGGAGGGCGGTCTGCTGCTCCTGGAGAATGTCCGCTTTTATAAAGAAGAGGAGGCCAATGAGGCGGGGTTCGCCCAGAAACTGGCCGAACTGGCCGATATCTATGTGAATGATGCCTTTGGCACCGCCCACCGCGCCCATGCCTCCACAGCCGGCGTTGCCGCTTACTTACAACCGGCGGTGGCCGGGTTCCTGATGGAAAAGGAGATCCGGATCATGGGTAAGGCACTGGCCAACCCGGAACGGCCGTTCGTTGCCATTCTCGGCGGGGCCAAAGTCGCCGATAAACTGGGTGTCATCACCAACCTCCTGGAGAAGGTGGACAGCTTGCTCATTGGCGGCGGGATGGCCTATACCTTCTTAAAAGCCAAGGGCTTGGAGATCGGCCGCTCATTACTGGACCCCGAACGGTTGGATTTTTGCCGGGAAATGATAGCGGCTGCGGAGAAACGGGGGATTAAACTCCTCCTGCCCCGGGATGTGGTGGCAGCGGATGCTATTAAAAACCCGTCCGTCGTTAAAGTGGTGAGCGCCGAAGCAATCCCGGCCGACCTCTACGGGCTGGATATCGGGCCGGAAGCGGTGAAAGAATATACGGCGGAGATTAAGCAAGCCCGTACAGTCATTTGGAACGGCCCGATGGGGGTCTTTGAGGAGCCGCAGTTTGCCAACGGGACAAAGGAGATCGCCAATGCCCTTGCCGCTTCCCAGGCGACGACGATCATTGGCGGCGGTGATTCAGCCGCTGCGGTCGAGCATTTCGGGCTGGCCGACAAGATGACGCATATCTCCACCGGCGGCGGGGCTTCCCTTGAGTTCCTGGAAGGCAAGGAACTGCCGGGGGTAGCGGCTCTTACCGACAAGTAATAAAGGGAAAACAACCAATAAAGAAAGGCACTGGCAGCCGGGGTAACAGTCATTCACTGTCTTTTTGCCGCAGGCTGCCAGTAATACTAGGAACAGGAGAGATGGCATGAGAAGACCGTTAATCGCCGGAAACTGGAAGATGTTCAAGACCACTGCCGAAGCACGGGAACTGGTTAACGGCCTCAAAGAGAGCCTGGCCGGGGCCGGCGAGGTGGAAGTGGCATTTTGCCCGCCGTTCACCGCCCTGGCCGCCGTGGCGGAACTGGTGGCCGGGACCGGGTTTAAGCTGGGTGCCCAGAACCTCTTTTGGGAAGATGAAGGGGCTTATACCGGTGAAATTTCCGGCCTGATGTTGAAGGATCTGGGCTGTCATTATGTGATTATCGGCCATTCCGAGCGTCGGCAGTATTTTGGTGAGACCGACGAACAGGTGAACAAAAAGGTAAAAGCCGCTTTTAAACACGGTTTGGAGCCGATTCTCTGCGTTGGCGAGACCCTGGCTCAACGGGAGGCCGGGGAGACGGAAGAACTCGTCAAGACCCAGGTGGAAAAGGCCCTCTCCGGGGTGGCGGCAGAAGAAGCAGAGCGGATTGTCATCGCCTATGAGCCAATCTGGGCGATCGGAACCGGGCGCTCCGCCAGCGGCGCTGATGCCGGCCGGGTTGCCGGGCTAATCCGCCAGACACTGGCTGCCCTCTACAGCCCGGAAGTGGCGGAGAAGATCCGCATCCTTTACGGCGGCAGTGTCAAACCGGGGAATATCAAGGAGTTCATGGCCGAACCGGATATCGACGGGGCACTGGTCGGCGGCGCGAGCCTGGAAGTTCATAGTTTTACTGGCATAGTATTATACAAGAATTCTTAAGATGAAACCGGGGCGATAGATATGAAACTTCTACATAGGCCGGTAGCCTTAATCATCCTGGACGGTTGGGGGTATAACGAGAACAAAGAGAATAATGCCGTAGCGATAGCGAATACCCCCTTTTTTGACCGTTTGTTTGCCGAAAATCCCAATGCCCTGGTGGAAACCTCCGGGGAGTCGGTGGGCCTGCCCCACGGGCAGATGGGCACCTCCGAAGTGGGCCATTTGAATATCGGTGCCGGCAGGATTGTCTACCAGAGCCTGGTCAAGATCAGCAAAGCAATTGAAACCGGAGAAATTGAGAAAAACCCGGTCTTCATGGACCTCATGGCCTATGTCCGGCAGGGGAAACCCCTGCACCTGATCGGGTTGGTTTCACCCGGCGGCGTCCACAGCCACACCGACCACCTTTACGGGTTCCTGCGGCTGGCGGCGGAGGCCGGGCTGACTGAAGTCTATATCCACGCTTTCCTGGACGGCCGTGATACCCCGCCGGCCAGTGCCGTTGAGTACCTGCGGGAACTGGAGGAGAAGATCCGGGAGATCGGTGTCGGCCGGATCGCCACCGTGGCCGGCAGGTATTACGCGATGGACCGGGACAGGCGCTGGGACCGGACGGAAAAGGCCTATGCCGCCATGGTCTACGGCGAGGGGGAAAAGGCCGCTTCCGCTGTGGAAGCGGTGGAAAATTCTTATGCCCGCGGCGTTACCGACGAATTTGTGGTCCCGGTGGTCATTACAGGGAACGGCAAGCCGGTGGCGACGATCCGTTCGGGTGACGCGGTCCTCTTCTTCAATTTCCGGCCGGACCGGGCCCGCCAGATCACCAAGGCCTTTGTCGACCGGGATTTCCAAGGTTTTGCCCGCCGGGAAAAGCCGGAAGTGAAGTTTGTCTGCCTGACAATGTATGACGAGACCATCGATGCGCCGGCCATCTTCCCGCCGGAGGAGCGGATGAAGAACATCCTCGGGGAGTACCTCTCCCAGCTGGGATTGGCACAACTGCGCATCGCGGAAACGGAGAAGTACGCCCATGTCACCTACTTCTTTAACGGCGGTGAGGAAGTACCGTTTCCGGGGGAGGAGCGGATCTTGATCCCCTCCCCCAAGGTGGCTACCTACGACCTGAAACCCGAGATGAGCGCCTGGGGCGTTACCGAGCGGGTTTTGGAAGAGATCAAGAGCAACCGGTTTGATGCTATTGTTATGAACTATGCCAACTGCGATATGGTGGGGCACACCGGGAGCCTGCCGGCGGCAATTAAAGCCGTGGAGACGGTCGACGCCTGTCTGGCTCAGGTGGTCCCGGCCATCCTTGAATTGGGCGGGGCAGTGCTGATCAGCGCCGACCATGGCAATGCCGAGCTGATGGTGGACCCGGAAACCGGCGCGCCTTACACGGCCCATACCACCTTCCCGACGCCCGTAATCCTGGTCGGGTGGGAGAAGCCGTGCCGGTTAAAGAACGGGATCCTTGCCGACCTGGCCCCCACTGTTCTCCAGATGCTGGGGCTTCCCAAACCGCCGGAGATGACCGGCGAATCACTGATTGTTGAGGAATAACCGGTAAATCCCTGCGCGCGTTACGGAGTCCGTGCGCGGACAGGATACATTAAGGAGGAGAAACAGATGACATCGATTGTTGATGTAACGGCCCGGGAGATCCTGGATTCCCGGGGCAACCCCACTGTTGAGGTGGAGGTGACTTTGGCCGACGGGACCACCGGACGGGCCGCCGTCCCTTCAGGGGCCTCCACCGGCGCCTTTGAAGCCGTGGAGTTGCGGGACGGGGATAAAAGCCGTTATCTGGGACGGGGCACCCAGAAAGCTGTGAAAAATGTAAATGAGGAGATTGCCGGGGAGATTGTCGGCCTCGACGCCACCGACCAGGTGGGCATCGACCAGCTGCTGCTGGAACTTGACGGTACTCCCAACAAGGGCAAACTGGGGGCCAATGCCATCCTCGGGGTTTCGCTGGCGGTTGCCAAAGCCGCCGCCGGCGCGCTGGGGCTACCGCTCTTCCGCTACCTGGGCGGGGTGAACGCCAAAGAACTCCCGGTCCCAATGATGAATATCTTGAACGGCGGGAAGCATGCGGACAACACCGTTGATATTCAGGAGTTCATGATTATGCCGGTCGGGACGCCGTCTTTCTCCGAAGCCCTGCGCATGGGCGCGGAGGTCTTCCATTCCTTGAAAGCCGTCTTGAAAGAGGCCGGGCTCAACACGGCCGTTGGCGACGAGGGTGGGTTCGCCCCGAATTTAAAGACCAACGAGGAGACGATTGAGGTTATCCTCAAGGCCGTAGAGAAGGCCGGGTACAAGCCGGGCGATGATGTCGTGCTCGCCCTCGACGTGGCCTCCACCGAACTCTTTAAGGACGGGCGCTACGTTTTTGCCGGTGAAGGCGTGACCAGGGATACCGGGGAAATGATTGATCTCTATGAGAAACTGATTAACGCCTACCCGGTTTATTCCATTGAGGACCCGTTGAGCGAGGAAGAATGGGACGGCTGGCTGGAATTGACGAAGAGGCTGGGGAAAAAGGTCCAGCTTGTCGGGGATGACCTCTTTGTCACCAATACCGCGCGGCTGGCCAAGGGGATTGAGATGGGCGTCGCCAACTCCATCCTGATCAAGGTCAACCAGATCGGCACCCTCACCGAGACCCTGAACGCCATCGAGATGGCCCGGCGGGCGGGTTACACCGCGGTTATCTCCCACCGTTCCGGGGAGACGGAGGACAGCACCATCGCCGATATTGCGGTGGCGGTCAACGCCGGTCAGATCAAGACCGGGGCGCCGTCACGCACAGACCGGGTGGCCAAATACAACCAGTTGCTGCGGATTGAAGATTACCTCCAAAAAGAAGCGGTCTACCGCGGTAAAAAAGTATTTTTGCACCTATAAGCCGGCGGGGNNGGCGGGGAACGTGAACCGCCAAGACCGGCTTGGCTGAAAAAAAGGAGAGAGGCTCTGGGGCCTCTCTCCTTTTTCACCTCCTTCTTTCCTATTGTAGTTTGGAAGCAGGAGGAAACTGCTGGTCGCCGCTGATATTCCCCTTCTCGTGGAGCAGGTGTTGCATGCCCCGGGTCAGGGTATCATCCTCCAGCACGCTGTACAAGTGATAGCCAAGGTCCTCCCGGTCCAGCAGGACTTCTTCCAATACTTCGACGGTGCCGAAATCCTGCAATTCATGGGCCCGCTTGATCTGTTTCCGCAGCATCTCCTGGATCTTTAATTCATGCTCCAAGTCGTTGCGGAGAAAATCCCGCATTGTGTACCTGCCTTCCACCTCATGCTTGATATAGGAGAGTTGGTGCTGGGTTTCCGGGTGGGCGGTGGGGACCCCGCCCAGCCGGGCGATGCGCTCCCCAATCATATCAATGTGCTTTTGCGTTTTATCAATGTGCTCTTCAAGCAGGTGGTGGAGGCTGAGAAATGATTCTGCCCCCTCGGTCAGCCAGTGGTGTTTATTGTATTGGTGCAGGGCCACGGTGAGGGAACAGAGATGGTCGTCGAGCATTAACGCCATTTCCAAACGGGTTTCGTAGGGAAGGCCGATCCCCGCCCCGACCTGTTTTACCGTTCGCGGCTGCTGGCGGAAGACCATGGTGTGGTCGGTACGGTGTCCCGGCATTCTTTCATTAAAACCTGCTTTGTCCGTGTTAAATGTTCCCTGGAAATTACTGAGATTGGAGACGGTTGTGGTGATTTCCCGCGGGGGTGAAGTGGCCGGTTGAATTCCTTCCAATGCCTTAAGCAACCTCCTTTTCTCTTTACTTTCTATTATTCCCTGGGGATTTCCGTCTATACCGGGTGCTAATTTTACCTCGCGGCCTTTGCCGGTTTACGAAAAACACTTGAGAAACCCCTGGAGTATGTGTTAAAATAAATGCAAGGATTATGGAAATCGTAGGGGGAAAAAAATGAATATATTTTCTCTGTTGTTGTTGCTGATTTCGCTTCTGCTGATTGTCGTCATCATCATCCAGCCCAGCAAAGGTGAAGGCTTGGGCTCCATTGGTGGCGGCGGGCAACTGTTTTTTGGGAAGAATAAGGGATTGGAGCGTTTCTTGGAGAAACTCACCACCGGTTTGGCGGTAGCCTTTTTCCTGGTGGCAATCATTGCGAACCTGTTTTAACTCCCATAGTGGGAGTGCTTTTTTTCAACCCGTTTTTTCCCAGGGAATAAGAGCGAATTGTCCTCCTCGAAAAGGAGGAATAATTTAGTCTAGTGTAGAAGTAGCAAGAGATTTGCGAATCCTGTGCCGAAGAGCGCAAGGGAGGGATCTCAGTGAAACTCTTCAGTATCAAGCAACGCTTCTTACTTGTAGCAGTTATATCTCTACTTTTTTTCGGCGTAGCCAGTCGTTTGATTTGGCTGAAGCTTCCCGGAGTTTGGCCTTATTTATTACAACTGGTGATTATTGGTGTCCTCCTTTACCTGCTTAGTTTATTCCTGAACAAGTATATCCTGGAACCCATTTATATAATCAACCAACTGGCGGAAGAGATCGCCGATAACAACCTGAGCGGGAAGGCGGAATTTACGACCCGCGACGAGTTTTATGTCCTTGGCAACACCATGAACCAAATGATGAAAAACATGCGGGATATCCTCCAAGAAAACCTGGACGCTGCCGAGAGGGTGGCCCAGGCTTCCCAGGACATGTCGGCCATGGTGGAAGAGGCCAACCTCTCCACCCAGGAGATCTCCAGTACCATTGATACCATTGCCAAGGGAACGGAGGAGCAATCGCTCCACATTAAACAGAGTGCCATGGCGGCACAGCAAATGGCGGTGACCGCCCAGGAAGTAGCGGCGGAAGCACAAAAAGCGGCGGCCTCATCGGCCAAGGCGGCGGAGAGCTCTAAGAGCGGCGGTGAGATCATCCAGAGCGTCCGGGAGAAGATTATCCAGGTTAAAGAGACCGTGGATAACTCGGCCGCGGTTGTTATGAAACTGGGGGCCCGTTCCCAGGAGATTGGGAAGATTATCGACGTGATCCGCGGGATCTCCCGGCAGACAAACCTCTTGGCTTTGAATGCTGCGATTGAGGCGGCCCGTGCCGGTGAACACGGGCGGGGTTTCTCCGTGGTCGCCGATGAAGTCCGGGCCCTGGCCGAGCAGACCACCCAGTCAACAATCCAGATTACCCAGATGATCAGTGAGATTCAGAAAGAGACCAAATCCGCGGTGGAAGCCATGGAAAGCGGGACCCGGGCCGTGGAGGAAGGCGCCAGCCTGGCGATCCAGGCCAACGAGGCCTTTGACGCCATCCTGAGTTCAATTAACCAGACGGTCCAGACGATCCAGGAGATCGCCGCAGCCTCCGAGCAACAGGCAGCCAGCAGCCAGGAGATGAGCAGCACGATGGAGGGTGTGGAGCAGATTGCCAGCAGAAACGCGATCGGCGCCCAACAGGTGGCCTCCGCAGCCGAACAGCAGCGGCAAACCATGGAAAACCTGGCCAAGTCCGCCATGGAACTGGTGGAAATGGCCGATTACCTGACCGCGTTGGTCGGACGCTTCAAGGTCATCTCCAACTTCCAGCGTTGCTGGCGTTACTGGGAATGCAACTACATCGAGTGCCCGGCCTACCAGTCTAAGGAAGAAAAATGCTGGTTGATCCCGAATACCTTGGGCCGTGAGGGGATCCCCCAGGGTTCAGTGATGGAGAAACGGGCCATGTGTCACCAGTGTGAAGTCTTCAAAATAAATACCCTGGTGGAAGAGGATAAAGCAGAAGAGGAAGTTACAGAATCGGTTTCTTAATTGAGACGTGGCCTTGAACGCCTTGTGTGCCTTGCATATTCCAAAACAAAATGGCCGTACGGCCATTTTGTTTTGGGCAATATATTCAAAGCTATAAGAGGATTAGACTAAATGTAAAAATATTAAAAGATGGCGAAAAAGTTCTTTTTCCCTTGTTAAGCCCGGTCTTTACGGTATAATAGAAGGTAGGGGAATCCTGCCTTTCATTAAAAAACCGGCTTGTGGCCGACCGCATAGAAGATGGAAAAATAAAGAGGTGAATACGGTGAACATTTTGGTCCTGAATAGCGGCAGTTCTTCACTGCGGTACAAACTTTTTGCCATGGAGAAAGAAGAAGCTCTCGCCTACGGGCGAGTGGAAAGGATCGGTGTTCCTACCGGGACGGCAAAGATCAGCCACAATAAAAAGGGTGCAGAGAGATACACCAAGGATATGGAGATAGTGAACCACGAGGCGGCTTTGCAAATCGTCCTGAACCTTCTTACCGATCCCAAGCACGGAGTCCTCCCCGACTTGGCAGCGATCAATGCGGTTGGTCACCGGGTCCTCCACGGCGCCGAATACTATAAAGAGTCGGTAGTCATTGACGAAGAGGTCTTTGCCAAGCTGGAAGAGTTGAAAGAGTTGGGCCCGCTGCATATGCCGCCGAATATGATGGGGATCCAGGCCTGCCGGAAACTGATGCCCGGCGTGGTTCAGGTAGCGGTCTTTGACACGGCTTTTCACCAGACCATGCCGAAAAAGGCGTACCTCTATGCGCTTCCTTTTGAGCTTTACCGCAAGCACCGGATTCGCCGTTACGGTTTTCACGGCACATCCCACCGGTATATATCCGAATGCG
>LFRM01008733.1_pt1 | contig 12663 bp, 9 predicted proteins | sample 618341 | NCBI WGS metagenome assembly LFRM01 (sample SAMN03654438, study PRJNA283298) | anaerobic digester metagenome | isolation source: pool of bioreactors CSTR01a, CSTR02a, and CSTR03a thermophilic anaerobic... | place: Denmark: Kgs. Lyngby | collected 2014-05-21
GCTAAAAGTGCCGGGATGGTTGCCTTGTGGGTAAAGGCAGGGGGTAACAGGTGTTCTTTTGTGGTACCGGCCTCGGGGAGATGAGGGGAACGACAGTACGAGTGTACGAGAGTACGAGGGTACGACAGAACGACAGAACGACAGAACGACAACACGATCACACGATCACACGACTGCACTTCAAGGCATGTAAAGCCTGATAAATCGGAGCAAATAGAAAACGATTAGATTTCATTTTCCTGCAAGCCCGGTTTACCGGACTTTGTTTGGCTAGAGGCGGCATTAATACCGCCTCTTTCGTTTGCACATCGTTCACCTGTTTTTTGATAATCTTCTTATTTGCGATTACCAGTACAAGGACCGAAATGGAATTCCGGTATACAATCATCGTTTCTTCTTCTACCAGTAAAGATTGAGAAGCAAGCTAATCCTGCGCGACTTGTAACAGTTTTCCGCAGGATACTGCACTGTGTCAACACAGAGGGGCTGGAGCGGGGGGGAGACTTCACCCATCTTATCTCTTAAATGCAGTAATTTACGCTCTGCAAATGGCACTTGTATTGGCGAATACGATTCACCAAGAACGATAAAGTTCAACAAATTTTGATTCAGGAGCAGGTGTTTCAGAATTTTCAGGAGAGAAAATTGGATGAAAAAAAGCCAATACCGATACCGATACCGATACCGCCCCCGATCTGAAGAACATACATTAGTGCCTTTAAATAATATGTACCATCTAAATTTATAGAGGTGAATATGTACTTATATGGAAAGCATTGAGCCGGTCCATTCTCTTCAGTTGCAATATATCCTCTATTCCTGAATTATAAATGAGGAACTGTACCGGTGCAGAGATGAAGTGATGGTCGCGGCGTATGTTCCGGCCGGAAGCCGCATGCCCGCAACTGATGCTTCTCCATTAGTCAAATTTACTCTTTTGTCGAAAACTTTTCTTCCTGAGATACTATTGATAGTCACCCTGATATCTGAATTAGCAGACAGGTTTGGAACCGCAATTCTCAGAAAATGCTTTGAGTCGTAATGAACAGACAATCTCTCCTGGACCTTTATTCCCAGAGTATGATTTGTCATGACTGCAGCTCTGCATTCATCAAAAAAATCAAAGATGTCCGGCAGTACAAGCGGTACCATTCCACCATGATCTGCGTTTACTTCTTTGTACTTCAGATTGAAACCGCGCGAATTCATCCAGTCCCTGACTGCTCTGCTTCCATCTAACGATGGGGCNNCGATGGGGTCTGTATGCCTTCGGTCACAAAGAACTGCATTTGATAAAGACTGTCCCAGGGATAACCGGTTTTCTGTACAAAAGGACCGGATATCGGTGCAAGGGCCCGGAAGTATTTGCGGTATTTTCCCCCGATATACCAAGTCCCACCGCTTCCCATTGAATGACCCATGAGAAAAATCGATGAACTGTCAATCGGGTATTCATGTAAAATCAACTCCAGAACGTTGATTACATCTTTTTCACTGAGTTCGTTTGTCCTTTCGCTCTCCGTAGTAACCTGAGCCATGAGTTCCGTGGCGCCACTTTCATTTCCAAACTGGGCAGAAAGACGTAAAAAATTGCCGAATGCACCTTTGTCACCCATCGGTGAAACAAGAATATACCCATGCTGGTCGGCAAGCTTGACCATCTGCTTGTTGTTCTGATCCAGATATGTGCTTTCATTACATCCGCCGCCATGAAGAAACATCACCAGAGGCAGTTTCGATTTTCCATCCCAGTTCTGAGGAACACATACCCTGAAGGGCTCATCCGCATTGGCTTCTGAGAAGCGGTAGGTTCTTTTTTGATCCCCTTTGGCCTGCCACTGGGGTGAGGATGGATTGATAAGTGACTTTGCAAGATTTCTGGATTCTTCCATTTGGACAACAGGGTCAATATATGTCCCGAAAGAGATAATCCGCTGATTTGCAAATACAATGCTGCTGGAAATAACAATGGTCAGTACAAATGTCCCAATGAACCGGATGATTCTATAGTGTTGCATGTTTAACCTGTGTTTTAAAGAACTTTTCAAGTGTCAGAGATACAGTAAAACTCAAATTCTGTCAGGAAGACAGAATTTGAGTTTTATAAAGCAGAGAGGGTTAACAGGAAATGCTTAAGGAATATTTGCCGATTTAACTTCCCAGTTGTTGTCTCTGCAGTAGCTGCAGCCGGAGCCTACAAGAACGCCTTTTCCTGTTGAGCCAGTGTCTCCCTTTATCCACCAGTTCAGCCAGGCCAGAGTGATCTTTGTAAAGTGTCCTCCGTTGGTATTCCACAAGTCACCGCCATGATCAAAAGTTTTATTACTGAAGAACATAATTGGATGCCCCTTGGAGGAGATACCATTGTAGTCTCTCAGGCCGTTATTGTATGCGCCCGTTCCATCCTTATGACCCTCAAGGATCAATACTGGCGTGTGTACGCTGTTCCACAGTGACCAGTTGTCAGAAAAAGAACCGCTGCTGCTGAGCGCCCAGGTTGTTGTACGGGGATCGTGTGCTATACCCATCGACAAAAGACCGCCGCAGGAAAAACCGTTTCCTGCGACCTTGGTGGTATCGATACTCTGGTAGTAAGGACTGCAGGGTTTGCGGTTTTCAGCTATGATCCAGTTCATGTATGCAATAAATGGTTTCCCCATCTCTTTTACATCTCCACCCATCGGGCGGCTTCCATCACCATTTGGCTTACCATCCGAGATAACAAAGTATCCATGTGAAGCGATTTCTCCCAGAGCGGCAGTATTCGATGTTCCATTTTTAGAGCAGGCGCCATTTGCCCACAAATAGATGGGGTATTTTTTCCCATACCCCAGATCCTCAGGTCTGTAAATTGTGCCCTCATTGATTCCATTAGCGGAGTTCGTTTCCACAACCACTTTGTGAGGACCGCTTCCTGAAACACGGACGTTTACGGCATCCGACTGGGTACATTGACCGGTAAATTCAGTTTCCAATGTGATGTTAAAAGTTCCGGTATAGGCAGAAACAGGTACTTTGGCTGTTTTGTACCCCAATGCCCAGGCTTGAAGGGTATCACTTTCATCAAGAAGTTTTGCTGTTGTGACAGGATGTTTTGAAAGAAGGGAAACTGAGTTGTACTTATTATAAGGTAAATAACGGAAACTTGCGGTCTGATTTCCTATGGAAACACGGACAATCATCATGTTTTCGGCAAAGGATAGCTCAGTGAGTGCAAAATTGTATTCCCCCGGAGAAGCATAATTCCTGACTGTTTTGCTGAGCTGCTTTCCCTGCATATTAAAAAGTTCGGTTATCACTGCTGCCGGATTAGCCAGTTTTACAGCAATGATACCTTTCTTAAGGTATACAGTTTCTTTTCCGAAATGCTTGACTGCAGAATTTACACTTGTAAATACTCCCTTAAGGGAGTATAACCCGTTTTCATTGGTTGTGTCTTTCAGGTCTTTTGATTTGAGCGTGACGATTGCACCGTGGATAGCTTTACCGCTCTGGTTAGAGACTTTACCGTTTATGTCTATCGTTTGTGCCTGCAGACAGACTGTGAGTACACCAAGAATCAATAGAATTTTTTTTGCTCGGCGCATGGAGCCCCCCTGTTAAGCCGGTGTGAAAATTGTATTTAATGAACTAAAACAAGCCTTATCGAGTCACTCAATCCAAAAACTCTCCAAAATTTTGTTGCATTTTCATGTATCTTTAAACCGAAAACCGGCTGTATTGAGTGGATTTTTTTCTAATATAAAGGCTTGTATACCTGAAAACCTGTTGTTTATGAGGTTTATTGGAAAAACTGTTGAACTATAGTTCAACACCTCACAGATGTAAGAGAATTTCACGCGGAGCACACCGCATTAATGCAGGCATTTCGATGTGGAACGGGTCAGAGTGGCTGCCGTCAGGTGATGGGTTCGGGAGTATGGCTTCCTGTCTGGCATTGATGACTGGCGGAATCTACACTCGGGAGGAACTTTGCTACCGGGTTGATATTGAAGAGACAGGGTCCTGAATCCGGGACCTAGTGCGGAGATCAGGTATTTTCCTTTGCTGTAAACTTTCCCAGGATTCTCGATGTGACTCTCTCAATGTTTTTGCTGTTGACAAGCACGTAAAGAATATCACCCGGAAATACTTCGGTTGAGCCTTGAGGAGCGATGATTCTGTCGTGACGGTTGATCATGGTTACAGTTGTCCCTTTGGGCAGGTGCAATGCTGAAATAAATGTGGACCCCTCATAGTCATCCTCATCTATTGCAATCTCACAAAGCTCCAGGTCACTCGAATGCAAGGTAACCAGTTCCATGGCCTGAGTGGGCTTCGGTTTTGGTTTGACTGTTAATTTAAGCCATGATGCGATTAAGCTGATAGTGTTTCCCTGAACCAGCATCGATAATGCAACTGCAAAGAAAATGATATTGAAGATCTCCCGTGATCCCTCAATATTGGCCGCAGTAGGGTAGGTTGCAAGAACTATGGGTACAGAGCCTCTTAAACCGCACCAGCTCAGCAGCACCTTTTCTCCGGATTTGAACTTATCAAAGACGGTGCAGATAAGCACAGTGACAGGGCGGGCCAGAAAAGACAAGACCAGAAACAGAACAAGTCCCTCTTTCCAGACAGTGCCGAACTCACTTGGGAAGACAAGCAATCCCAGGATTACAAAGATAATCACGTTTGCAATTGTCTGCAGCGCATCCAGAAAAGATTCGAGTGTCTTTTTGTAAGGAATCCCGGAGTTCCCCATCAGAAAACCTGCAAAAAACGCAGAGATCATCCCGCTTGCCTTCACTACATCAGCGGCGCCGAAAGAGAGGAGAATGATGCTGATCAGAAAGATGTAAAAATATCCCCTGTCAAGAACTTTTACCCTCTGGAAAATCAATACGCCGATTTTACCGATCAGAAGGCCGATACCGATACCACCGAAGAACTGCCACAGGAGAAATACACCGACTTGAAAAGGATGTTCAACATTTGCGGTGATTAATTGAATGGCCACTGTAGTGAGTACGATTGCCATTGGATCATTTGTGGCCGATTCGATTTCCAGAAGTGATGTAAGCTTTGGGTTTAAAGGCCGGGAGCGCAGGATAGAAAACACTGCGGCAGCATCGGTAGATGAGATGATACAGCCCAGAAGAAGGGTATATTTAAAGCTGAAATCGAAAAACAGGTAGAGCACAGAAGCAGTGATAACGGCTGTAAGAATTACCCCTAGTGAGGCCAGAGTCATTGATGGATGCAGGACTGTTTGAAGGGTCTCTTTTTTGGTGCCGAAACCGCCGATAAAAAGAACAAAAACCAGGGCGAAATCGGCAAGCGTTTTTGCCATCTTCGGATTATTGAAATAAATCAATCCCAGGACATCGCTTCCGAACAGTATCCCTATGCTAAGGGCAATAACAACCAGGGGAAGACGCCATTTGCTGGCAATCCGGGCGGTCAGAACAATTGATATCAGAATCAATGAGGCAATCAGTGAGTACATTACTTAAGGCCCTAAGATCGTTAAGCAGGTTTATCGATGAAAACAGATCGTATTAAAATAGTTCATGTCATCGTAGTGCGGGAGGTGGGTTGGGTTCAAAATATGTGATTTTTCATTATTTTTTGGAAAGGAAGATCCAGTATAGATATGGATAGCCTCGACAGTATTCAGATATCAATATATGAAATGCATAAAAGCTCCTTATCTAAATGTAGAAGCCCCTTTTTTACTGCTGCATCTTTTTCCTCTTTTCTTCGAATCCACTTCAGTGTACTGCTCTTGTCTCCCGCAGATTTTCATGTATTTCTTCCTGTTTTCATAAGTGCAGAGAAAGTTAATCGTGTCCGTACTTCTGAGCGGAATTTAGTTTTGATGTCAACACGAGAGCACAAATAGTTCAAACCACAACCAGTTTCTATATCAGGAAAAACTATGATCCCCAGGATTATCCACCAGACATGGAAAGACAGCGCTGTTCCGAAAAAATGGCATCCTTTCATTAAAGCCGTAAAGGAGATGAACCCGACATGGGAGTACCGGCTCTGGACTGATAATGACAACGATGAATTTGTGGCGGAAGAGTTTCCCGATTTTGTTGACATTTTCAGAGGCTTCTCGAGAAACATCATGAGGGCAGATGTCATAAGGTACCTTATAATGTATAAAATAGGCGGTGTTTACCTTGATCTTGACTATGAGGTATTGGCGCCGTTTGACTTTGGAACTTACAGTCTTGTACTGCCTCTTAACAGAAGCACTAAGTACGGCGATCCCCGGGATGAACTGGGAAACTGCATTTTTGCATCGGAACCCGGGCATAAGTTCTGGCTCGATGTCATCGACTCCCTGAAGCAGAATCCCCCCTCTGTAACCGACTATACCCAGATCGTAGAATCTACCGGTCCCCGTCTTTTGACACGCGTCTTTAACCAGAACAAATATGAAAACGTCTACCTTCCCGACAGACTGCTTTACCACCCCGGCTCTCCAAGCAACAAAAGAGATGTGGAGAAAATCAAAAACAATGGTGTTTCTCTGGGAATTCACCATCCATGGGGGAGCTGGAAAGAGAGATGGACGCTGGTGTATTTGAAGAACAAGGTAAAAAAATTGTTTTCCAGGTAATAGGGTTTACACTTGTATTAGAGTTGCAGTCATAATCCGAAATGTATACTTTGCCAGATACTTCTGCCATACTCGAATATTGGATTTTTATTTCCTTTTAGTATATTTCGATATGTGGCGAAATATAGAAATGTTATAAACTGGATAAAAATGGCTCAATGGATGAAATAATAAGTATCGCAAAAGCATTATCGGACAGTAATCGTGTACGTACACTTCTTGCGCTCTGCAAGCAGGAACTGTGTGTATGCCGAATCATAGAATTATTGGATCTTGCCCCTTCGACTGTCTCTAAACATATGGCAGTACTTAAAAATGCCGGACTTGTAGAGAGCAGAAAAGAGGAAAAGTGGATCTATTATAAGTTATCTGAACCAACAAAAAGGAATAAAAATGTTCAAAGTGTGTTGGAATGGATAACTGGGTCCTTATCCACAGATCCCAGGATCAGACAGGATTCAAAGAATCTCATGAAGATTCTCAGACAAAGTCCTGAAACGATTTGTAAGAATAGGGTAGAAAAGAAACGTCAACAGAAAAAAAGAGGTATCAATTGACATCTTTAGATTGCAACAAACCAGAAACAAAATCATGCGGATGCAGTTCAGGATCAGGCAAAAAGATGCTGATTCCCGCTATTCCACCTGTTGATAAATGGGGACACATTAAATGCAGGATAAGTGATAAATTCAGGATGAATTATGCAGTTGAACCAGGGCTATATTCTATCGGTAATCCTGGTGAATCATCACCGGTACTGGTTACAGCAAATTACCGGTTGGCCTGCGATCACCTCCGTAAAGCAATGGAAAAAAGCAGTGCCTGGGTGCTGGTTATCGATACAAAAGGTATAAATGTATGGTGTGCTGCCGGAAAGGGGACTTTTGGAACTTCAGAGCTTATAAACAGAATTAACTGTACCAAACTCGATACCATTGTTAAACATAGAAGCCTTATTCTTCCACAACTGGGAGCGCCTGGTGTCTCAGCTCATAAGGTAACCAAAGCTACAGGATTCAGCATTTCTTATGGGCCCATTCTTGCAAATGATATTCCGGCTTATCTGGAAGCAGGTAAAGAGGCTACTGCCGATATGAGAACTATAAAATTCCCGCTTAGAGACCGAATGATACTGACACCGATAGAATTTTTTGCAGCTCTCAGAAAATATGTCTGGCTGATTCTGGGATTAATGGTGTTTATGGGTATTGAGTCTTCAGGGATACTCATTAAACCTGCATTTGTTAATTCGTGGCCGTTAATAATTTCCGGGTTAATTTCGGTAATTACCGGAAGTGTTCTTTTTCCTGTATTACTTCCATTTATTCCATTCAGAAGTTTCGCTTTAAAAGGTATGATTCTGGGAATAATTGTAATTATTCCATCGCTTTTATTTTATGATAAAATCTACTATGGAAATCCATTTTTGGCATCAGCTTCAATACTTTTTAATATTACACTGATTTCTTTCATTGCTCTGAATTTCACTGGATCTACACCATTTACCAATATTTCCGGTGTGAAGCGTGAAATGAAGTTTTCTGTACCAGTGTACATATCGATGTGTATTATATCATCGATCCTTCTTATTATCTTCAAATTGCAGAAATGGGGTGTCGTTTGAATTATCTGAAAAATGTGGTCTCTCTTAAATTGAATCGTGAAAAGTGTACCGGATGTGCACTATGTACAGATGTTTGTCCGCGAGGGGTTCTGCACATACAGAATCACAAAGTGGAAATAATCAACCGTGATCGATGCATAGAATGCGGCGCATGCAGCACTAATTGCGCATTCAATGCAATTTCTGTAAAATCGGGTGTTGGTTGTGCTCAGGCGTTTATTAATGCTATTATAACTGGCGGTGAGCCGGAATGCGGATGCAGCAAGAACGGTCGATCATCGTCTGGATGTTGCTGATATTATCTAAGAATGAGGGTACGACAATACGACAGTACGAGGGTACGATAGGATGTCGAAAGGTGACAGTATCTCCATAAGTCACTGTTTTTTAGGAATAGTCCATTGGTCAATATTTCGGATCATGTTTATAAGCATAGCATTTATATGTTCGCAATCATTATCCAGTTTGGTATAAGTCCTTACCTGCTCGTACTCTCGTATCGTCGTATCGTCGTGCTGTAGTGCTGTCGTGTTGTAGTGTTGCCATGTTGCCGTGCAGTCGTCCTGTCGTACCCTCGTACTCTCGTCACATAAAACTCACAACCCCCGTCTCCATTCTCCCGCTGTACTCCAACCTTATCAGGTACATCCCATTCCTCAGACCGGATAACGGCAGTTTGATATTTTGGGATCCTGATGCTTTGTTGAATGCACGGGAAAGCATTTTTTTACCACTGAGAGTAAAGATGCTTACATTAAGTTCACTTGATGAATTTACATGTATAGAAAGAGTTTTTTGTGATGAATAGTAACGGATAACAGGATTGAGGTCTTTGGGGAGAGGTCCGGAAACAGATGTGCCCTGGTCAAGTGTAATTTTGTCAACATTGGGACCATCCTGGTCATTGCTAGTTGACAGCCTGACAGTGCTGGCCCCCTGCGGTAATTGAAGAGAAACTGTCTTTTGAACCCATGTTTCCCAGTTGGTTGTTGCCTCAAATTGCAACGACGCGATCTGTGATACGCCATTTACAGATATGGATAATGACCTAGATGAACCGGATCCGTTGGCGTAATTGATAATAACATTCCTTGTTCCTGCCGCATCTGTAAAAACCGGTATCTCCAGGAAAGCGCCTGCTGCCGCATTATAGTTCACATAAGCACTGCCTGTAAATCCGGCATTTTTGGTCTCAAGTATTGCTTCATTCAATATTCCATCTTCGGCCTGGTAGACAAATTTATCCAGAGGCAAAAAAGAAGCTGTAACAGAATTGTTTTTGTTAAGAGAAGAAATAACATAAGCGGCATCTGTACCTGTATAGTCCCCAGACCATCCGCTGAATTTCCATCCATTGTTGGGAATTGCGGTAAGAGTTACAAGGGTACCCTCAGGAAGAGAGCTTCCCTCTGGTGTTTGGGTTATGGTTCCGCCCGGTAATGCCTGACTGGTGATAGAGTAGTAAGTTCTTGTATCCTTAACAAAATAGGCTGTAACAATTTTAATTGAGGTCATTTTGACAGTTGCGGGGTTGGTGTTTCCGGAAAGATCGCCGCCCCAGTGATCAAAAAGCCAGCCCTGAGCAGGAGTTGCGGTAACGGTCACACTCTGATCCTTCTCGTAGCTTCCGCTCGATGGTGTGACAGTGCCCTGTCCCTCAGCGACAGAAGCAGTAAAGCTGTACTTGACAGTTGAACCGGACAGGTAAAGATTGAGAGTCGCCAGAGGATCCTAGTTGTCAACTACAGGAGGATTCGCGTAGGTCGTTTTCAGGACATTCGAGATGGTGTAATTGGCAGCTTCCGCATCTGTAAGCTGTCTTGCCCATTTGACTCTTCCCGATGTATTCGCGCCGGCACCAGTGTTTTTGTATTCAGAATACCTGGCTGTGGATTCATTCTCTGTCTTTCCCCAGTTATTCCATCCTGCGGCCTTGATACAGGAGGTCATCGAACAGTTAAGAAACGCTACAGCGGCGTAAGGTCTCCAGGGTCTTCCAAGAGTGGTTGATACCCCGGATGCTCCGCTTATGTTGCAGTACCGGAATACATAACCGTAGGTTATGTGCTGCTCTGTGGATGCTGCCGTGATAGCTGTTCCGCCGTAGGAATAAATTTCACAACTGTCAAACCATGTCGTCGATGGGCCGAACATGAAATCGGTTGTTCCTTCGATATAGCATTTTCTCACAAACTGACGTGAGTTGCCGGCATACCAGGTGTCCTGTCGTCCCAGAAACCTGCAGTTGTAAAATACCGCCTTGTCTCCTCCTATATAGATTGCCAACGCCTGACCCACAGGTCCGGAGGAGTTTTCAAAAGTAATGTTAAGTGCACAGAATCCTTCTGCTTTTATATAGGTACTCCGGGATGTGCTTGTCCCAAGGGTTTCTCCATTTACGACTTTCCCTGAATAATCATCATACGTTAATTTCACATTGTCCCGGCTCTGGCCGATAATGGTTACATTTTTACGGTCTGATTCAAGCACGAGTTTTTCCTTATAAGTGCCGTTTTTTATGTAGATGACAGTCCTTTGGGAACTGTTCTTTGGCACTGCGTTGAAAGCTGCCTGGACAGTTGTGTAATCTCCTGACCCGTCTTTGGCCACGGTCATATCATAGGTGATCTGGGAATACAGTTTAACCGTGAGACTAATGAGGAGCAAACCTGACAGAAGACTGAGTGTAATTCTGTTCATATCCCTCTCCAATAAGTTTACTGCCGTTCAGGGAGCAAAAACCATCTTGCAGTGACTGTGTTTTTCCCCCTGAAACGATATCAGATACATGCCTCCGGAAGGAACTCTGCAGGTGTAAACTGACGGATTTGTTCCTTCAAAGGCTTTTAAAATTTTACCATTTGGGGAATAAATATTAAACCTGTGCCTGCCTGTTATATCTGCCTTGATCGATATCACCCTATTTTCAGAAACAGAGGCCGAGACTGCGTTCAGGAATGGATTTGCCGGGATTTTTCGATTATTAACAGGCAAATACTGTTTTCCGATCCATTCCTGTGGTCCTGCACCGGAAATGACCAGGTTTTTCACATCCGATGTCTTATCAAGTGTATAGTCGTAGTAATCTTTCGGGTTAAATGGCGGTGTGCTGACATTTCCGGTCTGTGTCCCGGTGCATCTGGAGAACTGCAATCCGGAAATAAACAGCTTTGCGGTTGCATCAGCCTGCACCGGATTCTTTGAATCCTCAAATACACTGTTTTCAATCACCACCCGCGCCTCACCACGCGCGTAATTTCCGTAACTGGATACTTTTCTCACATAATTATTGTACAGATGTCCGATTCCCATATCAAAGCTGGGATTACGCTGATTTGTGCTGTCGAACCAGCAGTGATGAATCGTTGTGCGGAAATCCGTTTCATCTGTCCATCCAACCCCGAAACACTTGTTATGATTACTGAAATGAACCCAGGAGACTGTTACATAATCACAGGCTTTTCGAAGATCTATGAGGCCGTCACAGTTATGGGTGAGGAGGCAGTGGTCGATCCAGATATGATGACTTTCGTCAATTTGAATGCCATCCCAGTCGGTATCTTTACAATCATAATTACCCTCGACGTATGAATCCCTGATAATCAGGTTGCGGATTATTACATTGCTCACATTTACAAGATGAAGCTCTCCCTGGTACAGTGTCGCATCGTTTCCCAGCCCGACAATTGTCTTGTTTGATTTGACATTGACATTTGTTCCCTTGGGAACCGCGGCAATAGTGCCCTGCACCAGAATTATGTAAGGTTCCGATGACGAGGCGTATTTCTGAAGGTCGGCCAATGTATTTACTATTACAGTCTCTCCGCCCTCACCGCCTGTGGTTGTGGAGAGGCCCTTGCCGCTAACTGAAGCAAAGCCGTCAGGAGCGTCTGCGGAAAAGATAAAGCTGTAAAGAGTTATTAAAAGGAGGGTAAACTGAAGCTGTAACCTGTTCATCTGTTTCTTCGCTTTCTTTTTTCAGTTACTCTGTTTTTTCTGCTGAAACTGTATACAAGAATATAAGGCTATCTGTGGATTTCGGGAGGATTTTCGCTGTTTTCAGCTATTTTCTGTACTGTTTTGAGTACAGATTTCTGCTCGCTTTCCCTATTGTATGTAAAGTAAAATATGATTCACGATATTTACTCGTGATACATGATTGAGATCAAAAATTCCGAAAAGTGACTCTTGCGTCACTAAAAAGTTGCTTTGTACTCAATTTTTTCGTATAATTAAAATGTCATCACCAGTAACCAACTCAAAGAGGAATTGTTATGAAAAGCAGCATTCCCCTTCTTCTTCTGATCATACCGCTTACACTCGGTGCTAAGCAGTTATCAAAAAAGGAGATACTCCAGCACGCATTCGACCATGCCGAGGAGCTTACTCTCATAAAAAAGGAGCTGGCATCGGCCCAAAGCATGGA
>LFRM01018354.1_pt1 | contig 12663 bp, 10 predicted proteins | sample 618341 | NCBI WGS metagenome assembly LFRM01 (sample SAMN03654438, study PRJNA283298) | anaerobic digester metagenome | isolation source: pool of bioreactors CSTR01a, CSTR02a, and CSTR03a thermophilic anaerobic... | place: Denmark: Kgs. Lyngby | collected 2014-05-21
GGTCGATGTTGTCAAATGGATAAAGCAGGATGCCATCATCATCAGCAACATAGGAAATAAACTGGCCGGTCTGCTGTCTCGCCTGTTCAACCAGAAGAACAGCCAGAGGTTCATTGACAGGCTGACCGAACAGGGTGTGGATCATGACCTGCTGCCGATCCTGCTCATCCCGGAAATGCTCGACCAGGATGGTCTGGTCGTCCGGGAAGCCGCCCATGCTCATGATCTGGCTTTCCATCAAATGTTCAACAGCATCCACACCAGACTCATCCAAACCCAGCCGGACCAGTGAAGAGCGCAGCGTCCCGTTTTGCTGGTCTTGCACCAGTTGACGCAGCCACCTGCCAAAAGCAAGGCCTGTGGCTGGTTTTCGGCCTTGGACATCGCCTTTCCAGAAGGGAGGTCTGGCGCCGCCTGGTGCGGAGGGCGTAACAACCACATGATCCTTGCCGATCGCTTTTATGCGCCAGGCAAAAGACCCCAGCATAAAACGATCACCGATACGTGCCTCAAAAACATACGCTTCATCAAGTTCACCCAAACGTACGCCGTTCTCGGTTTTGACAGCATAGAGACCTTTATCCGGGATGGTCCCGCCGGCGGATACGGCCAGCATTCTGCTGTAGGCGTCACCTTGGATAAACCCGTTGATGCGGTCATACAGCAAGCGTGGCCTTGCCGGCTTATCCCGGGCATGTTCAAAGTCGCCGGCGAGCATGCAAAGAACCGCATGCACATCGTCACGAGTGACCGCCCGAAAAGGATAGGCACGCTGCAGGAGTGGCATGACCTCATCCAGTTGATAGCTTGCTCCACAAGCCATAGAGACAAGATGTTGCGCCAGAACATCGAGGCAAAGGTTGGGTGGGTGGCAAGTTTCGATGGTTCCTTGCTGGACTGCAGCGGCAGTCAGGGCACAAAAGAGCGCTTCCAGCGCTGTCCGGGGAAAAAAGCGCATCATGCTGACACGTCCGGGATTGTGTCCGGCCCTACCCAGCCTCTGTAGCGTGCTGGACAGGGTATGAGGGCAGCCAATCTGGAACACTTTATCAATATCGCCAACATCGATCCCCAGCTCCATTGAAGACGTCGCGCATAAAAGCCTGAGTTTGCCTTGCCGCAAAGCGTTTTCCACATTCAGCCGTTGCTCTTTGGCCAGGCTGCCATGATGCGTCCAGGCATAGCCTTCTCCAACGATCTGATTGACCAGGTAAGCCAGTTTTTCCGCATGTGCCCGTCCTTCAACAAAAGCGATCACACTGCGTGTATCCGAGCAGTGTGCAAGGACGGCAACAGCAATGGCCTGCCAGACCGGATCTTTCTGAGGCGTCCCGCTCAGTGGAGCAGGCATATGGACAGTCAGTTCCTTTTTTTTCTGCATAGCCGGGGCGACAATGCGTACCGGATCAGGAGATAAGTAGGCTGCTGCCACATCAAGAGGCGCTATCGATGCGGAAAGTCCAACACGCTGGAGTGGTTGGGGGCATAGCTTGTCCAGCCTGGCCAGTGAAAGCATCAGATGCGCGCCACGCTTGCTGTCGATCATCGCGTGCAGTTCATCAACAATAATCCAGCGAGCCGTTTTCAGGATGTTTTTGCCCGACTGGCTGGTGAGCAAAAGGTAAAGGGACTCCGGCGTTGTAATCAGAATGTGGGGCGGCCTTTTCACCATGGCACGCCGTTCCCGCACCGGGGTGTCTCCTGTTCGTACAGCTGTCTGGATGACCGGTGATAACGGATCATCAAGCCCAGATGTAGCCCGGGTTTCCTGCTGGATGCCCAAAAGCGGTCGGCGCAGGTTTTCGCGGATATCCGCGGCCAGGGATTTGAGGGGAGATACATAGATCAGATAAAGCTCAGACTGCAGGCTGCCGTTTTCAGCCATGGTATAAAGACGGTCAATAAAAACCAGAAAGGCAGCCAGCGTCTTGCCGGTTCCGGTAGGCGCCGAGAGCAGTGTATGGGCACCCGTTGAAATTGCAGGCCAGGCTTGCTCTTGAACAGCCGTCGGTTTATAGAATGCATGTTGAAACCAGCGGATTGTTTCAGCAGAAAAATGAGACTGGGGATTGAGCATGGTTAGGCCTCACTAAGGCAGGTTATCAGGCGCTACGTCGTATCAGAAGGTCCAGGGCAGTCAGCAGGATAGGCGGTAAGACCAGCAAAATAAAATTGGCAACACTCAGGGGAAAGGTGAGGCTTTTATCCTGCTTGTGCAGAAAACGACGGATGTTACGCAGCACCAGCGGCCAGGTCAAAAAAGAAAGTAATGACAAGTGTGGCAGGGTGCCGGTCAGGGCGGCCAAAATCTGAAACGCTGCTGCCAGGCCGTACAGCAGGGTGAAAAGTTGCAAGGCATAGCGGTTGCCGACGTAATAGGGCAGTGTGAACCGGTTTATGGCGACATCGTGCACCACATCACATATGTTATTGGCCAGCATAATGTTGGCAATGCCTGTGATGGCCGGCCCTGTGATCAGCAGCAGGCGCAAAAGTGCCGGTATGTTAATCGAGAGCAACAGCCGGGGGGTTTGCCAGGTGAGCGATACCAGCGCGTCGGGCGGGCTATTGATGATTACCATGAGAAATGGGATAAAAAAACCCATAAACAAGCCTGAGAAAACCTCGCCCAAAGGCATACGGGATAAAGGCGCGGGACCGAATGTATAGGTGATTCCAATGAAAAAGCAGACAGCGCCTGTAAGGAAAACGACCGGTCCTGTTAACAAGGCAAGCAGCAGGCCGCTTCCGGTAGCCAGTGCCAGCAGAAGAAAGAGCAGCCATCGTGCGGTCTTTCTTCTGAATGGCAAGCTGCTGTTACTGGCCTTGGTATCAATATAATTGTTCAATGCGGTTGTCGCCATATCAAAGAAAGTCATGGAAACGAAAAAAAGGGCAGATAAGCCCCAGTGAATTGAGCCGGTTGCATAACAGGCGAAAACAAGCCCCAACAGAAAAGGCAGTAGGCTGGCGATTTTCGTTCGGATCTCCACATAAGAGAAAAATTTTAGGATATAACGGACAAGCATGGGTGGCCTTTTTGTGCGGCGGCCTTAATGCCGGCGGCTATGGATCTGATCCAGCAACGAGCGGATCAGGGCACGACGCAGCGGAGGGGCTGTCTGTTCCAGCAAGAAACAGGCTTTGCGATAATATTTATCAGATATCTGCCGGGCATGCCGAAGACCGCCTAAACGCATTACGTCCGAGATGACCATGTGAAAATCGTCTGCAGTCAACATTTCCCGGCCAACCAGCTTCTTTAAATCCGGCTTTTTTTGCATGGCATAGATCAAGGGGAGTGTGATGACACCTTCAGACAGATCATGCTTGGTTGACTTGCGTAGGGTTGCAGGGGTCTCTTCATAATCAAGGCAGTCGTCGATCAGTTGGAAGAGGATGCCAATCTGGTAGCCGATTCGACCCATCTGCCGGCATTGCTGTTCGTCGTCGCCCCGCAGCATGGCACCGGCATATAGGGCGAGTGTGAAGAGTGCGGCTGTTTTTCCGGCAATAATGCGCAGGTAGCTTAAAACGCTTAGGTCAGTATCCCGATTGTGCCTGTGCTGGCTTAGTTCGCCACGACACAGGTCACTGATCGCCCGGGTGAACAGGTTGATATGACGCGGAAACTGCACCGACAAGCCGGCTACCAGAGAAAAACTGACACTGAAAAGGTAATCGCCGCTGATAACAGCTGTTTTCTTGCCGAACTTTTCCTGAACGCTGGGACGGCCGCGCCTTGTCGGCGCATCGTCAATGATATCATCATGAACCAGCGTCGCCAGGTGGAGGATCTCCAGAGCAGCCGCGGCCATGACGGCATCATGGCTGACTTCGCCCTGATCATCAGCAGCGGCAGCCAGAAGAAGAGCAGCCCGGATCTGTTTGCCGTCACTGTCAGCCAAGTAGCCCATGACATCAGAAAGGACAGGATCACTTTCTTTTAGTGTTTTCTGTACGCAATCGCGTGTTTCCTCAAGGGCCAGTTGTAATTTGCGAGGCCCGGAAAGGGCCTCGCTTTTTTCTTTGTTCGTATCAATCATGATATAAATACGATTTCCGTACACATTTCAGCTTGATCCACTGTTTCTTCAACCAGGGCATGACATAATAATCCAAGCCGAAAATGCGTCCGCCACCGATTAACACGGCGATGGCCGCGAACGCCATCCACCAGGTGCCCATGTAGAGGCCGGTTGTCATCACAAACATGATCTGAAGGATGATGGAATACCCTGCTGACAGTGTTGTCAACAAGCCACCCAGTAAAGCCAGGCCAATCAAAATCTCCGAGATGACAATCACAGTCTGAAAGAAAAGCTGTGAATCACCACTGGCATAGATGACGGTGTCGCGAAACCAGTCCATTAGGCTGAACTGTATTTTTAAAGCGACATCGCCGGCATTGACCAGAATGATCCTGAAGATGCTGAAAATGTTCCAATCGAGCAGGACTGAGCCACCGCTGACGGCTCCGGTCGCACCAGCCACAACATCTTCACCGCCAGCTGTTCCGCTTAGGATGCCCTCAAAGAACTCATCGGCACCACGGAAGAAGAGGACCAGCTTGGGTGACTCCAGCCATCCTTCTCCGATTTTCTTAATGCCTTCAATAAGCCAGGTGAAGCCCAGGAACAAGCGCAGAGGCACCAGCAGGAAACTGGGCGTGCGGTTGGACAAGTGGCCGCCCACGAAGCTGCGACAGTTTCGCACGGTGAAAAACTCATGCCTCAAGTAGCTGAAAATTTTGTTCCAGCCCAGCAGCTGGAGAAAATAGATGATATTGATAAAGTGCTTGATGAACATCGCCAGAAAAGAGGGCATCGAAATCTTCTTTTTAGCCGTACCGACATGCGCGACACCATAACGCCCACCGATCGAGACCATGACACCGTGGAATGCAGGCTGATATTGCTCCATTTCTCCTTTGCCTGTTATCAGGACTTCAATGTTATGCGCTATGTTTTTAGCTGAGTGTTCACAGTGCTCAACCATCTGGGGAACCGGTGTATCATGACCTTCAGGTACGCAAAAAGCGTTGTCACCGGCGATAAAAATATTATCTTTCCCTTCAGCGCGTAAATAAGCATCTGTCTGAAGACGACCACGGCCGACCTGCTTCAGGTTAACGGCTGCCTTGGTGATATCGGCGCACTGCGTACCGGCTGTCCAGATCACAGTAGCTGTTTCATCTTTACGGTTGTTGCTGCCGTCACAGCCCGTTTCAATAAAGTCTGATCCAACCGAGCAGACACTTGTTTTCAGGTGTACTTCAACACCCATTTTTTCCAGGCGTCTCTGTGCCTTGGCGGACAACTTGGGGGAGAGGACCGGGATAACACGATCCAGCAGGTCAACTTCGACAATGCGGACTTCTTTGCGGTCGACCTCATAATTTTTGCAGAGGATCGGCACCCATTCAGCCAGTTCCCCGGCCATCTCAACGCCGGTGAATCCAGCGCCGCAAACATAGAAGGTCAGCAGACGGCGCCGCACAGCGGGATCAGGCTCGTTCATGGCTTTCATGAACATGGTCTCGATATGGTGCTTCAGCTTAACGGCATCATCGTAGGACCATAACTTAAAAGCATGTTCCTCCGCACCGGGAATGCCATAGAAGGCTGGCTGCGATCCAGCGGCCATGACCAGGTAATCATAGGCATAACTGCCGGTATTGCCCACCAGAGTCTGCTTCTCATAATCAATCTTGTTGATGTGATCCAGAACAACCTTTACTTTACGGCCACTGAAAATCCGCTGCAGGCTGACCCGGATGCTATCTTCCTCAACACGGTTGGCTGCTACTTCGTGAAGTTCGGTCAACATGGTGTGATAGCTGTTCTTATCGATGATGGTGACTTCGACGTCTGAATTCTTTTTGAATTTTTTCGCCAGTTTTTTGGCGGTCAAGACGCCGGCGTAACCAGCACCGAGGATGACGATTTTGGTACTCACGTTATTCCTCCGATTTTTTTATACAGCGGTACATTGCTCAGGATGGCACCGCAGTTGCCGCAGCACACAATAAACAAGCTGTTTCCTTGCGTTGAAGCTTGTTTATCGTAACATGTCAAGGGGCTAAAATCAACGAAAAAAATAGATTGACAGGGCAAAAAAACGCCAAAAAGAGCATATGCCCATTTAGAGCGAATACATCTTTTCTGGATGATCGGAAAAGTCAAATGTAGAACATAAATCCGCTTTTTTCGGATTCGCGACAGTATGCAGCGACCAGGTCGCTTAGAGAACGCGATTCAGTATATTTCCGGATCAGCTGGTCCAGTTCACAGTAAACCTTCTGCTCGAGTATATGGATCAGCAGGCTGTCCTGGTTTCCCTGGCGGTTCAGGGGGGCAAAGAGGTCCGGTACAGCAACTTTTAACACATCGGCTATACTGATCTTATCCGCTGGCCTGGCCAGGCGGTATCCACCCAGCGCGCCTTTTACCGACTCAATCAGGCCGGCACGACGCAGGGAAGCCAGAATCTGCTCCAGATAAAGCTTGGATATGCCGATATAATCCGCGATGGCTGTGGCTGGTACCTGTGCAGCTGATTCCTGCCGCAGAGCCAGCAACACCATGGTTGTCAGGGCGTGCTGCCCTTTAGCTGAAATTTTCATATGATCTCCTTGTTTTGGTCCAGTGCATGTAGACGATGCTTGACAGATGTGCTTCTTGACCCTATAATATCACATATAAAACATATATGTAAAGTATATATTAATTTGCGAGGTGAACCAATATGGCAAGAATATACCAGAGCATAACCGAACTGATTGGCCATACCCCCTTGATAGAACTGCATCGATATCGTGAGCAATACAATCTTAAAGCCAGGATACTGGCGAAGCTGGAAAGCTATAATCCGGCCGGCAGTGTTAAGGACAGGATCGCGCTGGGGATGATTACGGCAGCTGAGCAGGCAGGCAAGCTGAAAGAGGGCTCGGTCATTATCGAGCCAACCAGCGGGAACACAGGCATCGGACTGGCGGCGCTGGCTGCCGCGCGCGGTTATCGCGTAATCTTGACGATGCCGGAAACCATGAGTGTGGAAAGGCGCAACCTGCTCAAAGCCTACGGCGCTGAGCTCGTTCTGACAGAAGGGCCTGCCGGTATGAAAGGTGCCATGGCCAAAGCAGAGGAACTTGCCGCCCGGACTCCGGGGGCCATGATTCCCGGCCAGTTTATCAACCCGGCCAATCCGGATATCCATCGGCGGACAACCGGCCCGGAGATCTGGCAAGATACGGACGGGCAAGTTGACTTTTTTGTATCCGGTATCGGGACAGGCGGTACGATTACAGGCGCTGGCGAATATCTGAAACAGCAAAAGCCATCCTTGCAGGTGGTTGCGGTAGAACCGGCAGACTCACCCGTTTTATCGGAAGGGCGTGCAGGACCGCATATGATCCAGGGTATCGGCGCAGGTTTTATTCCCGATGTCTTAAACACCCGGATATATGACGAGGTCGTTCAGGTTAGCAATGAAGAGGCCTTTGCTACAGCAAAAATGTTACCCCGGCTGGAAGGTCTGCTGGTTGGCATATCCTCAGGTGCTGCGCTATGGGCTGCCGGCCAGATGGCCTCCCGCCCGGGAATGCAAGATAAAACGATCGTGGTCATTCTGCCCGATACAGGAGAGCGCTACCTGTCCACACCTCTTTTCACGGATAGCTGACGGGCTCGTTTCAGGTTTTTAAAGCTTTTACAGGACAAGGGCACGGTTCGCCTGTTTCAAGTACGCAGCCAGGTGAACCGGCTCTTTTTCAATTGCTCAATCATTGACAAGAAGCAGTCTTGCTGTTATGCTTTAAGAACACCCCACCCGGGGTGTAGAGATAGAGGTGGTCCTTATGCAAAAGAAGTTCGCCATCAAAGGCATGACCTGCGCAGCCTGTTCTGCTGCGGTTGAAAAAGAAGTCAGCCGCCTGCAGGGTGTTGCGTCTGTTCATGTTAACCTTCTGAGCGAAAACATGCAGATTAATTATGATGAGCAGCTGATCGATGATCGAGCCATCCTAAAAGCCGTTGACCAGGCAGGATATTTAGCAGAACCAATCGCTGATACAGGACGTACAGCAAACACGGCAGCGAAATCCGCAAGCGTGACCCGGTCGGGGCCGTCGGCTGCCCTGAACACGATGCGGCAACGTGTCGTTGTTTCATTTGCTTTCCTGATTCCCCTGATGTATGTTTCAATGGGACATATGCTGAACTTGCCGCTGCCGGGCTGGCTGCATGCTGGCATGAACACGCATGCCTTTGCCTTGACCCAATTTTTGCTTTTACTGCCGATTGTCTCGGTGAATATGGCTTATTTCCGCAATGGATTCCGCGCATTGCTGCGTAGGCACCCCAATATGGATTCTCTGATCGCCATCGGTTCTGGCGCCGCAGTGCTTTATGGCATATATGCGCTTTATCAAATCGGTTACGGCCTGGGATCCAGCCAGATGGAAAGGGTTGCACATTTTGGCATGAATCTGTATTTTGAGTCAGCAGCCACCATTTTGACACTGATCACCCTGGGGAAATATCTGGAAACCCGATCGAAAAGCAAAACCACTGAAGCCGTGTCCCAGCTGCTTGATCTTTCACCTAAGACGGCACTGATCCTGAAGGACGATGAGACCAGGCAAGTACCGGTTGAACAGGTCTCCGCGGGTGATGTTCTGCTGGTGAAACCCGGTTCGGCCGTTCCAGTGGATGGTGTGATTGTTGAAGGCCGTTCATCTGTGGATGAGTCCATGTTGACAGGGGAAAGCCTGCCAGTGGATAAACAGCCCGGAGACCCGGTTTCCGCTGCCACAGTGAACATCAGCGGAGCCTTCTCATTTAGGGCGACTCAGGTGGGACAGGACACAACACTGGCACATATCATCTCTATTGTAGAAGAAGCAGCGGCATCACGGGCACCTATAGCACGGATTGCTGACCGGGTCAGCGGTGTGTTTGTACCGGTGGTCATTCTGATTGCCCTGGTGACCGTCGGGGTATGGCTGCTGAGCGGCGCTTCACTTGATTTTGCCCTGTCCAATGGGATCGCTGTCCTGGTCATTTCATGTCCATGTGCGTTGGGACTGGCCACACCAGTTGCCCTGATGGTTGGTACAGGCAGAGGTGCACGCGAAGGGATTCTTATCCGGTCTGGTGAAGCTCTGGAAACAGCTCAGTCAGTAGATACCGTTGTCCTGGATAAAACTGGCACGGTTACGGAAGGGAAACCACAGGTGACGGATATCCTGCCATTGGGTGGTCTGGGCGAAGATGATTTTCTTTGCCTTGCTGCCAGCCTGGAACAACCCTCTGAACATCCACTCGCCTCAGCTGTCGTGCGTTATGCCCAAAGCCGTCAGCTGACGCTGGTACCCGTCCAGATGTTCCAGTCGATTCCCGGGCGAGGTGTGCGTGCTGTACTGGATCAACAACAATGCATCGCCGGAAATCAGGCGTTTATGGTAGAAAACGGCCTTGATGCTGGCCAGTTGACCGCTATGGGCGACCCACTGACGGCTGCAGGTAAAACCCCCCTCTTTTTCAGCCGAGACGGAAGTTTGCTGGGTGTTATTGCGGTTGCTGACACAATTAAAACAACCAGTCGTGAGGCTGTCACCATACTGGTCAAGGCTGGCCTGAAAGTCATCTTGCTGACAGGTGACCAGGAAAAGACAGCCATGGCCATTGCCCGGCAAGTTGGTATTGAAACGGTTATCGCCGGCGTTCTGCCACAGGACAAGGAAGCAGAGATCCGGAGGCTGCAGGCCTCCGGGCGAAAAGTCGCGATGGTCGGGGACGGCATCAATGACGCGCCGGCACTGATTCGGGCAGATGTTGGTATTGCCATAGGTGCAGGCACTGACATAGCGATAGAGGCAGCCGGTTTGATCCTGATGCGCAATGATCTTCTGGATGTTGTCAAAGCGCTGCAATTGAGCCGCGCTGTTATCCGCAACATCAAGCAGAATCTGTTCTGGGCCTTCTTTTACAATATGCTGGGCATTCCGCTGGCGGCCGGCGTGTTTTTCCCTGTGTTTGGCTGGACACTCAGTCCCATGTTCGCCGCCGCAGCTATGAGCCTCAGTTCGGTTAGCGTCGTCAGTAACGCTCTTCGTTTAAAACGTTTTAAAAGCAAAGGATAACAAAAAATTACCCCCTGAGCAGTAAGCGAACGCATCGAAAAGCTATTGGAAACATTGGGATAAACACCGGAAAGGATGGTTGGAAATGAAAAAAATCATGAAAATCAATGGCATGACTTGCGGCCATTGTCAGGCCAGAGTGGAAAAAGCCTTGAACAGCATTGAAGGGGTCAAGGCGAAAGTTGATCTGAAAAAGGCACAGGCACTGCTCAGTCTGGACGCGCCTGTCGCCGACGAGGTTTTGATTAAGGCTGTAACAGAAGCTGGCTACCATGTTACAGACGTGCAGGAAAAGAAGGGACTGTTCTCATGAAGGCTGACAAGGTCAAGGCAGCACGCCTGATAAAAACAGCACGTGGACAGCTGGACGGCCTTTTGAAAATGATCGATGACGACCGCTACTGCATGGATGTTTACAATCAAATTCTGGCAACACAAGCCATTTTAAAAAAGGTCAGCCGCGATGTCATGCAAGCCCATCTGGAAAGCTGCGTGCGTGAAGCGATGGAAACAGGACAGCAGCAGGAAAAAATCGAGGAAATCCTCAGCTTGTTATATAAATTGACAGGATGAACACCGCCAGACAACGGCGGTGTCATCAGGATGGCGGCATTCCGCCTAAATACATTGCAATATTTCATTTGTGTGCGCTATACTTGAGTCAAATAACGGCATCAACAGATACCTGAGAGGGGGGTCTGCGTATTCAACTCACAAGCGTATACATGAAGCAGAAAATAATGCATAAGGTTCTGCTGAGCCTTGTACCCGTCATTCTGCTTGCTGCCTTCTTGTTTGGCCTGCGCATCCTGTTGCTCCTGGGCGTCGTCTGCCTGACAGGTTGCTTTGTTGAGTATGGCGCCATGCGTCTGGTTAATGGCAGCAAAGCGAAAGTAACAGAAGCCGCCCTGGTGTCTTGCTTTTTGTTCACATTGTCCCTGCCACCGGCAACACCGTACTGGATTGCCATGCTTGGTATTGCTTTCGGCCTTTTTTTTGGCAAGGGCGTCTTTGGCGGCTTTGGCCGCAATATCTTCAATCCGGCCCTGATTGGCCGCTGTTTTATCTATATCTCGTTTCCCGCCTCCATGACAGTGCGCTGGTCAGCGCCTTTCACCTCTTTCCCCGGTGGGCTGATCCGCTATGATGGGGGCTCTGACGTGATATCAGGGGCGACACCGATGATCCAGCTGCAGAACGGATTGGAGCAGACTGGATATCTGGATCTGCTGACCGGCTTTATCGCCGGGTCCCTCGGCGAGACGAGTGCCTTGCTCATCATTCTGGCTGGCATATATCTCATCATCACAAAGACAGCATCCTGGAAAATCATGGCATCCTGCCTCTTGTCCTTCACCCTGCTCAATACCATTTTGTATCTGACCGGCCTCTCACAGGCTGATCCACTGTTTTCGCTGCTGTCAGGCGGATTCCTGTTCGCCACGGTCTTTATGGCAACCGATCCCGTTTCCGCACCCGCTCAAGAAACCTCACGTGTGCTCTACGGGATACTGATCGGCCTGACCGCGGTGGTAATCCGCCAGTTTTCCCTGTTTACAGAAGGGATCATGTTCGCCATCCTGGTGGCTAATGCCTTTGGGCCGTTGATTGACCGTCAGGTCAGGCAGTTAAGTGAACGGCGGAAGAAGGTGGCTGCATGAAAAGCGACTATTTGAAAACGCTGGTTTTTATCTTGATCATCAGTGTATTATTCGGTGCGCTTCTGTCTGGCGCCAATGCCCTGCTGCGTCCGCAAATCAAACAGAATGAGCTCATCGCGGAAAAGAAGGCCGTGCTCTATGCTTTTGGTCTGGATGACAGTGGTCAGGCGGATGAGATTAACAATCGATTCGCAGAACTGGTCAGTGAGGAACAGATCGAAGGAATCTCTGCCTATGCCTGGAAAAAGACGGACGGGTCTGTCCAAGGCTATGCTGTACCCTTTACCGGCGCCGGCCTCTGGGGTACGATACGTGGTTTCCTGGCTGTGACCGCTGATCTTCAGACGGTGCTGGGCTTGACTTTTGTCGAGCAGAATGAAACACCCGGTCTGGGCGGCCGCATTGATGAACCGGCATATAAAGAGCAATTCCGCGGGGTTAAAATCAGTGTCGAAGAAGGTTTCGCCTATGGCACGGCCGGAGGAGACCAGCTGGATGCCATAACCGGTGCGACATCGACATCCAGGGCTGTTCTGCAGATCCTTAATCATACACTGCAGGATACACTGGCAACGTGGGAGGTGCCCTGATGGCGGAAACATTCAAACAGATCTTCAAACGTAATATCTGGCAGGAAAATCAGGTGGTCCGACAGATTCTCGGTATCTGTTCCAGCCTTGCTGTCACCAATCTGATGGCGAACTCGCTGGTCATGGGCCTGGGCTTGACCTTCGTGACTGCCCTGTCCAGCCTGACTTTATCTTTACTGCGCAACGCGATCCCTCGTCGTATCCGCATGATCGTGCAAACGCTGGTTATCGCGACTTACGTCATCCTGGTTGACCTTTTCATTAAAGC
>LFRM01330380.1_pt1 | contig 12657 bp, 17 predicted proteins | sample 618341 | NCBI WGS metagenome assembly LFRM01 (sample SAMN03654438, study PRJNA283298) | anaerobic digester metagenome | isolation source: pool of bioreactors CSTR01a, CSTR02a, and CSTR03a thermophilic anaerobic... | place: Denmark: Kgs. Lyngby | collected 2014-05-21
GTTTACCCCGCATGCGCGGGGATCGACCCTTTAGCTTTTCGCTCTACGGTTGGATTTCTCAGTTTACCCCGCATGCGCGGGGATCGACCCGCACCGAGGCTATAACCATCGAGTTGTGGAGAGTTTACCCCGCATGCGCGGGGATCGACCCCTTCCTCTTTGACAAAAACCCATTCTTCTTCGGTTTACCCCGCATGCGCGGGGATCGACCCTTTGCAGGTACTACTAGACAAAGGAATTCCTAGTTTACCCCGCATGCGCGGGGATCGACCCGTGCTTGCCAACAAAAAAAATAAATTCCGATCGTTTACCCCGCATGCGCGGGGATCGACCTAGAGTGGGTTGGTTTTCGTGTATGGCCCACCCGTTTACCCCGCATGCGCGGGGATCGACCTATAACGATCCACAATCTGGTAACGGATATTCCGTTTACCCCGCATGCGCGGGGATCGACCATAGCCCAGGCCACCGGGGTTCCCAAAACCGAAGTTTACCCCGCATGCGCGGGGATCGACCTCAAGGAGATGTAACTCTTTTTAAATCTAGCGAGTTTACCCCGCATGCGCGGGGATCGACCGCTTTTTCTATAGCTTTGCTATCAACCTTTTCAGTTTACCCCGCATGCGCGGGGATCGACCTTACCTCCTAATAGTTTTTCGATTTCCCTCTTGGTTTACCCCGCATGCGCGGGGATCGACCCTGCCAGCCACATTAACACTATACCACAGCCCAGTTTACCCCGCATGCGCGGGGATCGACCCTCTTTCACTAGCTTTTTGATGGCCTGTTCGTAGTTTACCCCGCATGCGCGGGGATCGACCTAACAATGCCCCCATTCCTAGATCGGCTTGTAGGTTTACCCCGCATGCGCGGGGATCGACCGCTTCGTATGCTTTGACGTGTGATCTTAAGGATGTTTACCCCGCATGCGCGGGGATCGACCAATGTTAATTGACAAAATGTACGGTGACGTGCTGTTTACCCCGCATGCGCGGGGATCGACCCATTTTCTTTACAGGAACAAGGCTAATTGTCTGGTTTACCCCGCATGCGCGGGGATCGACCTAATTAGTGGGCGATTTCGATGATACCATACTTGTTTACCCCGCATGCGCGGGGATCGACCCACTTGCAAGGTTATGCGCAGATCTTCCGGCAGGTTTACCCCGCATGCGCGGGGATCGACCGCTTGGTAGCTGGGGTTTTGTCAGCCAACCATTGTTTACCCCGCATGCGCGGGGATCGACCATCAAATTCTCTCAACACTCTAATTCCCCCCTAGTTTACCCCGCATGCGCGGGGATCGACCTTGTAGGTACATTCATCTCGCGGAAGTTATTGCGTTTACCCCGCATGCGCGGGGATCGACCGGATCACGTCTACGTGAAAGAGGATGGATCTCTGTTTACCCCGCATGCGCGGGGATCGACCTTCTGTCCACCCATTGGATACTGGCGATAATGGGTTTACCCCGCATGCGCGGGGATCGACCCCACCAATGTATTCCGCTTCGTCCAGGTGATAGGTTTACCCCGCATGCGCGGGGATCGACCGCGCTGTTCTGGTTTTTGTCATCTGTAATAATGGTTTACCCCGCATGCGCGGGGATCGACCTAGCCGTGAATGACAATCACCGGTTCGTGTGCAGTTTACCCCGCATGCGCGGGGATCGACCCAATTGGTGCATAAGGTTATATAATGAGTGTCGGTTTACCCCGCATGCGCGGGGATCGACCCAGGATTTTTCGCGTTTCCCCATACTCTTCTTCGTTTACCCCGCATGCGCGGGGATCGACCCATTAGACGGTGTTAGATAGATTGTTTTTCCCTGTTTACCCCGCATGCGCGGGGATCGACCTTCGGGTATTACCTGATATCCTGCGTCTCTTGCGTTTACCCCGCATGCGCGGGGATCGACCTCTTCTCCTATTTCTACGATCGCGATAAAAACGGTTTACCCCGCATGCGCGGGGATCGACCTTATAATATTCGTACCTATTCACAAGATCGTCGGTTTACCCCGCATGCGCGGGGATCGACCTAGTCTCCTATTTCCTCGATCAAGATAAGAATGGTTTACCCCGCATGCGCGGGGATCGACCCAGCTGACCCCTGACATCAGCTGACCCCTGACAGTTTACCCCGCATGCGCGGGGATCGACCCCTGCTGCAGCTAAGTATTCTTCCACGTGTTTCGTTTACCCCGCATGCGCGGGGATCGACCGCAGAAGCATAGCCGTTAGTACCAGCGCAGCCAGTTTACCCCGCATGCGCGGGGATCGACCGTACATGCCGAAGCTATACATGATCGCTATCGTGTTTACCCCGCATGCGCGGGGATCGACCTTGATACTCTCTTCGACGGTGGGGTTGGAACATGTTTACCCCGCATGCGCGGGGATCGACCTCTGGAAAAAAACGAAACGATCTATGACGCGCTGTTTACCCCGCATGCGCGGGGATCGACCTAAAGGAGCACGTGGAGGAGTACCTGGCTGCAGGTTTACCCCGCATGCGCGGGGATCGACCCCTCGTGATACCACTTACTATCCACCATCTCGGGTTTACCCCGCATGCGCGGGGATCGACCCCCACTTGCTCATTCCGGCCACCTCCTTGTATAGTTTACCCCGCATGCGCGGGGATCGACCTCGTAGCGCGCTTGCTGCGAAACGCAACCTGGCGTTTACCCCGCATGCGCGGGGATCGACCTCCAGCCGTCATAGTATCCGTGTTCATCCATTAGTTTACCCCGCATGCGCGGGGATCGACCACGAGCTACTAGACAAGCTGCCTACAGGATCAGGTTTACCCCGCATGCGCGGGGATCGACCTGAAATTGTATCAGCTTTTCGCTAAGCATATCAGTTTACCCCGCATGCGCGGGGATCGACCTCCTCACACTCTTCGTAGAAAAGGCAGTAAGATGTTTACCCCGCATGCGCGGGGATCGACCTCGCCTCCACATCGCTAGATTTGAATAGGGTTAGTTTACCCCGCATGCGCGGGGATCGACCTTCAGGTAGCGTTAGAACCGTTGCCTCTACCGCGTTTACCCCGCATGCGCGGGGATCGACCTAATAATGGGGCTACTCTCAAACCCGCTTGCAGGTTTACCCCGCATGCGCGGGGATCGACCTCGGTTGCGTGTGGCTAAGGTGTTTGGTAGAACGTTTACCCCGCATGCGCGGGGATCGACCCCAAGATCCAGGATGACGCGATCAGCACGCCCAGTTTACCCCGCATGCGCGGGGATCGACCTCGAAATTCACGATTTTGTGGCGTTCCCTCTTCGTTTACCCCGCATGCGCGGGGATCGACCTTCTGCCCGGAAGACCTATACCACGCTGTACAAGTTTACCCCGCATGCGCGGGGATCGACCCGGAGACGGTGTCTGACGCGTACATCATCGTCCGTTTACCCCGCATGCGCGGGGATCGACCTCAAAACCCCAAGCCCATGAATAAAGGGTTTGGGTTTACCCCGCATGCGCGGGGATCGACCCAGTCACCAGCGCCCTGACCCGGCTTCTACGGCGTTTACCCCGCATGCGCGGGGATCGACCGCCGTACCATGTTATTATATAGCCAGGATACGGGTTTACCCCGCATGCGCGGGGATCGACCCGGGTCCTTCTGGAGTGAGGAGTGGGACGGCGGGTTTACCCCGCATGCGCGGGGATCGACCTTCCAGGAGCCCTTGGATAAGGCACTCATCCTGGTTTACCCCGCATGCGCGGGGATCGACCACAATAGTGATGGACGTGATTATTCTAGGACTGGTTTACCCCGCATGCGCGGGGATCGACCGCTGTACTGCGCGCCGTATGACGCCACCGACATGTTTACCCCGCATGCGCGGGGATCGACCGCGACCATCCCCCCCGGTTTCTGTGGCGGCAAGGTTTACCCCGCATGCGCGGGGATCGACCCATGGTCAAAGGCGACTGTAGTGATGCTACTTCGTTTACCCCGCATGCGCGGGGATCGACCGCTGAGGGCCTCAGGCAAGATAGTAGGCCGCGAGTTTACCCCGCATGCGCGGGGATCGACCTGGCTGCAGATGTAATAGTAGTCGGCGCAGCTGGTTTACCCCGCATGCGCAGGGATCGACCCGGCCTCGATGGCCTCGGCCACCGCCTGGTCCTGTTTACCCCGCATGCGCGGGGATCGACCTTTGTCGGGGACGAGCAAATGGTGGGGCATCGCGTTTACCCCGCATGCGCGGGGATCGACCACTAACACACAACTAACAAAAGGAACCCCAAACGTTTACCCCGCATGCGCGGGGATCGACCCTACACCCTCTTGGCGCACGGAGCTAAAGAGAAGTTTACCCCGCATGCGCGGGGATCGACCCTGCCTACAGGATCAGGCATTGACGCAGGATCGGTTTACCCCGCATGCGCGGGGATCGACCCTATCAAGGAAACCCTCGCGGCGATGCTGAACAGTTTACCCCGCATGCGCGGGGATCGACCGCTGTACTGTGCGCCGTATTGGGCCACCGACATGTTTACCCCGCATGCGCGGGGATCGACCCGCCTCTCTAATAACCTCGGCCTGCGCCACCCTGTTTACCCCGCATGCGCGGGGATCGACCCCTGGGGCCCACGCGCTTCCGGGGCTTCAAAAAGTTTACCCCGCATGCGCGGGGATCGACCCCCCGGTCTTTTGGCAAGGACGCGAGTGGACTAGTTTACCCCGCATGCGCGGGGATCGACCGCGATAAGGGAAATAGGCGGGGTTAGCGACATAGTTTACCCCGCATGCGCGGGGATCGACCCTGGTACAGCTCAGCGTACCAACATGGGTGCGAGTTTACCCCGCATGCGCGGGGATCGACCTTCCTCTTCTGTTAGATACTTTGCCGTGTCTTTGTTTACCCCGCATGCGCGGGGATCGACCGGCGCTCCCCGTGACGTTGCCGGGGCCGTATAAGTTTACCCCGCATGCGCGGGGATCGACCGTTATTCACGATGTCGTCGAAGTCTCTTTCGCTGTTTACCCCGCATGCGCGGGGATCGACCGTGGCAGGGCATCGCCACAGGCCCCGACGGCAAGTTTACCCCGCATGCGCGGGGATCGACCTTGCAACCGCGTCTGTAGGTCGCCAGCACGAAAGTTTACCCCGCATGCGCGGGGATCGACCCCTGAAGAGGACACAGTGGAGCTGTCGCTCACGGTTTACCCCGCATGCGCGGGGATCGACCGTAGGGGAAAATTACATCGACCAACTAATAACCGTTTACCCCGCATGCGCGGGGATCGACCTTTCGCCATCTTCTCAAACTGTTCGGCAGTGTAGTTTACCCCGCATGCGCGGGGATCGACCCGGAGACGGCGTCTGACGCGTACATCATCGTCCGTTTACCCCGCATGCGCGGGGATCGACCGTATTGGGGCGACTGGGAACCCCGGATCATCAGGTTTACCCCGCATGCGCGGGGATCGACCGCGCCTCGTCTTTAGTGACGCCACGCTCTTTTAGTTTACCCCGCATGCGCGGGGATCGACCCAGTAGCGGCGCAGCCACTCGTACTGTTCTTGCGTTTACCCCGCATGCGCGGGGATCGACCGCAGGTGTTCTTCTACGTGAGAGAGCGCGGTACGTTTACCCCGCATGCGCGGGGATCGACCTGGATCCCACAGGCATCTGGGCCCGGGGCATTGGTTTACCCCGCATGCGCGGGGATCGACCCTTCGTACCCAATGGCATCCCAGCCTTCCGCTTGTTTACCCCGCATGCGCGGGGATCGACCCGCGGACAGCATCGCAAGGGAACGGATTTTTGCGTTTACCCCGCATGCGCGGGGATCGACCTGAACCCCATCTAGACAGATTGGACGAGCTACTGTTTACCCCGCATGCGCGGGGATCGACCGCCGAGTTGAATACGATCTTGTCTCTTTTGCACGTTTACCCCGCATGCGCGGGGATCGACCCCCTGCTAGTCCACAACCCTCTGCACCGCAGCGGTTTACCCCGCATGCGCGGGGATCGACCACCATAAGTTCTTCTTGTTCAACGGCATTTAAGGTTTACCCCGCATGCGCGGGGATCGACCTTGCACAAAAAGGTTGCGTGCTACTGTAAACCAGTTTACCCCGCATGCGCGGGGATCGACCCCATCGAGTTGTGGAGATACACGTCATTGGTGAGTTTACCCCGCATGCGCGGGGATCGACCCACATTTCGGATGTCTGCATACCAATCAGCTTTGTTTACCCCGCATGCGCGGGGATCGACCTTATTTACTGGACGCGTTAATGCTCTTTCCATAGTTTACCCCGCATGCGCGGGGATCGACCGCAACAAGCATAGCCGTTAGTACCAGCGCAGCCGTTTACCCCGCATGCGCGGGGATCGACCATAGGCGGGGTTAGCGACATAGTGGCGGTCCCCGTTTACCCCGCATGCGCGGGGATCGACCCCACCTTCACTTCAGTTCAGCCCCTCCCAACAGGTTTACCCCGCATGCGCGGGGATCGACCGGTCCTCCTGGACCAGGGTCCTCCTGGACCAGGGTTTACCCCGCATGCGCGGGGATCGACCCTAACAAGGGGTTGGCATCGGCGCTAGCCTTTCGTTTACCCCGCATGCGCGGGGATCGACCTGGGCACCATCTAGACAGATTGGACGAGCTACTGTTTACCCCGCATGCGCGGGGATCGACCCCACGACAGATATTTCCCGTGTTTGGAGCCGTAGTTTACCCCGCATGCGCGGGGATCGACCTTTTTCCGTGATCGGAAAAGGATGCGTGTTACCGTTTACCCCGCATGCGCGGGGATCGACCCTTCATCTCACGCATTTAATCCACCTCACCACCGTTTACCCCGCATGCGCGGGGATCGACCGCAACCCTGGCCTGTCCCCACATTGCGCGCATTGTTTACCCCGCATGCGCGGGGATCGACCTTCATTGCAACCCATCCACACAGCATATTCAGCGTTTACCCCGCATGCGCGGGGATCGACCGTGTCTTGTTGGAGAAAGAACCGTGTACTACACGTTTACCCCGCATGCGCGGGGATCGACCCTGTAGCGTAGCACCCCTCAAACGGGAGAAGACGTTTACCCCGCATGCGCGGGGATCGACCCTTTGCCGTATTGGGCAGGGGTGAGGTTAGCTTGTTTACCCCGCATGCGCGGGGATCGACCGTACAGCACATTGTCAGGGCGGGACTTCACCATGTTTACCCCGCATGCGCGGGGATCGACCGTACCCATCATACAGGCTAATCTGAAGACTGTAGTTTACCCCGCATGCGCGGGGATCGACCACTCAAGGCATACACAACATTGCCCGTCACTGTGTTTACCCCGCATGCGCGGGGATCGACCTGATCTTGTTGGTGGTTGTCTCGTCAACTGTGAGTTTACCCCGCATGCGCGGGGATCGACCCAGTGGTCACAGCACCAGCCTGAAGTTTGGGCGGTTTACCCCGCATGCGCGGGGATCGACCATTCCTGGGCTTTTTGCTCTAGTTCGGCCAAAGGTTTACCCCGCATGCGCGGGGATCGACCGCAAAACGGGGCTGATTCGTTCAACGTAATCATGTTTACCCCGCATGCGCGGGGATCGACCGTAGTACACTTTACCATAATACTCAAATATGCCGTTTACCCCGCATGCGCGGGGATCGACCTTTGTTTCCACACGTGAAAACGCAGGCAGGGAAGTTTACCCCGCATGCGCGGGGATCGACCGCACATTCTCTCTCCTTTCTAATAATATCCCTCGTTTACCCCGCATGCGCGGGGATCGACCTAGTATCCCTCGAGCCTCGGGTTGTCTTGATGGGTTTACCCCGCATGCGCGGGGATCGACCTGATCCCGTACTTGTTGTTCTTGTAAAGGCTGAGTTTACCCCGCATGCGCGGGGATCGACCCGGTCACATACAGACCGAGATGGTATTAGGAGGGTTTACCCCGCATGCGCGGGGATCGACCTTGTGCATTGTTTTTGTGGGTTACAGCTCCATTGTTTACCCCGCATGCGCGGGGATCGACCTCTGTGATATAATAAAAGTAGAAGAGATGTCAAGTTTACCCCGCATGCGCGGGGATCGACCTTGGACTGTTGACGTAATAACGAAGGAGCGTGAGTTTACCCCGCATGCGCGGGGATCGACCTTGCCAAAGAAGTTAACCCGGCTTATGTAGATTGTTTACCCCGCATGCGCGGGGATCGACCGTCTCTTCCTTTTTCGTTTTGAGCTAGTCAATCGTTTACCCCGCATGCGCGGGGATCGACCCTTGAGAGTAAGTGCCGCCGATGTAGTAGCCCAGTTTACCCCGCATGCGCGGGGATCGACCCAGCTTTGAGTTGTCTGTCCTTATCTAAAATGCGTTTACCCCGCATGCGCGGGGATCGACCTCTCTTTGAGGAAGGCAATTTGCGCCATGTCAGGTTTACCCCGCATGCGCGGGGATCGACCATAGGCATGGCCGTTAGTACCAGCGCAGCCACGGTTTACCCCGCATGCGCGGGGATCGACCCGTTGCGGCAAGTGACTCCAACTTGTGGATCAAGTTTACCCCGCATGCGCGGGGATCGACCTGTCACCTGTATCGTACGGATTCGCATATTCCGGTTTACCCCGCATGCGCGGGGATCGACCCGACATCGTCCACATGTTGCGCCGGCAAATCGAGTTTACCCCGCATGCGCGCGGATCGACCCTGGCGACAGGTTTCCAAATCCTGTCTGAGCTGGTTTACCCCGCATGCGCGGGGATCGACCGCCTGCATCTTGTCTTATAGCACTAAACCTGAAGTTTACCCCGCATGCGCGGGGATCGACCCGTCTCTGTAGTCCGCATTGGAATGGGGTGTGTGTTTACCCCGCATGCGCGGGGATCGACCTCTCCTGCGCTTTTTCGTCACGCAGTTGTTGCGGTTTACCCCGCATGCGCGGGGATCGACCTTCTACCCCGTAACCGGCTTCGTCGTCTCCAAAGTTTACCCCGCATGCGCGGGGATCGACCTTTAGAAAAGGGGGAATAATTCCAGTTTACTGTGTTTACCCCGCATGCGCGGGGATCGACCTTAAGGCATGGTACGGGATGGGTGCGCCGTTTTGTTTACCCCGCATGCGCGGGGATCGACCTTTCAAACTGCGTTTTAGGCGAGTTGTGTTCGCGTTTACCCCGCATGCGCGGGGATCGACCTTAGCTTCTGATTATCCAAAAGGAGGGACTCCCGTTTACCCCGCATGCGCGGGGATCGACCGTTTTCAGACAATTTAAGCTAATCTATCAAAGGGTTTACCCCGCATGCGCGGGGATCGACCTGCGTACCTTAGCGCTTTTTTTATCACGTCGATGTTTACCCCGCATGCGCGGGGATCGACCTACACTGGACTTTGCTGGGGCGGGGGCCATCGGGTTTACCCCGCATGCGCGGGGATCGACCCATTGCGGCAAGTGATTCCAGCATGTGGATCAAGTTTACCCCGCATGCGCGGGGATCGACCCCTGCTGCGGCTAAATATTGTTCCATATGTTCCGTTTACCCCGCATGCGCGGGGATCGACCTTCCCTCTGGTTGTCATATTTGACTCCTTCGTGGTTTACCCCGCATGCGCGGGGATCGACCCCATCCGCACCGCCAACGGAGGGTAGTTTGCGAGTTTACCCCGCATGCGCGGGGATCGACCGGGATGTGTCTTGCGCTTGGGTATGCGAGAGAGGTTTACCCCGCATGCGCGGGGATCGACCGTCTAGAGGACACTCACAGTTCGGGCACTGGCCGTTTACCCCGCATGCGCGGGGATCGACCCCTCGCTTTTGGAGAAAGTAGTGAATTAGCTTCGTTTACCCCGCATGCGCGGGGATCGACCCAGTCAGTACACTTTTTCCGGTATATTTGAATAGTTTACCCCGCATGCGCGGGGATCGACCNNGTTTACCCCGCATGCGCGGGGATCGACCTGTCTTCCCGGTTTTTCCGAAACCACGCTCTTAGTTTACCCCGCATGCGCGGGGATCGACCTGGCGGATCCTGGCGCGCTGGTACTAACGGCCGGTTTACCCCGCATGCGCGGGGATCGACCGGAAAAAAGCTGCGGTAAGCAGCGCAAAGGAGGGTTTACCCCGCATGCGCGGGGATCGACCACAGCCCACACATCGATTTGCCGGCGCAACATGGTTTACCCCGCATGCGCGGGGATCGACCTTTGACGGTTCCTATTGCCTTTTCTACGAAGAGGTTTACCCCGCATGCGCGGGGATCGACCCCACGACAGATATTTTCCCTGCCTAGATCCGTAGTTTACCCCGCATGCGCGGGGATCGACCTTCGTGCCTGCCCCGGGACGACCCGAGCCAAAAGTTTACCCCGCATGCGCGGGGATCGACCTAAAGTCAAACAGAAGCACGGCCGTTAGTACCAGTTTACCCCGCATGCGCGGGGATCGACCTGTAGACAAAGGATATAGTCGTGAGTACCAGCAGTTTACCCCGCATGCGCGGGGATCGACCGAGCCTCCTCCATCATCTGCTCCAGTTCGGCTAGTTTACCCCGCATGCGCGGGGATCGACCTACCCACAGAAAGGAGGTTAGCCCAGGTGAACCGTTTACCCCGCATGCGCGGGGATCGACCTGGAGAGGGATCTTCCCTCTCCAAAAAAGGAGGGTTTACCCCGCATGCGCGGGGATCGACCTTGTTCAAAGTCGATCCCGTCCTGCATGGCCGGGTTTACCCCGCATGCGCGGGGATCGACCTTCGATTTTTGGGCAGGAGCGAAAGACACGGCAGTTTACCCCGCATGCGCGGGGATCGACCCGCCACGGACATTCTCGTCATCGACCCTGCGACGTTTACCCCGCATGCGCGGGGATCGACCGTATATCCCACAGACGATGTCGGTTCAACGCTTGTTTACCCCGCATGCGCGGGGATCGACCATAGGGTGGAGATTACTCCACCCAAACGTTGTAGTTTACCCCGCATGCGCGGGGATCGACCGGCTCTCGACGTCCTCATGCTGGTCGCAGTAGCGTTTACCCCGCATGCGCGGGGATCGACCTTATGCCCGGGCAAACTCAAGCTCACCCAAGGGGTTTACCCCGCATGCGCGGGGATCGACCCTGCCCAGCGTACCAACATGGGGGCGGACCTGTGTTTACCCCGCATGCGCGGGGATCGACCCGCACCAGAGGCGATTTAAGCGTCGAAAGTTACGTTTACCCCGCATGCGCGGGGATCGACCCTCACGTGGTTGTACTCATTACAACCTCCTGCGGTTTACCCCGCATGCGCGGGGATCGACCTCGGCCCGTCTGTATTCGATAGGTATCCACCTGGTTTACCCCGCATGCGCGGGGATCGACCCCATGATCGGAAGCGCCAATGACAACAAGATTAGTTTACCCCGCATGCGCGGGGATCGACCCCTCAGCTAGACCAAGACCCCCCTCGGACGCGGGTTTACCCCGCATGCGCGGGGATCGACCTCCACCTCACCACCGCTCCGTATATTTCTTGCCGTTTACCCCGCATGCGCGGGGATCGACCCTATGTATCACATAGGCGGTGAGGATTACATCTGTTTACCCCGCATGCGCGGGGATCGACCGGTAGCACGCCCGCCCGTCGTAGCCTCATAAAAGTTTACCCCGCATGCGCGGGGATCGACCGGGTTCCCTTCGTCGTCCTCGCTTTCCGTGTCGGTTTACCCCGCATGCGCGGGGATCGACCTCTTACCGTTTGTTGTGCATTTAGCATGTGTCAGTTTACCCCGCATGCGCGGGGATCGACCGTATTTATTTGACATCTCTTCTACTTTTATTATGTTTACCCCGCATGCGCGGGGATCGACCCTTCCCTTCCCGTTTTAGGATCGTAGAAGATACGTTTACCCCGCATGCGCGGGGATCGACCTTTCATCACCACCTTGTGAATGCTTCTGTCTCAGTTTACCCCGCATGCGCGGGGATCGACCCTAATTCTAGGAGGTACAACTGTATTGGCTCTCGTTTACCCCGCATGCGCGGGGATCGACCCGATCATTAGAGCGCGCGACGCCAAGATAGAACGTTTACCCCGCATGCGCGGGGATCGACCTGAAGATAATGGAAAAACCAGCCGTCATTGTCGGTTTACCCCGCATGCGCGGGGATCGACCGTTCGGGATCGCATGTTACACGCAGCGCTCAAAGTTTACCCCGCATGCGCGGGGATCGACCTGTAATCAACCAAATAGCATAGCCGTGAGTACCGTTTACCCCGCATGCGCGGGGATCGACCGTAGTACCTCTGCCCGGCATATTCAAAGATGCCGTTTACCCCGCATGCGCGGGGATCGACCGATGCCTGAAAAAGTGTGCCTGTGGTTGCCTGAGTTTACCCCGCATGCGCGGGGATCGACCCCAATACACCACTCTGCTTTTAGTCACGTGGATGTTTACCCCGCATGCGCGGGGATCGACCCCATGCCTGGGATGTAAGCGCCATGCCCACCATGTTTACCCCGCATGCGCGGGGATCGACCTCTTCCCTCTCCAAAAAAAGAGGAAAAAAAAGGTTTACCCCGCATGCGCGGGGATCGACCTTGTTGGTGCGGTCACGTTTAGGTTTTCGATAAGTTTACCCCGCATGCGCGGGGATCGACCCCTCGCCGGATTTTATTGTATGGTATCCAGGAGG
>LFRM01246840.1_pt1 | contig 12651 bp, 10 predicted proteins | sample 618341 | NCBI WGS metagenome assembly LFRM01 (sample SAMN03654438, study PRJNA283298) | anaerobic digester metagenome | isolation source: pool of bioreactors CSTR01a, CSTR02a, and CSTR03a thermophilic anaerobic... | place: Denmark: Kgs. Lyngby | collected 2014-05-21
GGAGCGTATCACAAATGAGGTTGACGGAATCAATCGCGTTCTCTACGACGTTACCCCAAAACCTCCGGGAACAATTGAGTGGGAATAATCTGCAGTAAAAAACATAGAGTACTTAAAGGAGGATATGATGCAAGAAAGAGGCAGGTGGGATTTAAGTCCCTTATATGACAATTTAGATGATCCGAGAATTGACGAAGATTTTTCCAAACTTACGGAACTGGTCGATAACAGCCGCTCATTATTAGAAAAAGATGCAAAGCCCGTTGCTAAAATTAAAGATGGAATTAGGCTGGCTGAAAACCTGAATGATTTGGTCTATCGGTTGGCTGCTTATTTTTCTTTGGTTAGAAATGCTGACACCAGCATCAATAAAACAGTTGCTTATTTAAACCGAATTCAGGGAATAATGGCAGGCTTTCAGCCATTTGAAGTTGGTCTGAAACGTCTGATCGCCGAACAAGATATCGATGAGCTCGTGGCAGAGCCGGAGTTAAAGCACTACGAATTCATGCTGCGGGAAAGTAAAGATCAAGCAAGCTTTCTTTTTGACGCACTGTTGGAGGAATTGATTGCACATTTAGATATTTACGGTGCAGGCGCCTGGGAAAATCTCTTTGACCAACTGACTTCGACCGTCAATGCTGAGTATAACGGAGAAAAAAAGACTATGACTCAGCTACGAAATCTGGCCTACGATCCTGACCAAAAAGTTCGTCATCAGGCTTACAAGGCTGAGCTTTCTCTTTACCCCAAAGTAGAAAAATCACTTTCCAGCGCAATGAACTCAATCAAGGGACAGGTACTTTATTTAACAAACAGGCGCGGACACGACAGTCCTTTGGATGAGTCATTGTTTCAAAATCGAACCAGCCGCAAAACTCTGGACGCAATGATTGAAGCGATAATTGATAAAAAGGATGTCTTTGTTCGCTACTATAAGGCTAAAGCCAGATATTTCGGTCAAAAAAGCTTGCATTGGGCAGATATGTTCGCTCCCATAGGTAAGCTGCCAAGTGGCTATTCAGTAGATGATTCCAGGGAAATGCTCGTCAGATCTTTTGAAAAGCTACACCCTCCAATTGCCGAATTGATAGATAAGGCTTTTGAAGATAATTGGATCGATTTTTTTCCCAGAGATAATAAAGTTGGAGGTGCTTTTTGCTCTAATTTGCCCATCATCAAGCAAAGTAGAGTTTTATCTAATTTTGACGGTTCCTTCAGCTCCATTACAACTTTGGCACATGAATTGGGTCATGCCTATCACGGATCACGCATCGAAGATCATGCCTCTTTAAACCGCAGTTATTCTATGCCGGTAGCGGAGACTGCCTCGACCTTTAACGAAAGGCATTTTGTTCTTGAACAAATCCAGGCAAGTAATGATCCTAAAGAAAAGTTAGGTCTGTTGGATAGCTTGCTGATGAACAGCAGCCAAACTGCCTGTGATATCCTTTCCCGATTTTTGTTTGAGCAGGAAGTATTCGCGAGAGTAGGAAATCAGTATCTCAGCTCGGAAGATCTGCAGAATATCATGCACGAATCACAGATCAAAGCCTATGGTGAAGGTTTGGACCAAGAGACTTTGCACCCGTATATGTGGGCCTGCAAAGGGCACTACTATTCCGCTTCACGCAGCTTCTACAACTACCCTTATGCCTTTGGAGATTTATTTTCAGTTGCACTCTATGATAAAGCTCAGGCAGAAGGCGCTGAGTTCATGAAAAAATACGATGAAATGCTGACCGCTACCACAGTAACCTCGGCTGAAGAAACCGGAGCACTGGTCGGACTGGATCTAACCGATAAGCAAACCTGGATTTCCAGCCTGGAATCCTTTGAACCCCTGGTCGCCGAATTTGAACAACTAATCCCATAAGCGCACTGCATAGTTTGGTGCCAGGCACGATTCTATGCACCGGATTTAAAAAAGCAGTCTCGCCGGAGACTGCTTTTTTAAAACAAGAAATTGGTTTTTTAATTTTCTTGCTGGTGTAAGGCAGCGCCGATCGCTGTGGCAAATTCAGCTTTTTCCGGCATGATCATATCGATACCATAGAGGATGGAAAAAGTTTTCAGGGTATCTCTTCCCTGCTTGACTCGCATCATGTTGCCAGTAAACACAACTCTATCAACATCTGTCAGACGGGCACATAGGATTGATGCTGTGCCTACAGACTGAAAAACCAGATTGACAATTCCGAGTGCAAGATCATTGGCGTTGGCTTTATCATTCACTTTGCCAAAATTTGAAGCTGTTGTATTGGCCGTCAGATCTCCGATTGCTTCACAGGAAATATCACCGATAGTAAGATCTACATTTTCCAGACTGCCCAGATCGGCCATTTCATTTATGGAAGTAAAATCTCTCACCTGTAGCATACGATCCGCCAGACCCAATAAGGTGCCACCGCCTACTCCGGAACCGATAATATGCATAGTCTCTTCCAGATCCGCATATACAATGGATGTCCCGGTGCCCATACTGACAACAACCGCCCGGTCTACACCGGCGACATACAATCCACCGAGACCGGTCGCATTAAACTCGGGCACCCGTCGTGACGGACATTCAAACAGATTGCCGACAATAGATGCAGCCCCCACGCCGGTGGTTCGGATTTCCTCTATCTCTGACAACTTGAGATCGTTTTCACGTAAAAATTTACCGAGAGCCCCGTAGGCCGAAGCCACCGGATCGCTGGCCTCAACCAGTTTTTCTGTCAGCAAGTTGCCGTTGTCGAAACCGACAATCTTGGTGGTAGTGCCTCCGATATCTAAACCAATAACGATTCCTTTAGAATGTCCGATTGAGTTAATGTAATCAGCATTATTCATGGAAACTACCTCCAGTGGATATTTAATAAACTTCGATTAGGGTTTCAGGGAGAGAAAGCGTTTTGATAACTTTATACCCTGACGGCGCAGTATACGCCAGCGGTCACTCGTTATATAGTTCATGATAAAAAGAATATTACTTCTGACTCGGCGATACATCGAATGATCTACCCGTCTCATCCAGCCCCAGAGTTTTTCCAGGCGGTCATAATCTTTCTCATTTTCTTTCATCAGTAAAGACAAGGCACAGGTTGAAACTATGGCGGTTAGATAGGTGTACATATATTCACGCTGAGATTCGTCACGCACATCATCTTCCAAACGATAAACATCGTAAAGCATGCGGGTAATGCGCAACAGATCACCAACTTTATCAGTTATATCTTCCGACTCTCCATTAGAAGAGCCGTTAGCAGAACAACGGACATCATAGTCTGCATAATAAAGATGCTTAATGTAAGGCAACGGCAAATAAGAATACACATATTCCGCCAGGGCTGACCCCTCCGGCATGCGCAAGGGAGATTTTTTCAGCAGTTTACTGCGAAAAACGGAATTATTCAAAGTAAAAAGACGAGAACGGCTGAAACGCTTTAACTCTTTCCAGTCAAACTCAGCAAATGCCGCCGGGAAAACCCTTTCCAGGGACATAATCTGCCATTCGTCTTCCAGATCTTCTTCCAAAACATTGTAAGCGACAATACCAACCGTTGGCGACAGATAGCCGGGCCTCAAAACATGCAATAGCTTTGAAAAAGGAGCAGCTTTCAGTGAATCATCACTCGAAAGATGCATATACCACTCACCCTTCGCTTCTCTGATCGAAGAGTGAACCTCACTTCCTACTTCCTTATGCTTGGACTGATAGACACGCACATCTAAATCCCGTTCGGCAAAAAACTCCTGAGCCGCCTGAACAAAATCGGCAGTATCAATGCTGCAAATTAAAGAAAGATCCAACTTAGACAGATCACTTTCGCTGAGTTCATTTAAAAAAGAGAAAGTTTCAGTGGCTGTACGCCTGCACTGATCACTTATACTCATAACCAAAGATAAAACTGCACTCATCTCATCACTGGCCCGCCGTAAGTCTTAGCTCTTCCTGCGGCGGCTCCTCTGAAGTCCTCAGCGGAAAAATGTCCGTCATCAAAATCTATGCGCGTAGATCGGGGCGCAAACACGAAAATATATTGTGAAACCATTTGCAATATGCCGCCTATGGCATAGGCGGATCCGGACACTATGTCCTGGAAACGCACACGAACTTCCTGATTCAGGCGCTCTGTATTGCAAATAACTGTGTATCCTGATTTCACATGATCACAGACTGGCCAGGCCGAATCGATATCAACAGCCTCCACCAGCATCACAGTATGTTGTGAATCGTTGCGTGCATCTCTTATATCAACAACACGGCCATCACGTGAAGATTTTTTAAACTGCCGGCTGTCGGCCGGTTCCTCATAAGGCCGGTTCGGCACCTCAAAATCTTCTTCGTAAAATTCATCGTAGTCTTCTTCGGGTGGTTTTCCGAGTAATTTATTCAGGAAGCTCATACGTTCATCCTCCAAATATTAGCTAAAAATCAGTATAGGTACGTTCTGGCTGAGTTTCAAGAAAAACACAGGCTCGTGATTTTATGTGCCCAATTTGTATATAGTTCCTATAAGTGTACCAGTAAAAGGACATCACTGGTACCGGGAACCAAAGATCGCACTCCCGATTCGAAGCATAGTGCTGCCTTCCTCAATTGCCTGATGATAATCATTTGTCATCCCCATTGACAACTGATCAAACTCCGGCATGTTCAGCTCGGCACTCAACTCTTCCTGCAACTGACGTGTCGCTTTAAAAATAGGCCTGGTCAGCTCAGGATCATCGTAATGCGGCGCCATAGTCATAAGACCACGCAAGCGGACATGCGGGAAATTATCTTTTTTCCGCAAAACAGGTTTAATTTCGTCTATATCGAAACCGTATTTGCTCTTTTCCTGAGAAATATTAACCTGCAATAAAACGTCTATCGTAATATTGGCTTGTGCTGCTCTTTTTTCAATCTCTTTAAGCAAACGCAAAGAATCTACTGAGTGGATTAAGGCAACGCGATCCACGATCTGCCGCACCTTGTTTCTCTGCAAAGTTCCAATCATATGCCAATTATAATATTTTTCGTTTGCCTGATAAAAATCGATTTTGGCATTCATTTCCTGAACTCTGTTTTCGCCCAGATCTTTGTGACCCAAAGCCAGAATGGCATCAATATCAACAGTGTCATAATTTTTACTCACTGCTATCAGCTTAACCGCCTCCGGATATCTGCCGGCCCTGATAGCGCTTTGCCGGATATCCTCCTGTACAGCCTGGTAAGCTTTTTGAATCTCTTGTTTACGATTTTCATTTACATCAGCAATAGAAGCTGTCAAATCATCATCCCCTTTCTGAGACTATTATACTCCTATATATATTTAATATATCGCAATATCACAGCTTTCCATATTTTTAAAAAAATGAAAAACTGTGCTAAAACAATTAACTTACTCCAGCAAGCTCCCCGGCTCACTAGTCCATGGGTTCAAAACATAAAGCTCATGCTCTTGCGGAGCTTCTTTGTCACCCACACGGCCTTCTATGATAGCATGAGTGTCATCATGAGCCAGAACAAAGACAATAACTTCAGTGCTGACACCGTCTTTTATTTTGAGAAGTTTGCCAACACTGTCGGCATCCGAGTAATCATAAAGGCTTTGCAGCGGAATCTTTATCCCCGAATGGTTTTCTACAATCAAATCAGCCTGTCTGAGAACCTTCTGATCCAGCAAAACATCAAAAGCCGCATCGGTCTGTAAGACTATCAGCGTATCATTGTCGGTTTCCTGCCGCAGCACTTCAACGTCTTCCAATAACAGGGAACGCTCTTGTAAGCTGATACTGAAATTTTCTTCCTTAGCCATCAGATCGTAATCCGGCAATAAAGCACAGAGCTTATAATCCATGCTGTTGATGCAGCGCACCAGGGGTTCGCCCCTGAACACCAAAGAATTCCGGCTTTTTATTTCTTCATACAGGTCGATATCAAGCAGCAGATCACGCATTTGCCGCGGCGATAATTCCAAAATCGACTCCTCCCCTACTGGCAGAGATGATTCGAAAATATTGTAGCTGATCCAACAGGGATTTGCAGTGCGAAAAACGCCTTCCGCCGGGGCTGCTCCTATCAGTTGATTCAAGAGATCTGATTCCCGTTTTAAAAGACTATTCAGTTCAGAGTCGTTAAAGCTTTCCGGCTTAAGCAGTATCGAACGTTCCTGCAGGGCAAGATCAAAATTTTTCCGTGCCAGGGTCAGTGCCCGGATATCTTCTGCAAACACAGAGGCACGCAGATCAGACATAGCTTCCTGAATGATTTTTTCACTCAGGGTAAGACGGCTGTTGGGCTGAATGTTGCTCTGACTCAAGGCTAAACTTCGTTCCAATATTTCAAGCTTGATATTATAATATTCGTCTACTAGTGAGGCTGCTGATTCCGGTACTACCAATGCGTATACCTCACCTTTGCCCAGCCGCTCCCCCTCCAGAGCCAGAGGTAAAAAGATTCCGTCGTTTTCGGCCGGAATCAGGTTTTCGTCGCGTACAAGAAGAAAGTCGGTTGTCAGGGTCTCATCGATGCTGCCGGAATTCAAAAATGCATAGCGTGTTTTTTCCCGGCTATTGGTAAATAAAGAAATTATCGCCCATATAGCTACAGCCAAAATTACTATAAGAATCAGCCCCACAATGATAAAGCGGCTGATACTCCCTTTTATATTGCTTTTTTCATTTTTTCCGGCCATGGTTTTTCCTTTTAAAAAGCTTACCTGTCAATTATAAACTTTGTACACGTTCCAGCGCCAGCATGGCACCCAGGCGGGCATTATGAAAATTGAGTCCGCCTTGCAAAAAAGCAGTAAAAGGCGGACGTAATGGTCCGTCTGCAGACAGTTCAATCGACGAGCCCTGAATAAAAGAGCCCGAGGCCATAATGATATCGCAGTCATAGCCCGGCATTTCCGACGGAATGGGACTGAAATGGGCGTCAATCGGAGCAGCAGCTTGTATCGCTTCACAAAAAGCCGTCAGCTGGTCAGCGTTATCCATTTGAATAGTCTGAACCAGGTCGCCGCGGATTTCTTCCGGTAAAGGAGCAACAGAAAACCCTGCTTTCTGAAAAAGAAGTGCTGCAAAGACAGCGCCGGCAGTGGCTGCAGCTACAACTTGCGGCGCAAAATATATGCCTGCGAGAATTTCCCGGTTAAAACCCAGCGAAGGCCCGATTTCTGCGCCTACGCCCACTGCTGTCATTGCCTCAGCTATTTCTTGCAGTAAATCCTCACGGCCGCAAACATAACCTCCGGAGGGAGCAATACCCGCACCCGGATTTTTAATTAATGAACCTGCAATCAAATCAGCACCGTAAGCTGTGGGTTCAAGATTTTCCATAAACTCACCATAGCAATTGTCAACCATTATGATACAACCTGGAGCCAGACGGTCGACCAGAGTTTTTAAATCGGCAATTTCCTCAGACAAAAGAGCCCGGCGGCTCGAGTAACCCCGTGATTTCTGCACATAAAGCATGCGCGTTTCGGGCAGCAGAGCCGTCTCAATCTGCCCTAAGTCGAGCTGACCCTGCTTTGTGAGTTCGACGGCACGAACGGAAACCCCGTTGGCAGCCAAAGTTTGTCTGGATTCTGAATATTGGAAAATTTCATCTTTTTCACCGGCAGAATTCAGAAGCCGGATTTTGCCAAAACTAGGCAAAATAGTGTCATAAGGCAGACCTGAGACGATTAAAACATCATCATCTCTGTGTAATAAAGCCCTCAGGCAGGTCGCCAGTACATGAGTACCCGATGAAAACTGGATACGCACCAAAGCAGATTCCGCCTGCATAGTTTCAGCGTAAATCTCTTCGATTTGTTCGCGACCGAGATCGTCATAGCCATAGCCACTTTTATAGTTAAAGCTACTTTCCGAGATACGGGCATTGTGAAAAGCCTGTAAAACCCCCAGCTGCCGGGCTTCAGCGATGGAATCGATTGACCGGTTGAAATTCATCATTTGCTCTGAGGCTGAGAGCGCCAGCTCATAAACAGAACGTGATATGCCAAATTGAGAGAATAATTGGTATGGATTCATTTTTTTCCTTAATGAGTTATATAAATTCAGGGCCGGCTGATGCAAGTTGAACCAGCCTTAAACAGTATACAGTTCATTATGATTGGCTGCAGACTATATCGGCTGGCATCTGCCACTGTTTTTGCAACTGCTGACACCAGCCAAAGATATTTCGACACAGTTTGACAGCCAGGGCTTGCGTTAACTGCTTGTCAGAACATATATTATATTCAAGATCCAAAAAGGGTCAAATGAAAAAAGGATTGTGAGAAATGGGAGTCGAGTCAGCTGAAAAAAAGAATAGCGTGTACCTGGAAAAAAGATTGGCCAACGCTTTTATCTATATCAGGCGACGGTCTTTTGGCTACAACACTAAAAACACCTGCTCTGCCGTGTCGCTTGCTTTAGCATTAAATTATCTGGCCCTGCAAAAGCAAAATGGTTATGTCCCTTTAGCCTGGCAGGCGGAATTGCTTGACGAGGGTTTGCCCGGCAATGCACAGTCTCAGAGAAACAAGTATCCGCAGGCGGGAAAACTAAGCCGGTATCTGATCGGAAAATGCGGTTTAAGCGGTGCCAGCTTTGCTTTCATGATAACGCGTGCTTTAAAAAAATATTCACAACAATTTCTTCCTGCTGATAACCAGCTTGAACTCCGTTGGACTTTCGCACCGCGGACAGCAACTATCAAGAAAAATATCGATGCGAATATTCCGGTGCTAATCACAACTACCCTGGCCAAAGAATTTAGCTGGCATACCATGCTCGTTTATGGTTATCGGGAAATCTACGGTAAAACTGAACTTCTGGTTCATTCAGGCTGGTACCAAAATTCCTGCAACAACTACTATTCTTTTCAAAACAAAGTTAAATATTTTCAAAAAGAAATCTGGCTCGATAAACGGCTGGCGTGTTTTGGTTATTATTTTTCCTTAATTTAATATTTTGCTTTTATTGAGCACAAAAAAGCGGTTCCTGCATTAAGGCAAGAACCGCTGCTTTTGGTGCGGCCGACGAGAGTCGAACTCGTACGATGTTAATCACACGCCCCTCAAGCGTGCACGTCTGCCTATTCCGCCACGGCCGCAAATAAAAATACCGCTGGAACCAGCTCAGATATTATGACAAAGAGAGGCGCTAAAGTCAAATTTCAAGCTTTCCGGATCCGGTAAAAACCGGTCCGGAATATTAGAACACTACACAGGATAGGACTGGTCATTAAAGTTAGTTTTTGAGAAAGCTCAAATTTCTTCAATGCGGATATCTGCACAACGCAAAATCAGTTCTGCTGTTCGTTCGCCGTCACAGAGAATGTGAACTTCATAGCCGCTCTCAATTTTATAAAGTTCCTCAAAGGCCCAATATAAATTAACTATGTTTTCGTCCAGTATTGTTTTTACATCAAGAAAAGTGATTCTATTGTCAGAAGTAAAGCCTTTTTCAGTGTCTAGAGTAAATACCAGATCTTTTCCCTGCGACAGCCAGCCGCTGATCTTGCAACCACGGAAATCGAAACGCTGCATTAACGACTCGGGAATATCTTGAAGACGCATAGCTTCTTCATAATCGTCCAAAACCTGCATAGCTTCCCTGTTGTTTTTGACAGAAAACTTTTGAACCTGTGAGTAGATTTCTTCTGTGCAAAAGCCGAGCGCATATACACGTGGGTCAACAATTTGATTATAGATTTCTGCCGGCAGATTCTTCTTCATGGCGTCAAGATTATCCTGATATATCTCAGCAAAAAGTTCTTTGGTTTTAGTTTCGGAAAAGGGCTTACGATTGTCAAAAGCTTCGATAATTTGATCAATGAATTCTTTCTCTTCAAGAAAATCCAGCAGATCCGATTTCTCCTCGAAATTATCTTTATCGAAAAGCTCTCGCGGATCGTAGTTGTAATCCTCTTTTTCGTTCTCAATAAATCGTTGCTCTTCATCCTGATACAAAGATTCAAACAAGTCGTCATCCTTGTAAGCGGCTTCAGCGATAACCTCAAGATCAAAATGAAGATCAATCAGATTCAATTTTTTATACCACTCTTTGGTCAAATATTTCATATACACCCATAATCAATTTTCATCCAGTATAACTGGCGCACCTGCAAAATGTCATCCAAAACCCTGATTTGTCACATACGCTAAATTTTTGCATAGTTTGGTGCCTGCATAATTTGGTGCCAGGCACCATTCTATGCACGGAGAAAACCATAATGATAAAAACCCTGGTACAAGAGAGTATCAGGGTTTTTGATTTTGAAAATGCAAATACAGAATTTGCTGTCTGCACTAGGCTAGTTTTTGGATCTGCTTTTCTATAAATTCATAATCGGCGCCTTGCCTTAAAAGTGGTCCGCGCTGCAAAACTTCATTTTGAGCCTTATAGTCCGGCTTGGCAACATTGTAGAGAATACCCGTAGGGATTCCCGCACCATCAGCACTCTCGAAAGTTAGGGCAGCTTTTAATGCTTGATCAAAATTGGTTGGATCATGATCATCTCCCAAAGGACGAACGTGTTCTTTGTACCAGGCATTTGTATTTACTTTGTTAAAGGTAACGCAAGGCTGGAAAATATCGACCAGGGCATAGCCTGGATATTCAATCGCTGCTTTCATCAATTCTTTTAGTTGCTTTTGGTCACCGGAAAATCCTCTGGCGACAAAACCTGCACCCATTATTAATGCCGTGGCTACAGGATTCATAGGTTCATTGGTAGATCCGTGAGGCTGTGCACCTGTCACGTAACCATGTAATGACGTAGGCGATGACTGCCCCAAAGTGAGTCCGTAAACCTGATTATCGTGCGCAAAGTGTGTGATGTTGACATTACGGCGGATAGCGGCAAGAAAATGGTTGCCTCCTTCTCCATAACCATCGCCATCACCGGTGTTGACGATTACCGTCAGATCATCGTTGGCCAGCTTGGCTCCGGCCGCGGACGGCAACACACGTCCGTGCAAACCACAGAAGCGATTGCCCGAAATGTACTGCGGCGTCTTGGCTGCCTGGCCAATTCCACCTGCAAAAACGATTTTATGAGGATCAAGTTGCAACTCTTCCACGGCCCCTTTAAGGCTGTTCAAAATTCCAAAATTACCACAACCGGGACACCAGGCTGTTTTATAAGTTTTTACCGTATATTCTTGATTATTGTTTTCTTGTGACATTAATAACACCTACCCTTTCACGATTTCCTGAATCTGGCTTACGATTTCGTCCGGTGAAAGTGCCCGGCCATCATATTTCAATACAGAATCGGTCATGGCAATGCCGGTCTGACGGCGGATCAAATTGCCCAACTGACCACTGATATTTTGTTCCACATTGATAATGTGTTTAGCATTCTTGGCTTCAGCTTCAATTTTTTCTGTTGGGAAAGGCCATAAATCGCCATAAACCAAGGCAGAAACGTCAATTCCCTGCTTTTTCAGATCGGCTACAGCTTCCGTCAAAGGACCATAAAGTGATCCCCAGGCCACTATGACAACATCACTGCCTGCAGTGCCGATTTGCTCTGCATCTGCAATGTCTTCTGCAAGCAATTTGTAATGCTTGCGCATGCGCTTATCCATTTGGTCCGTGCGAACATCTGCTGCCTCGTTTATAAATCCATATTCATCATGTGCATCAGTGTCGACTGAAACAAAAGCTCTGGGATTACCCGGCAAAAGGCGTGGGCTGATACCGTCCTCTGTTATGCGATAACGTTTATACTCGCTGTCTGCAAGTTCAGATTCTTTGATTTCACCAAAAGATTGATCTTTTCGCTCTGCTATATTGCGGTAGTCCAAAGCTTCTTCATCGGTAGCAGCTACAGTCACTTTTTCGACTTTTGACAAATCAAAAGCTTCTATTGTTGCTGCCCCGTCGGAAAGATATTGATCGGTCAAAACCACGACAGGAATCTGATATTTTTGCGCTATATGATGTGCGCGATTAGTTTGGTAAAAAGCATCTTTTTGGTTTTTGACAGCCAGGACCATTTTGGGATATTCACCGTTGCCGGCAAAAATAGCTAAATCAAGATCGCCCTGCTCAGTGCGCGTAGGCAGTCCCGTTACCGGTCCGGGGCGCATTGCTATAACTGTTACCGTAGGAATTTCCATCATGCCGGCACTTGACATGGCTTCAACCATGAGCTGGTAACCGCCACCTGATGTTCCTACCATGGAAACAGCTCCGGCGTAAGAGGCCCCAACCACTGCGTTCATAGCGGCAAGCTCGTCTTCCGCCTGTTCAACCACGATGTTGGCATCGTTTTGCATACCGGCCAGATATTCCAGTATTCCCGTTGATGGCGACATGGGGTAAGCGGTATAAAACTGAAGTCCGGCTGACAAGGCGCCAAGTGCTATAGCTCTGTTGGCATTGATGATTATCCAGTCTGAATAATCTTTACGTTCCGATTCAGGAATCAGTTCACCGTTTCCGTGGGCCCGTGAATTAGCCTTTTTACGTGCAGCTTCTCCCTGTTCCAGAGTCACAGCTTCGAAACCGGCTTTGGCTGCTTTCATGTTGATATCAACATGCTCGGCTCTTAAAATTTTTTCAAAAATTTCTCGTAAAGCCTCTTCCGGCAAATCCAGGAGACGAATCAGAGCCCCCACTGCCACTGATGAAGCCACTCGCGGATTCCCCAAATCTTTTGCAGTTTCTGTCATAGCA
>LFRM01132147.1_pt4 | contig 12644 bp, 15 predicted proteins | sample 618341 | NCBI WGS metagenome assembly LFRM01 (sample SAMN03654438, study PRJNA283298) | anaerobic digester metagenome | isolation source: pool of bioreactors CSTR01a, CSTR02a, and CSTR03a thermophilic anaerobic... | place: Denmark: Kgs. Lyngby | collected 2014-05-21
TCTAATCCATATTCTACTGTTGCCTTAACAGCATTTGGATATATAAGCATCGCTCCTAGGATTGCTTGCTCTGCATCGATACTGTTTGGCAATTGTCTTTGCATTTTACTTCTTTTCCTTTAATACTACTTGAATATTTGCAACTACATCTTTGTATAATTCAACCTTTACATTATTAACTCCTAGATGGTTATATGGACCATTGTCTAAGAATTTTCTTCTATCAACTTTAATCTTATGACGCTGTAGTAAGGCTCTTGCTACTTGTTTTGAAGAAACTGATCCAAAGATCTTTCCTTCTACTCCAACATTAACAAAGAAATCTAATTCAATTTTTTCAATTTCTTCTTTTAATTTTTCTGCTCTTGCCTTCTTTTCTTCTTCTTTTTCCTTTAAAACTTCTTCTTCCTCAGCTAAGACATTTAAACTAGCTCCTGTTGCTTGAACGGCTAATCCTCTTCTGATTAAAAAATTTCTTCCATAACCATCGGAAACCTCCACCACTTCATCTTTTTTACCAACGTTTTTAACATCACTCAATAATATCACTTTCATCGCTAATTACCTCCTCTAAATAATTACTTACTACATCATTTAATTCACTTACTAAATCTTTTATTTTTACTCCATCACGCTGCAGGGCTGCGGCGTTAAAGTGGCCTCCGCCACCCATTTCTTCCATAATTTTTTGAACATTAATTAATCCTTTTGATCTTGCGGAAATTCCAACCCGCTTTTCATCAATATTTGATATGACAAAGACTGCCTTGGCCTCTTGAATACTCAACAGTTCATCTGCTGCCTGAGATATAAGCGCCCTCGGAATTATTGTTTCATCATATACTGGCGCAAACATTATACCAAATTCATCGGCTATGTAGGAGCTAGATAATACTTTATTTCTTAATTCAAATTCTTTGTATGAGTCATTTAAATATTGATTTGCTACTCTTAAGTCAGCTCCATATCTTTGCAGTTGCGATGCTGATTCAAAAGTTCTACTACCAGTTCTATTTACAAAACCATTAGTATCAACAATTATTCCTGTATACATAATAGTTGCCTCTAAGGGACTTAAGTTAATCCTTTTTTCTTGGTATGGAAACAGTTCTACTACTAACTCGCCAGTACTTGAGGCGGCCGATTCAATATATGAAAGAATTGGCTGAAAGGTAAAGTCAGTTTTACGGCGGTGGTGGTCAATAACGCAAATTCGATTAGCACGTTCAATTACGCGCGGGCTATTACTAATAGTGTCAGAGTGGTGGTCAACCATAAGGACAAGGGTTTCATAAGTCAACATTTCTAAGGCCTCATCTTCACTAATAAACCGATGTCTTTCTCCCAACTCTTCTTGGTTGTCTAAAAGTGATTGGGTTAGTTTTTCTTCTATTCCACCACTTTTGGCAACAATAGAAACATCTTTTTTATAAGACGTTACAATTCTACTCATACCTAAGGCACTACCCATACAGTCAAAGTCACAATTTTTATGACCAATAATAATTACCTTATCACTATTTTTTATTAACTCTTTAATTGTTTGTGAGATTACTCTTACCCTAGCCTTACTACGACGTTCACGGGACTCACTGTGACCTCCATAGTAGTGTACTTCTTCGCCAGCTGTTCTAACGGCTACTTGGTCGCCACCACGACTTTGGGCAAGCTCTAGTAGGTCATTAGTCATTTCTTCTAATTGGGCATAGTCTGAAGTTCCTTTGGCAATTCCCATTGAAAGGGACAAGACTAGGTCATTGTTTTGTCCTTCATTTCTGATTTTATGCACAATACTAAAGTTACTCTTTAATATTTCCGCAAAAATTTCTTCATTCATTAACATTAGGTAACGGTCATTTCTTAGTCTTTTAATAAATATTCCTAAGTCATTAGCCCAATTAATTAAGTTTTGTTTTACAATACTGTCAATAAAGTAAACACGTTGTTCTTCTTCATATTGAGTATACTCTTGGTAGTTATCTAAGTGAACTAAGGCCATTACTGGGGCTTCTTCACTATATTTTTTGGTAATATTATATTCGGTAGTAATATCTTTAAAATATAAAAGTCTTGCCTCTGAGTTTCTTGTAACTCTAAACACATAGTCTTCATATTCAACATTTACAACATCAACATCGCCATTAAATAAGGAAACTGTATCTGGAATCCAGGCTGTTACCTTATCATTGACCCGATTTACATCTAAGTGTTCAAAGTAGTCACTCATCCATATAATATTATAACTCGAATCATAAACCACTAAGCCTAAGCCTCCAATTATAAAGGCATCTTTAGATTCTTGTCCTAAAATATTACTAACATCGGCAATGTTTCTTTTTAACTCCCGTTCATAAACTAAAATTATATAAAATAAAAGAGCCGCTTCAAAGATCAAAAAGAACATAACTATAAACATAGTTTGGGTAACCCGATTAAAAAATACGTAAACAGCTAAAATCGCAACTTGGATTAAAACTCCAACTATTGCGGTAAACTTAAGTTGTTCAACTTTTTCTTTCATTAAAGCTCCTCCTTAGTAAATTTAACCTTACTTTTGTAAATACATCAACTATTCCAACAATCATCACTAAAAGCGGCAAAACTAGAACTAAGATGCCAACTAGGGGTGCAAGAATAGGTTTATTTATAAACGAGACATAAGTTAGCATTAATATTGCTCCCATGACAATAAAGGTTAACTGAGACATAAACTGTACTATTATTATAACAGTATCTAACCCTTCTAGGCCAATTATAAAATACGTATAGGTTAATATTAAACTAATTAGGGCAACTATTGAAAAAGGTTTGCTTAATTTCATAAAAATTATTGGTTTTATGTGAATTTCTGCTAATTTTAACCTTCGCAATAAAATAACACTTACAAGGTGAGTTGCAATTGTTTGTAAAAATGAAATAACTATTGGTAAAAACGGAACAAAGAGAATAATCATAGCAAAGAAGGGGTTTGTCCACCTTAAGAAATTTATAACTGATATTTCACCACTGACACCACTCAACATTTCCTCAAAAAATTGAATAATTTGCTGAGTCTCGGCAACTGGATCATAACCAAAAAACTTTGCAAAGACAACCATCGATAAGAGGTAGTATATTAATGTTGCAACAAAGGTTAAACTTAGAGTTGTTGTCATTGATTTTTTCTTATTTATACCATAGCCATAAGCTAGGCCAATAATACTTGAAAAACCCATCAGGACTGCCAAATGGGGAAGGGAAATTATAAAACTTAAAAGTGTTGTTGATACCGCAATTATAATACCATCACTCAGACTATACTTAACTGTATATAAGACAATAGGAATAGGGATAAACCAAAATAATAGCCCATCTAATAGCATTCCGCTTTGGCCATCTATTACTGTTAACAGCCCCATTATTGCTACTATCATTGCCCCGTCAGTGATTCTTCTGACATTATTTTTCATTTTCCACCTTTTCTATACACAAAACCTCCGCAAAACGGAGGTTTTTTTAATATTTGTTATTCTGCTACGTATGGTAGTAGTGCCATTTCGCGTGAGCGTTTAATAGCTGATGCTAAAACTCTTTGGTGTTTAGCACAAGTACCAGTAGTTCTTCTTGGGATAATTCTTCCGTTTGCTGAAACATATTTTCTTAGTAGATCTACGTCTTTATAATCAACGTGGTCTTGTCTTGTTTTGCAAAAGTGACATACTTTTTTTCTTGGTCTGAATTTTCTAAAACCCATTATAATTCTCCTATCTATTTAAAATGGCAGATCGTCACTAGAAATATCTAGTGTTGGACCTCCAAACTCTTCATCTAAGTCATCAGAACTTGAGTCAGGGTAATAGCTTTGACCGCCACCTTGTGAGAAACTTTGTCCTCCACCTTGGGCGTATCCTTGGCTACCTTGTTGTGATTGACGTCTTTCTGCTTCAGCTTTACTTTCTAAAAGTTGAACTGAATCACAAACGACTTCGGTCACATATACTCTGTTTCCAGTCTTATCGTCATAATTTCGAGTTTGAATTCTTCCTTCTATCCCTACTAGCGCACCTTTGGTGGCATAGCGGGCTAAAAAATCTGCAGTTTGATTCCAAGCTACACAGTTGATAAAATCAGCTGTTTGCGTTTCTGTTTTAAACTTTCGATTAACTGCGCATGAAAAAGATAATACTGACTTTCCTGTTTGAGTTTTTCTCAACTCAGGATCTCTCGTTAGCCTGCCAACTAAAACAACATTATTAATCATATATCTTTTCTCCTATCATTTATTATTAGTCTTGTTTTGTAATCATAAAGCGAACAATGTTTTTATTGATATTAGTTAACCTATGTAACTCAGATACCGTTTCATTGTTTCCTTCAAATTCAACAATAACATAGTGCCCTTTGATCATATGATCAATTGGGTATGCAAAAGTACGGATTCCCCAATCATCGGTTTTGACAATCTTTCCTCCGTTAACATTAATTAGCATTTCGATATTTGTTGATTCTGTCGCTCTCATATCGTCATCTAAAGATGCATTTACTATGTACATAATTTCATACTTACGCATGTGTACACCTCCTTCTGGTCTAGTGGCCTTTTCAGGCAAGGAGTAAATATTTAGTTATATCCACTCGTACAAATCATTATACAGAAAAATCGCTCATAAGTAAAGGATTATTGCAAGTCTTTTTCAGTAGTTATTTTGATGTTTTTGTAATCACCTAAGACTACATAGATTTGGCTGCCAACTGTAACCTCAACAGCCTGACTATCATCTGTTACACTTAATTGTTTTTTGGCTACTTCTTTATAAGCTTTTTTGATTAAAGTAGTTTTAAAGGCCTGTGGAGTTTGGGCATTATAAAGGCTATCACGATCTGGAGTAGACTTAATTATTTTATTTTCAACAATCTTAACTGTATCGATGCTTTTAACCATCACAGTAGTGGCGTCATACAGCTTTAAAGCTTCTTTAACGCGGCTTATTACATCCTTGCTGATATAAGGCCTAGCTCCATCATGGATCATTACATAGTCTTCACTAACCCTTAACAGCCCATTACTAACACTGTCTTGGCGTCTTAACCCTCCATAAACATAGTCTACTTTCCTACTTAAATTAAGCTTTAAAAATAAGTCTTTTTCCTCTGGGTTAATGACTAGGATGATTTGGCTACAGTCAGGATCTAAATCAAACTCTTTAATACTATTTTCAATTACTGTTTTATCATTTAATTTATAAAATACCTTGTTGTATTCTAAACCTGTGCGACTACCACTTCCAGCCGCTAAAATTATACAACTATACCTCATATAATCATCCTTTCATAAAAAAAGAGATAGTATAAATTCACTACCTCTATTATAAACTATTTTTATTTTTCTAGCATACTTTCTTCCCAAATTGGGTTTGAGTCAACTTCTAGAAGGTCAGTAATTGTTGCGGCAATGTTTGCTAAACCGAATTCTCCATCTTTGAAGTTTACATCTGCATTGTAAATTGTAAATGGAACTGGGTTTGTTGTATGACTTGTTTTTGGTTTAATTTCATCTGTTTCTTTTTTGCGTTTTTCATACATTTCTTCAGCATTACCATGGTCTGCTGTAACAATTAAAATTGCATTGTTTCTTTCAACTGCCTTTAATACTCTGGCTAATTGTAAATCGACTGTTTCAACACTAATTTGTGTTGCTAGTAAGTTTCCTGTGTGGCCTACCATATCACCATTTGGATAATTAACTCTTAAAAATTGGTACTCTTTGCTATCTAAGGCTTCGATTACGTTATCAGTAATTTGAGCAGCCTTCATCCATGGCCTTTCATCAAATGGAACCATGTCTGATGGGATTTCTACCCATGTTTCTAATTCTTCTGAAACCTTATTTAATTTGTTACCATTCCAGAAGTATGTTACGTGACCATATTTTTGAGTTTCAGAAATTGCATACTCATTAATATTTTCTTCAACTAATCTTTCAGTTAAAGTATCAGTAATGTGTGGTGGTTGAACCAAGAAATTTTCTGGTAAGTGAGAATCTCCATCATACTGTAACATTCCTGCATAAAATACATCTGGTCTTCTAATGCGGTCAAAGTGGGTAAATTCATCTTGGGTAAAGGCACGTGTCATTTCTAAAGCACGGTCACCACGGAAGTTAAAGAAGATTACTGAGTCATTGTCTTCAATAGTTCCAACTGGTTTTCCATCTTCAACAATAACAAACTCTTTTAAGTTTTGATCATCTACACCAAGTTCTTCTCTATATGTAGTGATGGCTTCACTTGCTGAAGAAAATTGTCTTCCTTCGCCTAAGACATGGGTATGCCATCCGCGTTTAACCATATCCCAATCTGCATCATATCTATCCATTGTGATGTACATTCTTCCACCACCACTGGCGATTTTAGCATTAAAGCTATCATCATTTAAAGATTCCATAAAACTTTCTAGCATTTCTACATAAATCAGTCCTGAAGTTTCTGGTACATCTCTACCATCCATTAAAGCGTGGACTCTTACATTTTTAACTCCAGATTTTTTTGCATTTTCAATTAGACTTTTTACATGGTCTATATGCGAGTGAACATTACCATCTGATAGTAAGCCCATTAAGTGGAGAGTATTATCTTCACTAATATCAACAGCACCCTTCCAAGTATCTGTCTCATAAATTGCCCCAGTTGCGATTGACTCATTAACAAGTTTTGCTCCTTGACTATAAATTTGGCCACTACCAAGGGCATTGTGTCCAACTTCTGAGTTACCCATATCTCCATCTGTAGGAAGTCCTACTGCAAGTCCGTGGGCTTTAATATTGATTGTATTACCTTTTTTCCATAATTTTTCTAAAGTTGGCTTATATGCAGCACTAACTGCATTACCTTCTTTTGAATCACTTAATCCTATTCCATCCATTATTATTAATACTACTGGTCTTTTACTCATAATCTACCTCTTTCTCATTTATAATTATTATCGATGTTTCGATAATTTACATACTTTGTTATTTTAACATTTTAAAAATCATTTTGCATTTAATATCACTTAAGAATTCACTTTGTTAATAATTTTACAATCAGTTATCCTGTTATATTTGATATAATAATAAGTGAGGTGTGCTTATGAAAAAAATTGGATTTGATAATGAAAAGTACTTTAAATTACAAAAAGAAAAGATTCAGGAAAGAATCGAACTTTTTGATAATAAACTATACATGGAATTTGGTGGCAAACTTTTTGATGATTTTCATGCTGCCAGAGTTTTGCCAGGTTTTCACTATGATAATAAGGCTGAACTTTTGATGCAAATGCGTGATGACTTAGAAGTTGTGATAGCGATTAATGCCCTAGACATTGAACATAATAAAATTCGTAGTGATAATGCCCTTTCTTATGACCAAGAACTTTTAAGACTAATTGACTCTTTTAGGGATATGGGACTATATGTAAGTAGTGTTGTTATTACACGTTTTGATGGTCAGGAAAGTTCAATGAAATTTAAGAGAAAGTTAGAAAATTTGGGGATGAAGGTTTATCTTCATTATCGAATTGATGGCTATCCTTCTAATGTTCCTTTCATCTTAAGTGAAAAAGGCTTTGGAAGAAATGACTACATTGAAACCACCCGTCCTTTAGTTATGATTACAGCCCCAGGATCTGGCAGTGGAAAAATGGCCGTATGTTTATCGCAGCTATACCAAGATTCTACAAAAGGTTTAAAATCTGGTTACGCCAAGTTTGAGACCTTTCCTGTTTGGAACCTACCACTTAAGCACCCTGTTAACCTTGCCTATGAATCGGCAACTGCCGACTTAAATGATGTAAATATAATTGATCCCTTCCATTTTAGCGAATACAACATTGTCGCTACTTCTTACAACCGCGATGCTGATGTCTTTCCAGTTTTAAAGTCAGTATTTAAGTCTATTTATGGAGATTCACCATATAACTCTCCAACCGATATGGGAGTAAATGTTATTGGTAGTTGTATATTAGATGATGAGATTGTCAGTAAGGCCGCTAAAGATGAAATAATTAGAAGATACTTAGTAGCTGTGGTAAACCACCGTAAGGATAAGGAAAAGATTGAAACAGTTAAAAAACTTGAAATGCTTATGAATACTTGTGAGTTAGATGTTAGTGACCGTAAGATTGTGGGGATTGCTAATGATATTGCAAAGAAAACCGGTAATCCTGCTGTTGCCATGGAGCTTGCCGACGGAAAAATTGTTACTGGAAAAACTTCATCACTTTTAGGTTCGGCTAGTGCCTGTCTCTTAAATGCCCTAAAGACAATTGCTAACATTGATGATGATATTCATTTAATTTCAAGTAGTGTTATTAAACCAGTCCAAGAGCTTAAGGTCAATAGTTTGGGTAATACTAATCCACTTTTACATATTGATGAGGTGCTAATAATGTTATCTGTTGCCGCCACTGAAAATAAATATGCAAAATTAGCAATAGACCATATTCCCGACTTAGCAGGAAGTGAAATGCACTCTTCAGTTATCCTTTCTTCAACAGATAGAAATGTTTTAAAACTTCTACATATTAACTTAACGACTGATCCAACTTATCAAAATAAAAGATTATTTAGAAAATAAAAAGAAGTAGCCTGTGATAGAAATTATCATAAGCTACTCCTTTTTTTATAAATTTATTTTTCTAAACGTTTAAGTACTTCTTCTTTACCAATTAAGTAAATTGAACTCATTAAGTCTGGTCCATGGCTAAAGCCTGTTGTTAAAACTCTTGAGCCCATAAATAGTGGGCGACCTTTAATTCCTGTTAAATCTTTAACATTATTGACCGCAAGCTTAATATTTTCTGGAGTCCAATCTTCGATTTTCCTTACTTCTTCTAAAAGACAAAGTCTAACTGTCTCAGTGCTTTCTTCATTGTAAACTTCTTCTGCTTCACTGTGGACTTCAAAGTCTGAGAAAAACGGTTTAACTAAATCAACAATCTCTTCTCCATAAGAAAGTTGTTTTTGATATAAGTCGACTAAGGTATTTAACCAAGTATCATCATGATTACTTGTATCATAAGCCTTGTCTAAAAATGGCCTAACTAACTTATGGTATCTTTCACTTTCTAATTCTTGGATGTATTTATTATTCATCCAAATTAGTTTATTTCTATCAAAAGTAGAAGGTGACTTTGAAAGTCTGTCTGCATCAAAGATTTTAATTAACTCTTCTTTTGTAAATATTTCTTCTTCAATTTCAGGTGACCATCCTAAAAGTGACATAAAGTTTAACATTGCCTCTGGTAAGTAGCCTGCTTCTTTGTACTGGCTCATAAATTGCATAATTGAATTATCTCTTTTTGAAAGTTTTTTACCTTCATCATTAACAATTAAGGTCATATGTGCAAAAGTTGGTACTTCCCAACCTAACATGTTGTAAACCATAATTTGTCGAGGGGTATTACTTAAGTGCTCTTCACCTCTAAATACATGGGAGATTTCCATTAAGTGGTCATCAATTACAACTGCAAAGTTATATGTTGGAATTCCATTAGCTTTAAGGGCTACCCAGTCTCCAATATCAGATGATTCAAAGGTTACACTACCTCTAATCATGTCATTAAATTCATAGGATTCATCTTCTGGAACTTTAATTCTAACCATAAATGGTTTATTAGCAGCTTCATTAGCTGCAATTTCTTCACTGCTTAAGTGTAGACATTTACGATTATATCTTGTACTTACAATGCCCGCAGCCTTTTGTTTTTCATAATCTGCATCTAACTCTTCTGAAGTACAGTAACATTTGTAGGCATGACCACCATCAATTAAGTCATCTATATATTTTCTATATATATCTAATCTTTCCATTTGACGATATGGGGCATATTTTTCATTTGGTTTTTGCGCTGACTCATCTGGACTTATACCTAGCCACTCTAAGTATTCTAGTTGTGACTCTTCTCCACCTTCAACGTTTCTTTCGATATCTGTATCTTCTATTCTTAGCACAAAGTCACCATCATGGTGTTTTGCATATAAGTAATTAAATAATGCTGTACGTGCATTACCTATGTGCAAATGTCCAGTAGGACTTGGTGCATATCTTACTCTTACTCTTTTCATTTACTACTCCTTTTTAATAAAACTACCGATTGGGCCATTACGCCTTCTTCACGGCCAATATAACCTAATTTTTCGCCTCTAGTTGCCTTTACATTAATTTGACTAACATCACATTTCAATGCCTCGGCAATATTTTTTCGCATTATATTTATATATGGGGCTAACTTAGGTCTTTCAATAATAACTAAACTATCAACATTACCTATTTCATAACCTTGACTTGTCATTAGGTCATAAACATTTTCTAATAATTTTAATGAGGATATCCCCTTATACTTAGGGTCTGTATCAGGATAGTGCGCCCCAGTGTCGCCTAAACCTAACCCTCCAATAATTGCCTCTGCAATTACATGCAAAAGAACATCCGCATCGGAATGTCCTAGTAAACCTAAATTATGTTCTATTTCTAACCCACCTAGGATAAGTTTTCTATCCTCTATTAATTGGTGAATGTCTGTTGACTGCCCTATACGCATAGCTCACCTCTTTAAGTTAAAAAAGGATTGATTAAAATCAACCCGTTTATAGTTTTAAAAACTGTTCAATATCTAATACAAAAATTGTTGCCCCGCCAACTTCAACTTCTACGGGAAAAGATGCAAATCTTCCTAAGTCATATGATGCTGATGATGGTACAATTTCAGTTCTTTTTTGACTTTCTTCGCCAATTAGCGAAATAACATGTTCAACTTTGTCATCTTCTGTACCTACTATTATTGTAGTGTTACCAGCTTTTAAAAATCCACCAGTAGTTGCTAAACGAGTTACTGAGTAATTTTCTTTAGTTAGTAAAGTTGTAACATTTTGACTATCATCATTTGATACAATAGCTAAGATTAATTTCATATTAACACACCTTCTTTCACTTATAGTTTATCACATTAGACGTTAAATCTAAATAAAATAATGTCTCCATCTTGCACAACATATTCTTTTCCTTCAGATCTTAATCTCCCGGCCGCCTTAACTTCTGCTTCTGATCCATATTTTATTAAATCATCATAGCTATAAGTTTCAGCTCTAATAAATCCACGTTCAAAATCCGAGTGAATTATACCTGCTGTTTGTGGCGCCTTCATACCTTTTTTAAATGTCCATGCTCTAACTTCTTGGACTCCAGCTGTAAAGTATGTTTGCAAGTCTAAAAGTTCATATGTTGCCCTAATAACTCTATCTAAACCACTTTCACTAATATTTAAGTCTTCAAAAAATATTTCTTTTTCTTCATCACTTAATTCAGATAGGTCTTCCTCTGTTTTAGCACAAATTGGAATTACATCACTATCTTCTTTGGCTGCGTGGGCTTTGATTAAATTGAAGTATTCATTTTCTTCAGGATTAAATACTCCTTCTTCACTCATATTCGCAATATAAAGCACTGGTTTGCTTGTTAATAGATGGAAGTTTTTACAAATAGCTTCTTCATCCTTACTTAAGTCTAAACTTCTTACTAAATTATTAGCTTCTAAGGTTGTCTTAAGTTTATCTAGTAAATTATATTCAAAAACTGCTTCTTTATCTTTTGATTTTACCTTGCTTTTTAAACGGTACATTCTGTTTTCTACTGTTTGTAGGTCAGCAAAAATTAACTCTAAGTTTATAATTTCTATATCTCTAATTGGATCTACAGACTCTTCAACATGGGTTACCTCTTCATCATCAAAGGCTCTAACTACATGACAGATTGCGTCTACTTCTCTAATATGTGATAAAAAACGATTGCCTAAGCCCTCGCCCTTACTTGCCCCTTCAACTAGTCCTGCGATATCAGTAAACTCAAATGTTGTTGGAATTTCCTTTTTAGGATGTACTCTTTTTGTTATTTCTGCAAGCCTTTCATCCGGTACTTCTACGACACCTACATTAGGGTCGATAGTCGCAAAAGGATAATTCGCAGCTTCTACTGTTGATTTTGTAATTGCATTAAATAGTGTTGATTTACCTACATTTGGTAAACCGACAATTCCAGCTGTTAAAGCCATAGTCTCATCTCCAAATCTTATTACCGTTCTTCATTATAGCACATTAGGTGATTTCTTTATCAGCTTTCTCTACTATCTTTTTTAATCTTTTTTCAAAGTATGGTCGCTCCAGCATGATTACTGCCCCACAACCAAGACATTTAATTTTAATATCGACACCCATCCTTATTATTTGCCAGTGAAAGGATTTTTTACAAGGGTGTTGTTTTTTCATTTCTACAATATCATTTAAACCATAATCAATCATAAAATTCTCCTTTATACGCCTTTAGCGTGTTTGTCAGTAACATTGAAATTGTCAAGGGGCCAACGCCTTTTGGAACTGGACTTATATAGCTAGCTACTTCTTTTACTGCCTCAAAGTCAACATCACCTGATATTTTATTATTCTTATCGCGACTAATTCCAACATCAATTACAACTGCTCCATCTTTTATGTGGTAATTTTTTATAAACTTACTTACACCAATAGCTACAACTAAGATATCAGCTTCTTTTGTAAATTTTTCTAAATTTTTAGTTTTACTATGACAAAGGGTTACCGTCGCATTAGCCTCTGTTAGCATTCTAGCTAAAGGAAG
>LFRM01377399.1_pt7 | contig 12644 bp, 11 predicted proteins | sample 618341 | NCBI WGS metagenome assembly LFRM01 (sample SAMN03654438, study PRJNA283298) | anaerobic digester metagenome | isolation source: pool of bioreactors CSTR01a, CSTR02a, and CSTR03a thermophilic anaerobic... | place: Denmark: Kgs. Lyngby | collected 2014-05-21
TGTATCACCATCAACAACTACTATTTTACCAACACCTGACCTCGCTAATGATTCAACACATATTGAGCCAACGCCCCCAACTCCAACAACTAAAACCGTGGCTGCTGCAAGTTTATCAAAGCCCTCATTTCCAATTAATAATTTTGTTCTTTCAAACATATTATCCACAAGACCAACTACTTTCTTTTTAACCATGCTTCAATGTCTTTAGTAACATTATAAATATAATCATCATCTAAGATATCATACCAATTTGCATCAATTTGATTTCTAAACCATGTATACTGTCTTTTTGCATAATTACGCGACTTTATTTGAATTTCTTTTAAAACAGCTTCTTTGTCTACTTCATTATCAAAGTATGGTTTCCACTCTTTATACCCAATGCCAAACATACCTCTTAATTCAAATGGGTTTTTGTATTTGTCGACAATCGTTTTAACTTCAAACTCTAAACCATCATCATCCATTTGCAAGACCCGCTCATTAATTCTTTCATAAAGTTGTTCACGCGGCATAGTTAGAGAAACTATGTGAGCATCATATAATAATTTGTGATCTTGTTTTTGAACTATTTCACTTTTTTTAACATCTTGAGTTTTTGCAATAATAATAGCTCTTTTAACTCGTTGACGATTATTAACGTGCAAAGTCTTTGCAGACTCTTTATCTAAACTAGCTAGTAGATCATGTAATTGCTCATTATCTAATTTCTCTAGTTTAGCTTCTAAATCACTGTTATCTTCTTCCTCTAAAAAAGTATAGTCCTTTAAAACAGAGTTTATATATAAACCTGTACCGCCAACTATAATAGGTAATTTTTCGCGGTTTGTAATGTTATCAATTAAGGCTCTAGCTTGTTTTTGAAAAGTTTTAACATCATAAGGTTCATCAAGTTCATACTTATCAATCAAGTAATGATGAATTTGACTACGCTTTGTTTCACTAACTTTGGCTGAACCAATGTTTAAATCTTTATAAATTTGAATAGAATCTCCAGAAATAATTTCTCCATTATATTTTTTAGCCAGCCACAAACTCAACTCACTTTTACCAACTCCTGTTGGACCAACTATTACTAAAACTTTTTTCATCTTAAAAACTCCTTTACTAATTGCTCTTGGGTTATTTTAATTAAAGTTGGACGACCATGGGGGCAATGATATGGCTGTTTAGTCATACTTAAATTATTTATTACTCTAAGCATTTCATCTTTAGACAAAATTTGATTAAATCTAATAGAAGAGTGACAAGCCANNAAAACATCAATCATTAAACCAATTTCTTGCATTTTGTCTACCATATTTGGTATTAAAGGCATAACTGAAGGTTTAATCTCAACTAATTCTGGCATTAGTAAAGGAGTGGTTTCAATAATATTATTATTTAATTTGTAACTAATCTTTTCAAAGTTAACCCGTTCCTCAGCAGCATGCTGATCAATTATATAAAGAGAAGTTTCATCTTCAGCCAATATATAGTTGCCATGCATTTGACCTATTAAGCGCAAACTTGGAAAGTGTTCTATGTTTTTTTCTACAATAGAACTATCTGGTGCTGCTTCAGCTACTTTGTAACTTAAAATAGGCTCATCATAGCTTTTTACATCAATTTCTACTCTTTGTTTTGCTACAAAGCTATCAATATCACGGGCTGGTAGTAAATCTAGTTCACTTTGAACCGGTTTAAGGGTTTCAGTAAATCTTCTAACCTTTGGAGCTTGCATATTTTTAGCTAAAACCTTTTCAACACTAGCAACAATTAAATCACTCAATTCTTTTTCTTTTGATATTTTAACTTCCCATTTTGTAGGATGCACATTAACATCAACAAGTTTATGATCCATATCTACTTTAATAATTGCAATCGGAAAACGATTTGAAAACAAGTATTTATCATAACCCTTAACAACTTGATTTACCAATTTATAAGATTTAATCATCCTATCATTTATAAATAACATCACATGGTGACGATTAGATCTTGTATAAGCTGGTAGGGTTAAAATACCTGATACTTTAAAATCAAAGTCTTCATCAAAAAAGGTTATACTATTTTCAGCAATATCTTTTCCATAGATTTGAAACATTACTTCTTGAAGATTGTTTGTGCCCGAAGTTTTAAAAACTTCTTTGTCATTATTTTTTAAAATAAAACTAATATCAGGATAAGCTAGAGCAAATTTTTCAATATTGCTAGTGATAATAGCCATTTCATAGTTAACACTGTTAAAATTCTTTAAACGAGCTGGCGTTTTATGAAATAAACCTGTAACACTAATAGTAGTTCCAATGTTAGCACCAACTACTTCAACACTTACTAATTCTCCATAGTGCATTATTATTTGGGTAGATGTCTGTCCATCATTACTAATCAAGTCAACTTTAGCAACTGATGCAATCGAAGGTAGGGCCTCACCTCTAAAACCTAATGTTCCAATTGACCACAAATCACTTTCATTTTTTATTTTGCTGGTTGCATGACGCTCAAAAGCAAGTATTGCATCATCTTTACTCATTCCAAAGCCATTATCAATAACTTGAATTAAATCAATACCACCAGATTCAACGTTAATTCTAATAATACTAGCATTTGCATCAATAGCATTGTCGACTAACTCTTTAATAATTCCAGCTGGATTTTCAACAACCTCACCAGCAGCTATCATATTCATTAAGTGTTTATCTAACTTATGTATTTTTCCCATAAAAAACCTCTAATCTATTTCACTTTATTCTTTAAGTCATCTAAAAATTGCAAAGCTGCAATTGGCGTTAATTCATTTATATCGACATTTAAAAGCAATTCTTCAACTTGTTTTAAATGTTTTGGGGTCACTGCTTTTTCTAAAACGACTTTTTGTGTTGAAGTTATTACTCGTTTAGATTCAAGTTCTTTTAATATCTCATTAGAACGCTCAATAATCGAATCTGGCAAGCCTGCAAGTTTTGCAACATTTATTCCGTATGATCGATCAGCTTGACCTGGTATCATTTTATATAAAAATGTAACATTGCCATCTTCTTCAAAAACTTCAACATGATAATTAGCTATATTATCAAAGTTATCAGCTAGTTGCACTAGTTCATGATAGTGTGTTGAAAATAGTGTTTTCGCCTTAATGTTAGTAGCTATATACTCTATCATTGCCTTAGCCAAAGACATTCCATCATAGGTTGAAGTCCCTCTTCCAATTTCATCAAATATTATTAATGAGTTTTCAGTAGCATTTTGCAAAGCATTATTTGCTTCAAACATTTCAACCATAAAGGTGGACTGGCCACTTAAAATATCATCACTTGCCCCAATTCTAGTAAACAGTTGGTCAAAGATTGGGATGGTTGCACTATGGGCTGGAACATAAGAGCCCATTTGAGCCAATATCACAATCAGTGTTACTTGCCGCATAAAAGTAGACTTACCACCCATATTTGGCCCAGTAATGAGCCAGAGATCTTTGTTATTTAAATCAAGAGAGTTTGATACATACTTGTTGTCACTCATTAAGCTATCTAAAATGGGATGACGACCTTCAATAATTTCAAATTGATTATCGCTGCTTATACTTGGCTTGCAATAACCACTAGAAGTTGCAACTTCACCCAAAGAATATATAACATCTATATTAGATATCGTTTGTGCCAAAAGTAAAAGTTTTGGCATATATGTAACAGTTTTTTCAACCAATTTTAAAAATAGACTATATTCAAGATTTCTTGATCTTTCATCAGCATTTAGTATTTCATCCTCTTTTTCCTTTAACTCATCACTAATAAAGCGCTCAACATTAGTCAAAGTTTGTTTTCTAACGTAACCATCTTCTTCTTTAATTTTATGCATATTTGCCTTAGTAACTTCAAAGAAATATCCAAAGACACGGTTATAGCCAACTTTTAAATTATTAACCCCTGTTTTTTCGCGCTCTTTGGCTTCTAGCGCTAAAATCCAGTTTTGGCCTTCACGTTGAATTAAACGCATTTTATCTAACTCAACACTGTAGCCATCATTAAATATATTGCCATCACGAATTGATGTTGGCGGCTTTTCGATAATTGCACTCTCCAATAAATCATGTAATTCACTTAAGACATCTATATTACTTAAATCCTTAAATTCACTTTTATTTTTTAAATCATTAATAATATCAGGTATAACTGCTAAAGATGTTTTTAGTCTTATAGCATCTACAGCTGTAGCATTACCATAAGCAAACTTTGCACTCAAACGTTCTAAATCATAAATTTTATTTAAATTGTCTTTTAAGTTTTCTCTTAATAAAAAGTCTTCTTTAACAACACTAATCATCGCTTGTCTTTTCAATATTTCAGCCTTATTTACTAAAGGTTTTGTAATCCAAGTTTTTAAAAGTCTAGCACCCATTGAAGTTTTTGTCTTGTTTAAAAAATCCCACAAAGACTTTTGATTGTTACTAATCTTTATCGACTCAACCAACTCCAAATTCAATATTGAGGCATAGTCCATCTTTAAATAAGCATCAATATTTTCTACCTCAATTTCTCGCAAATGATTTAGCATTTTCATTTGTGTTTTATTAAGATAGTTCAACATTAACTTAGATGTTTCAATCAAGTTATGATTAGATACATTGGCATATAGATGTTCATAGCCTTTTAATGTATCATCTGTCTCATTTGAAATTACTACATTAGGTATATTGTTTAAAACTTTTATAACCTTTTCATCAAAGTCTTCACTAACAATAATTTCTTTTGTATTATAGGAAAGTAATTTTTCTACAAGTGTATTTTTATTATGATCAATTTGACTCACAACAATTTTACCACTTGCCATTTCACAAATCGCAACACCATAACCATATTTATAATCAGTAATTGCGGCTAGATATATACTTTCACTATCTTCATTTAATTCATCCATAACAGTACCTGGCGTAACTATTTTAACAACACCACGTTTTACAATTCCAACTGCATCAGCTGGATCTTCTAATTGCTCAACAATCGCTACTTTAAAACCTTTTTGGGTCAAACGTAAAATATAATTACTAGCGGCATGATGAGGAACTCCACACATCGGAATCTTATCTTTGGCCCCACCATTTCTTGCCGTTAAAACTAAATCTAGGGCTTTTGAGGCAACTTGAGCATCATCAAAAAACAGTTCATAAAAATCACCTAAACGATAAAATATTAGGGCATCAGGATGATCTGCTTTAATCTTTAAATACTGTCTAATCATTGGTGTGTACTGCTTCATAAAAAACCTCAATTTCTATTACCATTGTACCAAAATTATAGCCTAATTTCATTATTTGCTTTTATGTAGATATTTATCGCAAAAATAATAAAAAAATCAATATTTCTATTGATTCCATTATTTTTTCCATAACAAATCTTCAATTGCTTTTAAATCAATTTGCTCAGCAATTATTTGCCCACCAACTTTTAAAAAGTGTAAATTATCATCACCTCTAAATACAGGTTTTAGCCATGTTGGATCTTTTTGCTCTCTAACGATTTCATCGAGATCAATGACTACGTCAAAATCCTTTTGAGATCTTATCCAAGTATTAACCTCTTGACGAACCACTTCGGCTTGTGGAAGAATATTCTCTTTATAACCATTAAATGGTGTAATTGTTACAATAGCCGCCAAGCTTTTATGACTTTTAATGGTCTTTAATAATTGTAAATAGCCATCAATCATTTCATATGTTTGCGGCATTTCAACCGCTGACACAGTTGAAGCAGGGTGAATTAAATCATTAACACCAACTGCTACTACTACAAGGTCGGGCTTGTTATATTCAAAAACATCATTTTCAATACGCTGGATAGCTGAAACACCAAAGATATCCTTTAAAAGTAATCTACCATCTTTTAAAAGTCGATTACCACTTTGACCAGCATTTAGGATTGTAACTAATGATTTATTATCAATAAATCTTTTTTGAAGAGCTTGCGTATAATGACCATGGTTAGTAAGTGAATCACCAAACCAAGTAATGTTTTTCATTTCATTACAAACAGCTTCTACTTGCTTAATTAAAACTAAAATTTGTAAGTCTGGCTTATTTATTGCTTTAGTTCTCAAGCCAAGGTTAACTTTTTTATTAAACAAGTTAACATGGTCTACTTTAGCGATAACTGTACTATTAAAATCACTAGCACTATAAGCTTTTGAAAACCAGCTAAATTTACTCATTATAGTAATACTATCATAAATATTTTCATATAAGACAATCTCATCGCTGTAAACTTCACTATCTGCCTTTAAATGAAATCTTTTTTTACCATTTAAAGTGACATTGTATTGAATATTATCTACAGTTAAAGTCATTTTAGAAACTCTTAACTTTTTATGACTAAACTTATTTGTTAAAAGTATTCTTATACGATTACTATTTATAGCTGTTTTAAATGTAAAAATTTGTTTGCTTCCACGTAAAAGAACTCTTGTTAATTTATAGTTTTTTGTTTTATAGCCAAAAATTGGTTTAAATTGTTCCATATTAGCTTTAATCTTCTAATAATCCCAACTCTTGTAAAATTCGATTTAAATCATCAACACCACTATAACTAATTTGAATATTTTTTGGATTAACTTTAACTTTAGTTCCCAAACGACTCGCAATACTTTTTTCAACATCATTAAGTTGTGGATCTGCTTTTGGTGTATCGACTCTTACTACAGGCTCTTTATCTTTACGCATTAAAGTTTCAACCTCGCGTACTGATAAACCTTTTTCAACTATTTCATTTGCATAGTATTTTATTTCTTCAACATCATCTAAAGTAATTAGTGGTCTAACATGACTCATTGTTAATAATTCATTAACAACTAAATCTTGAACTGATTGTGGCAATTTTAAAAGTCTTGTAATATTTGCCACATGCGTTCTTGTTTTTCCTACTCGCTCTGAAAGTTGAAGTTGTGTATATCCAAATTTATCCATCATTTGCTTATAAGCATTGGCCTCTTCAATAACATTTAAATTTTCTCGCTGAATGTTTTCAAGTAAACCAACTTCTAACATCATATCATCATCAAAATCGACAACAATGGCCGGAATTGTTTCAAGTCCAACCTCTTTAGAAGCGCGCACACGACGCTCACCTGCAACAAGTTCATAACCTGAAACAGACTGTCTAACTAAAACTGGTGTGAAAACTCCATGTTGCTTAATACTAATTGCTAATTCCGTTATTTTTTCTTGATCAAAATCTTTTCTGGGTTGGTATGGATTACTTCTAATTGCAGACAATAAAATATTAGTCTTTTTACCAGACATTTCTGATGTAGCGCCTTGTTGGATGTCTTCTATTGCATTACTTAAGTCATCTCCAAAGATTGCACCTAAACCTCTACCTAATTTTTTGTTACTCACAAATCATCCCTCTATTCATTTTCTTCAATAACTTCTTTTGCAAGGGCTGCATATGCTTTTGCACCCACAGAATTAATATCATACTCAAAAATTGACTGGCCCCTTGATGGTGCTTCAGAAAGTTTTACACTTCTTGGAATATGGGTTTTATAAGTACTTTCTTTAAAGTATTTTCTTACTTCTTGTTGCACTTCTAAACTTAAATTGGTTCTTGCATCAAACATTGTTAATAAGACACCTTCAATTACTAATTTACGATTAAATAATCTTTGAATTAATCTAATAGTAGACAGTAGTTGGGTTAAACCTTCAAGTGCATAATATTCACATTGAACTGGTATTAACACTGAGTCAGCAGCTGTAAAAGCATTTGTGTTTAAAAGCCCTAAAGATGGTGGACAATCAATTAGTATATAATCATAATCATCTTTAATTAAATCTAATTTGTTTTTCAATAAGTTTTCCCTACCAACTTTATATTCAGCCATTTCAAGATCAGCACCAGCTAAATCAATTGTTGCCGGTACAATCGAAAGTGGCGGCACTGATAAAGTTTTTACAACCTCACTTGGATGTATTTCGGAAAAGAGTAAGTCATAAGACGTTTTCTTTATTGATGAATTATAGGCCCCTACACCTTGTGTGGCATTACCTTGTGGGTCAAAATCAACCATTAAAACTTTTTTATCTAAATAAGCAAGAGCGGCACCTAAATTAACCGTTGTAGTTGTTTTTCCAACTCCGCCTTTTTGATTTGCGACAGCAATTATTTTCCCCATAATATCCCTCTCTTATTTTCTTATAGTTATTATCAATTTAATTGATTCATCTGTTTCTTCTCTTTTAACATCTGTATCAATACCAAATTTCTGCGTCATCTTAACAGCTTGATTAATTGTATTAATCGCCAGTTGATGATTTCTCGAAAAGCCCTTAGTTGTCGGTTTAGCTTTTTTCACCGGATTATTTACTGTTTTAATTAAATCTTCAGTTTGATTAACTGTTAATTTTTTTTCAACAATATCATTTAACATTTCTTCTTGTTTATCTTTATCCATTGATAATAAGGCTCGAGCATGACGTTCACTAATATTACGATTAGCGATAGCCTCTTGCACCTGTGGCATTAAATTTAGTAATCTTAATTTGTTGGCAATCGTTGATTGTGACTTACCCATTTGTTTTGCGATTTGTGTTTGAGTTAAACCGTGCTGTTTAATTAGTGAAGCATAGGCTTTTGCCTCTTCAATTGATGTTAAATCCTCACGCTGAACATTTTCAACTAAAGCCATTTGTGACAACTCTTTTTCGTCTACATCTTTAATTATAACATCTACTTCCACTAGTCCTGCTAAAATACTTGCACGATAACGGCGCTCCCCTGCAATAATCTCATATTTATCAGCTTCTCTTCTTACGATAATTGGCTGAATCAAACCATTTTCTCTAATTGATTGAGAAAGTTCAATGATCTTATCATCATCAAAAACAAAACGTGGTTGGTGGCGATTAGGTTTTATTAAATCAATTGATATTTTTTGAATACTTGTCATAATTTCTCCTTATAATGGTTTTTGTTTTATTTGAGAATAATTTCTAGGATACTTACTTGAAGTGTTCGCAATCTTTTTAATGAAAATAGTCGCACGAACTGCACCATCTAACTCATCTTCAAAAACATTTTCAGTACTGCTTTTAAGTTGAATCAAAGCATTTTTTGAAGCATCTAATTCTTCTTGATAACGACTACCCTTCATCGCAATAAAATAACCGTTGACTTTTGCAAAGGGAATACATAATTCAGCTAAAATTTGCATATTAGCGACAGCCCTGGCTGTGACAAAATCATATTTAACAGAAGATTCTCTGATATGATCTTCTGCCCTTTTGTTTATTATTTTAACATCTAAACCTAACTTACTAGTCACAACTTGTAAAAAATTTGTCCGTTTTGTAATTGGTTCTAAAATTGTTACATCCAAATCTGGAAAAACAATTTTCAATGGTAGACTTGGAAATCCCGCCCCAGCACCAACATCTAAAATACTTCCTTTTATTTCATGGTGAAAAGCCGGGATTAATGAGTCATAGAAATGTTTAATGTATATTTCTTCTGTTTCAATAATAGCGGTTAAATTAATTTTTTTATTATACTCTTGAAGAAGTTTACGATAATCCTCAAATTGAGCCAACTGCAATTCACTTAATTCAATGTTTTTTTCTTTTAGCTTTTTTATAAATTCTTGTATTATCATAATCAATCCTCCACTAAATTATTATAACAAATTAACCAGTCTTTTTTATTTATCTGTTGCGTTTAAATGAAATGATAAAACGGTTATATCCGCAGGATTTACTCCTGAGATTCTTGTTGCTTGACCTAAAGTTAACGGTCTTATCAACATTAATTTTTCGCGGCCTTCAACTGACAAATTATCAACTTTACTATAGTCTAACTTTTCATCAATTTTAACCATTTCCATCTTTTTAAGACGGTCTGCTTCACGCTTAGCCTTAACAATATAACCAGCATATTTAATTTCTATTTCCACTAATTTAGCTAATTCGAGATCATAGTCAAAATCTAAATATGGCTTTAAGTTTTCTACTGTTATGCGTGGTCTTTTTAAAAGTTCAAATGCAGAGATTCTTTCATTCAATGTTTTAAAACCCTCTTTTTCTAACAGTTGATTTACTAAATCACTACCCGTAAAAGTTGTAGCTTTTAAGTTTTCTTCTATTATTTCCATTTTTGAAAGTTTGTCTGTTAAGGCATTATATTGATCGTCTTTTACCACACCTAATTCACGTCCATAAGGCGTTAATCTTTGATCGGCATTATCATGACGTAACAGTAGTCGATACTCTGACCTCGACGTTAAAAGGCGATATGGCTCTTGTGTACCTTTAGTAACCAAATCATCTATCATAACACCAATATAAGCTTCATCACGACGCAAAATAAATGGTTGTTTGCCCTGAAGTTTTAAAACCGCATTAATACCAGCCATAATACCTTGTCCTGCAGCTTCTTCATAGCCTGAAGTCCCATTAATTTGACCAGCAAAAAACAAGTTATTTATGTGCATAGACTCCAAAGTTGGCTTTAGTTGAATTGGATTGATTGCATCATATTCAATTGCAAAACCATACTTAACAATTTCAGCATTTTCCAGACCTTTAACGCTATGAATCATTTCTAATTGAACATCTTCTGGTAGCGATGTTGATAAACCTTGAACATACACTGTATCTAATTCTAAAGATTCTGGTTCAACAAATAATTGGTGACGTTTTTTATCGGCAAAACGAACAATCTTATCTTCAACTGATGGACAATATCTAGCTCCAGCCCCAGTAACAACACCACTATACATTGATGATTTTTCTAAGTTATCTTCAATGATTTGATGAGTTTGTAAGTTTGTATAAGTTAAATAACATGGTAGCTGCTTCAATGTAATATCTTGTGGTTGTGTTTTCCACGAGAAAAAGCTTGGTATTTCATCACCTGGTTGAATCTCAATTGAATCATAGTCAATACTGTCAGTTTTTATTCTTGCAACAGTACCAGTCTTTAATCTAATAATTTCTAAACCTTTTGATTTTAAACTATCTGAAATACCCTTTGTTGTCTTTTGATTGTCAGAAGCAATGTTTTCAACATTTTGACCAATCATTATTTGTGATGCCAAAAAAGTTCCGGTTGTTAAAATAGTAATATCAGAAAAAATCTCTGTGCCATCAGCTAAAATTACACCACTAACTTGATCATCTTCAAATATCAATGATTTAACTTGAGCTTCTATAAGTTCTAAATTATCTTGGCTTTCAATGACTTCTCTAACCATTTTTACGTATTTGACCTTGTCAATTTGATTTCGTAGTGCTCTAACGCCAGGTCCTTTTGCCGTATTTAACATTTTTATTTGCAAGGCATTTAAGTCTGCTAAACGTCCCATAACTCCACCTAAGGCGTCTACTTCACGTACAACAATACCCTTAGCCGGTCCCCCAATTGAAGGATTACATGCTAAGGTTGCCATTAAATCTTTACTTAAAGTAATAAGTTTTACTTTTACTCCCATATTTGATATTGCCATTGCGGCCTCAATACCTGCGTGGCCTGCTCCAACTACAATAATTTCTTTCATAAAATCACTCTTTCGTGTGCGCCTGCCAAAAATATAAAGACGCAATTGTCCCATAAGGACTTAGCCGTTTTTTAATCTCATTAAACTCTGATTTACAAAGAGAATCTAAACCATAAACTTTCATAATTCCACTTCTAACACCAAAATCACCAAAAGCTAGTATATCAGGACGCTTTAAACCATGCATCATTATCATTTGGGCACTCCACAGTCCAATACCAGCATAATTACTAAGAATTTCAATGATTTCTTTATCAGTGAGTAAGATTAATTCTCGGGCATCTAGTATACCACTTTTTACACTTTTCGCAATTATTTGAATCTGGTCATACTTCTTTTTATATATACCACAAGCTATTATATTTGCTTCAGCTTCATTTAAAAAATTGTCCACAGTAACTGTGTTTAACAATTTATTTAAACGACTATAAATTGTTGAGGCCGACTTGTTAGAAATTAGTTGACCAATTAGTGCTTGAACAATTGAGATAAAGAAAGAATCTGCATAATACCGACTAGGTATTAAAGATTCTTCAATATACTTTGATAAGATTGGATCCTTTGCTTTTAAAGCTTCTAGATCCTTTTTGCTAATCTTTATTTTATTCAACTTTAGACCCAGCAGCCATATTAGAATTTAATATTTGCATCGTCTTTTTATCTTTTGCAACTAAAAGCATACCTTGTGACAAGACACCTCTTAATTTAATTGGCTCTAAATTAATTACGGTAATAACACTTTGTCCAACCAAATCTTCAGGTTTAACAATATCTGCAATACCACTAACAATTTGAATAACTCCACTGCCAACATCAACTTGTGACACAAGCAAACGATCAGCATCAGGGTGAACCTTACACTCTAAAACTTTCCCAACCGTAATATCTAATTTAGTAAAGTCTTCAAATTTAACCAATGCTTTTTCACTAATAATAGGATTTTGGTCTGCTTCTATTTCCGCCATCTTTTTATCTTTATCAATTCTTGCAAATAAAATCTCAGTTTCTTTTACCACTGTGTATACATCTTGATTTGCAAAATTTAAAATACTTTCATAATCCTTTTTATCAGCTTTAATTGAATCTAAATAAGCCGTTGCACTTTCTGGAATTATTGGAAG
>LFRM01247092.1_pt4 | contig 12629 bp, 11 predicted proteins | sample 618341 | NCBI WGS metagenome assembly LFRM01 (sample SAMN03654438, study PRJNA283298) | anaerobic digester metagenome | isolation source: pool of bioreactors CSTR01a, CSTR02a, and CSTR03a thermophilic anaerobic... | place: Denmark: Kgs. Lyngby | collected 2014-05-21
GAAAGCACACTATAGCCATGCCTTGGGATACCTCTTTCGATCATCTCAAAGCCTACAAGCTTTCTTGCGGGGCCCTCCTGCTTTTGCTTTAATAGCGCTTCCCTTCCAATGAAATCCCCTTTATCGAACTTAACAAAGTACCCCAGCCCCGCCTCCAAGGGCGATATGTCCTGGGAGATTTCATTGCCATATAACGGGAGAGCGGCTTCAAAGCGCAGGGTATCCCTGGCGCCAAGGCCCACGGGAACCACTCCGTCCTCTTTTCCTGTTTCCAGGATTTTTTCCCACACCATAGGAGCGTCCTCGTGGCTCAAGTAAATTTCAAACCCGTCCTCCCCGGTATAGCCGGTCCTCGACACCAGGCAGTTCGCCCCGGCAATCTTCACATCCCGTTTCAGGTAGAAAGCGGGAATCTCGGAAAGGTCGGTGTCGGTGAGTTTTTGAAGTACCGCTTCGGCCTTGGGGCCCTGCAGGGCCAGCTCGGAAACCTGGTCCGAAAGGTTTTCAATCTCCACTTGATAGTCTCCCTTATGGTCCAGCATCCACTGATAGTCTTTTTCCATGTTTGCCGCGTTCACAACGAGGAGATAATGGTCTGCGGAATACTTATAAACCAGCAGGTCGTCTACCACTCCGCCATTCTCATAGCACATGAAGGCGTAAATAATTTGATTGTCATTCATTGTCCCAATGTTGTTGGTGAGCAGATACTGAAGGTATTCTGCAGCGTCTTTTCCCTTCACTTCGATCTCTCCCATGTGAGAGACATCGAATAGCCCCGCAGCGGTGCGCACGGCTTCATGCTCACGGGTCAGGCCGGAAAACTCCACCGGCATGGCCCAACCGGCATAATCCACCAGCTTGGCTCCATACTTTTTGTAACTGGGAAACAAAGAAGTTTTCTTTAAATTATCCATCTCGTTTCTCCTTTTCTAAAATCATTTTCATGGAAAGGGTGTGCACAATACTGTTAGTTACACATATTATCAAACACACCTTATTTCGTCAATTCCGTAATGGTCCCGTTTCTTCGGAACATACTAAATAATAATATTTCCTGAAATTCAGCAGATATTATGTTATTTGCCTGCCCTTTGAAATATGTTTTCTTTGAACAGCCTCTCCTTGGCCGGTACCATATGGGATGCTGCAAAGGCGCGCCGGACCTTTCGGCTCTCCTCCCCGGTCCATTTTTTGAGTTTTCCGTGGAACCGAACTCATTACTTCGGCTTCACCCTATATCTTAAAACCGTTTTGAGCTTTGCCTGTTCTGTTTTTCTTGCATCCGACAGGTATATTTCCCTGTGTTTCATGGAAGCGACCTCAAGATTATTTTTTTCAATAAAATCCTTCATGACTTCAAAGGTCCTGGGTTCATCATCATAGGGGCCGACATGAAGCATTTGCACCGCCAGCCCGTCCTCCATCGTTCCAAAAGTCACTTCATCCAGCAGCGGATGCGGTTTTTTCTTCCGAACCGTTTCAAGGGCCCTATACGCCACCTCTTCTGTAGTAAAATCCGGCTGTCTAATCATTATGGTATAGAGCAGCTGCTCCTTGTCCAGCACATCCGCCTTCCTCCCCTCCTCTGTCAGGTCCCATACGCCTTCCAGCGGGTATACCGTATATTCGAAATATCCTTCCGGGGTATACCCCTGCTTTGGCATCATCCTGACGGCGTAGGAAAGGGAATACAAAACGCCCACCCTCTGTGCAAATTCTTCGCTGTTCGGGTTCCCTTGCCCGCTTGTCATAAAAAACTTCTGCTCCGGCACGGTAATAATCTGCGGCTTTTGTCCGGGCATGTACAAGTTTTTTTCATGCTTTTTCCATTCATGTTTCATCCGGCGTCCTCCCTTTTTTCACAATCCTTGGCACGCGCACACCGCACTGCCACACCTCCTTTCCCCGTGCCGGGTATTCTGTATTTCCGGACCGGCCCGGGCAGGCGTGCGATACCTTCTTCCGTTAAGGTTCCGTTCTACAGCACCCCGGTTAGTTCCAACCCCTGTTTAGCCTTCGCATAAAACTGGCTGTGAGAGCCCTGTGAATAATAAAGGGATATTGTCCACAACACCCGCGGGTATCAAACCTTATATCATAAATACCCGCCGATGTCTCCCTTATATCATTCTAGTCCTAAATTTGGCAATTATTCTTATTATTATTTTATTGTCTACGGGTAATGCATTCAAGTAAAAGCATTCTTTGCACCGCTTATAGAAATGGGGCGGCCAAGGGGCTGCCCAATTACCTGTTCTTCAAACTGTTTAATTCATCAATAGATCTTCTGTCCTTATGCAGTATCTCACCTGCAATATCCCTGGATTTATCATCCAGGCTGCCCCTTAGAACCTTCTCTGCCATGTTCACTCCCTGGGTTTCACCCTCCACCGCTTTTTTTATTATTTCATCGGTGTCACCCCTTAAGCCGAGGTCTATGTTGACCTTCATGTCAGCCATTTTACCCTTTATCCCAAGGTTTTCGTGGGGCCGCCCGCCTATGTCCTGAATATAGCCTGCTAATTTCTCGATGTTTCTCCTATGCTGTTTCTGGACCGCCTGGAAAGTTTTCTTCACATTTTCATCTTTAGCCCTGGATATAAAGGTATTAAAACTCTCTACTGCCATGTACTCTCCCTGTAAAAGCCGGTTAAGAGATTTGACCTTTTTTGTATTATCCGGCAACCTTTTTGCCTCCTTTTTGAAAATTTCCTTTTTGCTCGCAATATTATTTTCCCCTCCATGCCGGAACTAATACAATAACCGTCCTTCCGGACGGCCTGCTGCCTGATATCAATGTCATAATATAAAATGGTTTTTTCAAATCTATATACTTAATAACCATGTAGCAGTTGAAAAATATAAAATAAGAGTCAAGGCATCGACAATGGTTGTTATTAGTGGACTTGCCATAATCGCAGGGTCTATCTTAAATATTTTTGCTATAATAGGTAGAATCCCACCTGCAATTTTTGCCAACATAACTGTAAAAAACAAGGTGATGCATACAGTTACAGATATTAATAAGTCAGTCTTTCCAAAATAATATATCCTTACAAAATTTACAACAGTTAGGGCTATTCCGACAAGGCAGCTTACTTGGAGTTCTTTCCATAGTACCTTAAAAACATCTTTAGGCCTAATTTTTCCTATAGCTAATCCTCTGATTATGAGTGTTGATGATTGGGAACCAGCATTTCCTCCTGTATCCATGAGCATTGGGATGAATGAAGCAAGCACCACAAATGACTGCAATACTTCATCAAATTTTCTTATAATATTTCCTGTAAAGGTTGCAGAAATCATTAAGATTAAAAGCCAGATTATCCTATGCTTTGCTAATACCATTGTATTTGTCTTCAAGTATTCTTTTTCAGAAGGCTGCATAGCAGCCATCTTCTGAAAATCTTCGGTATTTTCCTGGTCTATAATATCTACAATGTCATCTACTGTCACTATACCAACTAACCTACATTCGCTATCAACTACAGGCATTGAAAGGAAGTCATATTTTTTAAATAATGATGTGATTTTTTCCCGGTCATCATAAGTGTTAATATACACAACATCTTTTTCCATAATGTCTCTAACTATTGTCGTATCTTCACTTAATATTAGTTTTCTAGTTGATATGACACCTTCAAGTTTTCTATTATTGTCAATAACATAGCAAGTATAAATTGTCTCCTTGTCTACCCCTGTTTCCTTAATGTGCTGTATTGCTTGTTTTACTGTCATTTCCTTTTTTAAGTCAACAAACTCTATAGTCATTATGCTTCCAGCTGAATTCTCAGGATAGTTCAAGAATTGATTGATAAGTATTCTTGTATCTTCATCTGTATTCTTAAGAACCTTCTTTACTATGTTTGACGGCATTTCTTCTAAAAAGTCAATTGTATCATCAAAAAATAGTTTATCGAAAATATTCTTGATTTCCTTATCAGTAATAGATTCAATTATATATTTTTGTAGTTCATTAGGTATATAAGAGAAAACACCTGATGCCATATCCTTAGGCAGTATCCTTAATACCACTAATAGTTTCTGCTTGTCTAACTCTTCAAAAAGTTGTGCGATGTCAACAACATTCATGTCAACGATTTCTTTTCTTACATCAGCATATTTACCCTTCTCAATAAGATTGAGAATCATTTCTTTCATTTTGTAGCTCCCCTTTGACAGAGCCACACTACCCGATTGGTAGTTATGGCCCAAAATTTATTATTCCTTTTTTCATTAAAATTACTGGGTAAAGGGTCAAAATCCATAACTACCACCTCCACCTTCTTTAATCATTTACAAAACAAAATAATAGCTAAGAACGTTCCAAAAAAGCGATGAGAAACTAAAGATTAACAAATAAGCTTTTAACCTATAAAAAACGATTATTTTGTTTAAGTTTCAAATCAAATAGTCCTGTAAACTGCCTTTATCAAAGAAACTGTCATGGGTGGTAATGGAGATTTGTTCTCAAAGAAAAGCATATATGAAAAAACAGAATTTGAATCATAATATTTAACAAACTCTTATTAGAGAAGAATAGAGTTTGACAGTTATAGTTCTATTTTTTCTATAATAATATATGCTTTTTTCTCCATAGACCATACTATCACTGCCAGATTCCATTCTTCTCACCTCCGAATACTAAAAGCCTTCGCCGAACTTGAACATGACGAAGGCATTAATGTAAGACTTCCCCGTTCAAGTTTTGGCTCTACAAGGCAATGAAGTCGCATTAGATTAAGCCTTCTCTGTTCGGCAAAACCTGCTTACCAGTGCAGAGTGTTTCCACTCTTTTACGGCAGCAACCCGTATCCTTGTAGTAGCCTCGCCTACCGAGATTTTATTCAATTTTCTATTTCATTCTATGCTTTTTATCCGTAGATGTCAACCAACTCTGTTGTTTTTTATTGTTCGGTACACCATAGCAAAATGTTTCTGTTTAATTTTTTTCGCACATAATCCTATCAATATGAACCAATACCCAAATCATATGCTATAAAAAATACGCGGCTGGACGCCGCGGCCAAAACCTATTTTGTTATATTTATACCTCTGTCTCCAACCACAACCGTTCCATCTTTTAATGAGATATATGGTGAAAATTCAATGGTTTCATCGTTATAAGCAAAGCGAATTGTTGCATCCGGAAAAATATCGCTCACATTACATTGAATTATAAACGGACGACATTCTTTTTCTTCAAATATTAATGTTGAATCCATCGTTTGGATATCATTTTTATACAATGATAATGACATATTTGAATACCTAGGTATTACAAGATAATATTCTCCTTTTGATATATAATGAATAGGTATATTTTCGCTGTCTAAATATTCTTGTATATAAAATGAAAGTTCACCTATTTCATTATACCCTAAATACGCCACAGCATATAATTGGTCCTTGAGAAATGGTATGGATTCTATCTTTTTTGGTTCAGAATCACCTTTTTCCGTTTGGAGTACAGAGCACCCGGAGAACAACACAATTAGAGCAATAATTACAACGGCGTACACAACTGGTTTTTTCATCTTATTACACCCCGTATAATATATACTTTACTGGTTTAAAGACTTACCTTTATTTTTGCGCCTGTGTTTTGCCGGAACAGTCGGACTTGGGCCAGCCGGGGCTTTCCTATCATCGGAATTACTAACTCAAATTAGAGCCCTGTACTATTTAGCCCTGTAATCATTTTACTTTAACTTTAAACTCTGTTCTTAACGTTACTTTTTCCTCCTGGTCCATGTCCAGGCAAAAATCCGTTACCGCCGTAAAGGTGTAGTCCCCGGTGGGCAGCCTCAGCTCTTTCTCCGAGAAGTACTTCTCCCAGAACTCCGCATCCGGGTCTTCCCGGGTGAACCCACCGCTTTTGGAAAAGGGTATCGTATAGACTTCGCCTTTCTTTAAAACCGTTTCCTTTAATATACCCAGGACAATATCGCTATTTATATACTTGTCGCCGTCATGTATCAAATGGTGAAAGTAAGGCTCCCCCGACCAAATCGCGATGCTTTCGTTTTGGCCTATATACTCAATGGTAGAGTGCAGCTTAATCTCCTCACCCTCATCAAATTCCAGCTTATTGATGTAGGTTTTAATAGCGAAGTTTTCATCTCCTGCTTCAAATACCATAGGCTCTGCATCTGCCGCTTCCAGGTTGGCTCCGGCCTGGGAGCAACCCGCCAGCATTATTGCCAAAACCAGGATTAACGTTAATATTTTCTTCCGCTTCATACAGCCCACCCTCTTTTATTTGCTGCCAGTTTAGACGGTATCCCCTCCGTCATGGTTCCACCCATTCGAACTTGTGCAGGCCCGGCCCCGTTAGGGTAAATTGACCTGTCTAACATGCGGAAAATTCCGGCAGCAAATATCCGCCCATGCCCAGTTGGATGGTCTCGCCGAAAACAGCACATACCGTTCCATTTGTTATCATTCTTGTCCTGGTCATCATTTCCTTCCCGACACATAAAAAAAGGGAGAATAACTGTTAAGTGTATATTTAAAATAAACTCCGCTCCAAACGACTTTCCCTCAAACCCTTATCCCTTCTCGCCTTAGGACCATTTCCCTAATTCTTTCCATATAATAAAGTCGGTTCTAGAATCCAATATTTTCATTCCATTTAATAACATTTTTTCTATAATTCTTGTAGTAATTTTTAAAATAAAGTCGGTTCTTTTTAGGGTTAAGGTGAAAGGAAAAAGGTATAAGGTTGCATTTTTTATGTGTTTCTTCAATTCTTTTTTCAATTCCGGTATCAATAATTAATACTCTTAATCCCTTTAAAATCAATACCTTCAGTCTTATCCCTTATACCTTAACCCCTTCAGCCCCTTTTGCTTGCAAAAAACAAACCCCGCAGCAAATGAAGATTTCTCCTGCATCTGCTACGGGATTTTGGAACGAACTTTATTTTTATAGAGCGAACTTTATTATCATGGAGTGAACTTTATTTTGTATATACATAGTTTAGGCTCATGAAACAAGGAAATAGGTATAAAGGATTAAAGAAAACCAATTATGTATCACTACACACTTGTTATACCTAAATATGCTTCCCAGCCATTTTTACTAAATCGCCTCATAGCCTTTCTATACTGGTCATCAAACGTATCTTGAGTCGGATATGATAATTGACTATTAATTCGATTAAAAATATCTTCTGCTTCACCTTGTTCAATATTACCGAAATAAACGCATAGAGCCAGAATATTTCTGTGAGTTAATGTTATAAACTCACCCATCCATTTGAATTCTGTGTAATTATCCGATATTATGATAGGTATTCTTAATGCATGAGCATAACCTGCGCATTCGCTTTCTCCTGGCCCTATAACTTTTCTCATATCTTCAATTATATCTTTCGCAAGTATATTTATAGACTTATCTTTTTTTCTATCTAACACATGAAATATACTCCCGTCCTTATTAATAACGTGATTTATTATACTGTAATACTTTCCTGCCTTTTTCTTAATTTCAACATCATATACATATTGAGGAATGATTATTTCTTTAAATAAATATTCCAAAACATCCAATCTATCAACCTTGGCTAAATTGATTAAAATATCAGTGTCGGAAATTGCACCTATATATCTCATGTTAATAGTCCTCTTCCTGGGGATACTCATATCCGAATTGTTCAGGAGCCAGTCCGATAAATTCAAGGCTGTTTTTCATGTTCTTGTATGAGATATTCCCTCTTTCGTAGTTGGTTTTTATAAACTCGATATATTCTTTTGACACATATGTTTCTTTTGATGGAGTTATCAAGTCTATACTGTAACCTTCTCTTATGGTTAAAGATTGGAGTAATTCCGTATTTTCCAGTGAACAGATATCTACTAGTTCCTCATATTTGTCAATAGAGCATAAATTAAGTTGGATAAGCCTTTTTAACATAGCCTTATAACTTACTTTAAAATAATTGTGCATTCTAATGATATGCCTTGGTAAAACACTATCTTTATCTACATTGACAATTTTATAAAATACTTCTTTTACATAGTCTTCAGGCATTAAAAATTCGGAAGCAAATACATCCGCTTTCGCATCTTCCGCTTTATGCTTTTGGTCATCCAAAAGGATTTTTTCTTTTTTCAGGATGTCAGCATTATAAATAAGATGGTATAGTTCATGAGCACCAGTATAGCGTTCATGTCCCAAAGTAAAATTGCTGTTTAAATAGACAATAAACTGTTCCTCAAAGTAGGTAGTAAACCCTGATAATTCTTCTATATCTAATGGTTTTCTTATTAAAAATGCAGCCTCTGAAAGAATATCAAATATATCAGAAAGCCCTTTTCTTGCAAATTTTATTCTCACATCTTCTGCTAAATCTTTGATTTGCAGTCTGAAGGATTCCTCTGGGAGATTCAAATTATTCTTTGGCAATTTTAACACTCCTCCCATAGTGGCTTTCTCTTTTGTGGTTTAAACTCTCCATTGTATATTTTCTTTTGGTAAATGAACATCTTTATCATATCCTGGAGTTTCTCAACTTCCTCAACGGTTTTTTCCGAAAAATTTTTCTTCCTGAATAGTGTAACTAAATCGTCGTCTTCATCCTCTTCAAAAAGAATGTTTATATCTATATTCAGAACTTTGCATATGGCATTTAACTCCACAGCCGATACAGTCCTGTTGCCGTTTTCTATTTTGCTCAATGTTTCCCTGCTCATGTTAATACCCTTTTCAGCAAGTCTTTCTACTGCCTCAATCTGGCTTAATCCCCTTGCCTCTCTAATAGCCTTTATTTTTAATCCAATAGGAATATCCTTTGACATCTTTAATCCCTCCTCTTTGTAATATTATATTACATCAATAATGGGTTTGTGTCAATATTTTGTGCTGTTGTGTAATATTTTATTACTTTTGCATAAAGTTATACTTAATTCGTTAAATAAAATTTAGCGCTGATTTTTTGATTTGTTATGCCCTTGCCTGTATAATACCTCAAAATCTTTTGTGAGGAGTAGTTGAAATGATAAACTTAGAAGTTTTCAGACTGGAACTAAATTACCTGAAGCAGGTTGTGGGGAAGGAATTAGGGAATAAGGATGCAAGGAAATTAAGTGATGCAATCACAACATTAGTCACTTGTTTCCTTAACCCTGCTACCTATTATTCCTTATCCCTTACTTACATTCAAATAGTAGAACAGTATCTATGTCAAGTTCAGCAGAAAACAGAGCCTTATGAATATAAACAAATGCTTAACAACATCCCTACAATAAGGAATTTTTTAGAAAAAGTAAAACTTGAAATGTCCATATCTTAATAAAATAAGGATATGTAAATAATTTTGTGTTTTTGATTTGCTAAGCCTCTTCGTTGGCAAGAAAATTTCATGCATTTTAACTATACAGTTACTGTTATATTGCCAAATTTGCCCTGTTTTTATACATTAAAGTTGGGCAGGTTTGGCAATGTTTTTTTAACAGCCCAAACAAACCGGGTATTTTGTGAGGTCTAGCCCGCCCGGCAATGAGGGCAGGGTTTTTTGCCCTTTTGGTTAAAGGTAAATGGTTACTTTAAATCACCCAGCCAAACTGGGGCTTAAATGTACTGCTCCAGCTGGTCAGGGAACATAATCAGAAGCTGGTTTAAAACCATATCCCAATTTCTGTACCGCTGCGTCCACTTGGTCATAATATTCTTTGTAGCCAGGTAAAGCATCTTCTCCAATGCCGCATCAGAGGGGAATACCGACTTGGATTTGGTTACTTTCCGAAACTGCCGGTGCAAGCCCTCTATGATGTTCGTAGTATAGATAATTTTCCTTATCTCGTCCGGATACTTGAAGAAGGTTGAAAGCACATCCCAGTTTGTCTCCCAGCTCTTTAGAGCATAAGGGTACTGATTAGCCCATTTATCCTTAACCTCGTATAGTGCTTCAAGGGCGGCCTCTTCGCTAGGGGCCTTGTAAACTGCCTTAAAATCTTTGGAGAATTCCTTCAGGTGTTTATACGATACATACTTGAATGAGTTTCTAAGCTGATGTATTATACACCTTTGGATATAGGCTTTAGGGTATACTGCTTCTATGGCTTCTTTTAGACCCGTCAGCCCATCGACAGAGAATATGAGCACATCCTGCACATTACGGTTCTTAAGCTCGTTAAGTACACCCAGCCAGAACTTGGATGTCTCATTCTCGCCGATCCATATGCCTAATACATCCTTGTAACCATCCATGTTAATACCTAATACCACATAGGCAGCCTTGTTTACTATTTGACCGTTATCCCTTATCTTGTAGTGTATAGCGTCCATAAATACGAAGGGATAAACAGTCTCTAGTGGCCTTGACTGCCACTCCTTTATCTCCGGTACTATCTTTTCTGTTATCTTGCTTACCATTTCAGCTGATACTTCTATACCGTAAATATCCTTTACCTGGTCGTGGATGTCCCGGGTGGACATACCCCTTGCATAGAGGGCAATTATCTTGTCTTCTATGCCGGATATATTACGTTGATACTTTGGTACAATCTTGGGTTCAAATTCACTGTTTCTGTCCCTTGGTATATCCATTTCGATGTTCCCGAACTTGGTTTTTAGGGTTTTTGAGGAATACCCGTTTCTGATGTTAGTGGTGTCTTTGTCCTTAGCTTCGTTTTTGCCATAGCCTAAAGTAACGTCCATTTCTGCTTCCAGCATTTCCTGCAATACGTCCTTAAACATGTCCTTTAGTGTGTCGTAGATACCATTTACATCCTTGATGTCATTTTCCTTGATTAGCTGCCTTAATTGTTCTCTTGGTAGCAATCCCATAAAAAACTCCTCCTTGGCTTGGTTATTTGATTCTTGCCAAGAAGGAGCTTAATTTTTCATCAAACACAAAATTTGTTACAGTCTCTTTTTTCGATCACAGGCTTTTGTGGTATAAAGACAAAAAAGCCCCAAGCTATTCCTCAGCAGTATCATGCCTATTAACAAACGAGCTTCCTACGGAAACGGAAATCATTTTTGAATTAAAAAAACTAGCTTTGACCTAGCAAGTTATGCGGTTAGTAACACCTAGTTAGAAATTATGAAGTATCGGCGTATCGATATCATATATTTCCTCCATAGAAATCGTATCATCATACTTGCCCTGTTTGGCTGGGTTTTATAGATGGGCACAAAAAACAACCCCCAGCCCATTAATAGACTGATTGATCTCAGGGTTTGCCAGTGTAAAAAGAAAAGCTCCGTGGGAACGCATCTAATTGGTAGCTTTCCCACGAAACTTGTTAGTTTTTCTCCTGCCTTAATCGCGGGTTAGGTCACAGCGTAAAACAAAAAACCGTCCCCTGTTCTATTCTAATAGACGTTATTCTTGAGTTGTTATGGCGTACCTTTTTAAACCACTAAAACTATCATCAATCTCTACCTTAACCTTACTGTCAAAGTCATTATTGGTTAGAATTGCGTCAAGTTCGTCCTCATCAAATTCCTCACCTTGTTCGACAAATATTTCTATATATATATTGCTTATAGAACTAAAAGAATTTCTCTCGATTGAAAAGCTAGCCCTATCATATCCTATGCCAGTACTTAGCTCTACAAAATTACAGTTTTTTATTGTACCTTGTGAATTCGGATTTGTATAAACACCACCACCCATGCCTTTAACAGTTACATCATCAATAACTATATTCTCTATATCAGCTATTAAAACTATACCCCAGTTCATTGTAGAACCTACTACTGTAAAACTTCTAATCTCAATGTCATCTGATGTTAAAAGAATAGCTTGATTTTCTTCTGCTTTCTCAACAGTTATTGTCTTACCATTTCCGTCTAATACAAGGGGCCTGCTTAGACGTAATTGAGCTGTTAGATTCATGTTATCACCTAGGATTATGCCCTTTACATCTGTATTTGCTAATGCAGCTATGAGTTCTTCTTCAGTTGTTACATAAACTTCTGTCGCTACAATATTTCCTTCATCATCAACTATCACAGCAACCTCGATATCCTTGTAGAGAAAAACATTGTTTTCTATGATAGCGTTAACTACTTCATCCGAAGGCTCGTCGAAAATCTCAAAATACATGCTCTTTATGTTTCTAAAGATATTGTCCTTGAATAAAAGCTGAAAGGATGGACTATGACTGTATCCTATGCCTTTATTAAGGTTTTCAAAAATACAGTCTTCTATCTTGCCATTGATCTCTCCATTTGAATAGAAGCCAAGCTCCATATCTTTAAAGGTTACCCTTTCAATAATTAATCCATCAATGCTACCTGTATTGTCTATACCCATCATCCTTTTATCTTCTGCAGTAGTTATGGTTACATTCTTTATAGTAACATTATCTGCATTTAGATGGATTAACGCTCCATCTACTTTATTAAATACAGCTGTTATGGTATTGCCTTTTCCATCTAATACAACAGATCTCCTTATATCTAAATGATCTGTTAAACTAATATCATTACCTAGAATTATACGTTCTACATCTGTATTTGCTAATGCAGCTATGAGTTCTTCTTCAGTTGTTACATAAACTTCTGTCGCTACAATATTTCCTTCATCATCAACTATCACAGCAACCTCGATATCCTTGTAGAGAAAAACATTGTTTTCTATGATAGCGTTAACTACTTCATCCGAAGGCTCG
>LFRM01151424.1_pt2 | contig 12622 bp, 8 predicted proteins | sample 618341 | NCBI WGS metagenome assembly LFRM01 (sample SAMN03654438, study PRJNA283298) | anaerobic digester metagenome | isolation source: pool of bioreactors CSTR01a, CSTR02a, and CSTR03a thermophilic anaerobic... | place: Denmark: Kgs. Lyngby | collected 2014-05-21
GGTAAGATCCTACAAAGAGACAATTCTTAAAACTGGGGCTGCCCTATGAAGGGCAGCCCTCGGCAAAGCAAATTATTTAAGCAGTACGAAAACAGTAGAGGAATTAATTTACTTACCCTTGAACTGTGCTTTGCGTTTTTCCAAAAAGGCGGCCACGCCCTCTTTTTTGTCTTCGGAAGCACAGGCCAAAGCATGGAGATAGGATTCATGAGCCATACCTTCGTAAAGGCCTACTTCCATGGAACGGTTTACCGCTTCTTTGGCATACTGTAAGGCCAGCGGCGGTTTGGAGGCCAGTAAATTGGCCAGTTTTTTCACTTCGTCCATTAAATTTTCCAGGGGAACAACCTTGTTGACCAGTCCAATGCGGTAAGCCTCTTCGGCGTCGATCATACCGCCTGTCAGTACGAGCTCCATAGCCCTGCCGAAACCTACCAGGCGGGGCAGGCGCTGGGTGGCGCCATCACCGGGAATAATGCCCAGGTTCACTTCGGGAGAGCCCATTTTGGCGTTGGTGGAAGCTATGCGCAACGTGCAGGCGATAGCCATCTCCAAGCCTGCTCCCAGGGCGAAGCCGTTAACAGCGGCGATAACAGGTATGGGCATTTCCGCCAGCTTGTTGAGCACCTCCTGGCGACGCCTGGTCTGCTTGCGCCCCAGAACGAAATCCCGCTCCTGCACCTCTTTAATATCCGCCCCGGCCATAAAAGCTTTTTCTCCGGCGCCGGTTATAATCAGAACTCTGATTTCTTCGTCCTTTTCCACCTCGTCAAAAGCCTGGCCCAGTTCTTCCGTCAGGGCGTTGGATAGGGCGTTCATTACTTCGGGACGGTTGATGGTTATATAGGCCAGCGGAGGTTCTTTTTCCAGTTTAAGAAATTGGTACATAATCGCACTTCTCCCTCCTTACCAACTTTTAGTTAATTTTTTTCGTTTCCAGTGAAAGGAGGAAGAAGAAGAAGAAAAATCTCCTTCTTCCTCCCCGTCAATCATTTTAAGCAAATGCGGGAATACCCAGTTCGGAGTTACCGATAATCAACTGCTGGATCTGCGAAGTTCCCTCATAAAGCGTATTGATCCGGGAATCACGGTACATCCTCTCCAGCGGGTATTCTCCTGAGAAGCCGTAGCCGCCCAGCACCTGTATCATGTTATAGGTAACCCTGTTGACCATTTCACTGCAGAAATACTTGGCCATACAGGTCTCACGAGTATTGGGAACATCCTTGTTTTTGAGGTGGCCGGCCCGGTAAACCAGCAGCCTGCCCATCTCAATCTCCAGGACGGCATTGGCAATCAGCTGCTGGACCAACTGGTGTGCTGCAATTGGTTTGCCGAACTGAATTCTTTCCTTGGCGTACTTTTTGGCCACATCGAGCGCTGCCTGGGCGGTACCGACACAGCCGGCAGCTACGGTAAAGCGGGCGTTATCCAAAGCGGACATGGCCACGGCAAAACCCCTACCGACGGGACCCAGAACCTGATCCTTGTGTACGCGGACGTTGTCCATGGTTATCTCCCCGGTGTCCTGGGCGCGAAGGCCGATTTTCTCATGAATGGGCTGGGGAGTAAAACCGGGGGTATCCTTATCTACCAGGAAAGCGGTAATGCCCCTGGCACCGGCATTTTTGTCCGTCTTGGCAAAAATAATGGAAACCTCGGATACGTCGGCATGGGTAATCCACATCTTGTTGCCGTTTAAAATATAGTAATCCCCATCTTGCTCGGCAGTGCTTTTCATACTGGCGGCATCGCTTCCGGAGTCTGGTTCCGTAAGGCCGTAGCAACCGAATGCCTCGCCGGAGGCAATGCGGGGGACGTACTTCTTCTTCTGCTCCTCGGTGCCCCATTTCAAAATGGTTTTGGCCACAAGGGATATATTCACGGAATAGCTGCCGCGCATGGAAGTACAGCCGTAACCCAACTCCTCAGCCACTATAGCGTGAGAAATATAATCCATACCGCTGCCGCCATATTCTTCCGGGATGGAGGTTCCGATGATGCCCAGCTGGCCCATCTTCTTCCATACATCCCAGGGGAATTTCTCTTGCTGGTCCCACTCTTTGGCATTGGGAGTAATCTCCTTGGCCACAAAGTCACGAACCATTTGTTGTACCGCCAATTGCTCTTCATTTAAATCAAAATTCATCTAATACACCTCCACATTATTTGTTCTCAAGGAGTACCTTACCGCCTGAACTTACTTCAAAACTGTGGGGACAGGGGGATCCTGGGAGTAGTCATAAAATCCTTTGCCGCTTTTACGTCCCAGATAGCCCGCATGAACCATTTTCTCCAGCAAGTAGCAGGGACGATAGCGTGCATCCCCGAACTTTTCAAACAGCGTTCTGGTTTTTGCCAGGTGAGTGTCAATTCCGATCATGTCAATTAAGGCCAGCGGGCCCATCGGTAGGTTAGAGCCCATTTTCATGGCTTTATCGATATCGGCTGCCGTGGCAATACCCTCATCCAGCACCCATACTGCCTCGTTCAGCAATCCGGCGAGGACTCTGCTGGCAATACCGGCAATGCTTTCTTTATCGGTGACGACTGGTTCTTTGCCCAGAAACTCGGCAAACTCTTTGGTTGTTTTAACAATTTCCTCCCGGGTTGCCAGGCCGGGCATAATCTCCACCAGTTTCATTACTACTGCGGGATTGAAGAAATGCATTCCTATCAGGCGGCTGGGATCTTTTAAAGCGGAGGCAATTTCTGAAATGGAACAGGCCGTGGTATTGGTCGCCAGTACTACATCCGGCTTTGCCGCTTCTTCCAGCTGGGCAAAAACCTTCTGCTTCAACTTAACGTCTTCAATAACAGCTTCGATGATAAAATCGGCATTGGCAGCTTCTTTCATATCCGTGGTAGTTTTAATACGGCCCAAAATTTCCTTTGCTTCCCCTTCGGTCATTTTTCCCCTGGAAACCCTGCTGTTTAACAGCTTTTCAATATTTCCGATGCTGCGCTTCAAGATAGCATCATCAACATCCACGAGGATGGCCTGCACGCCTTTCTGTGCCATCAGATGAGCTATCCCCGAACCCATAATACCTGCTCCCAGAACAAAACCTGTTTTAATTTCCATACTTTTTTCCTCCTCTCAATTAATTTTTTTTAGCTTAACCTTTCCAGCACGATGGCAAGGCCCTGTCCGCCACCAACACAGGCAGTGACCAAACCGAAGGTCTTATCGTACATTTTCAGGGTATTAATGTTGGTGCAGATAAGCTTGGTACCGGTTGCCCCTACGGGGTGTCCAAGGGCAATCGCTCCGCCGTGCACGTTGACTTTTTCACGGTTTATTTTCAGTTCTCTTTCACAGGCCAGGTACTGCGCCGCAAACGCTTCGTTCAGCTCAATTAAATCGATATCATCCAGTGTCAACCCAGCCCTTTTCAGAGCAATAGGTGTAGCGGCCACCGGCCCAATCCCCATGTACAGGGGATCTACTCCTGCCGCAGCATAACTGCGTATTTTGGCCATGGGCGTCAACCCCAGGGACTTGGCTTTCTCCTCCGACATAATTACCACGGCGGAGGCGCAGTCACTGAGAGCGCAACTGTTACCGGCGGTAACTGTCCCGCCGTCCTTCTTAAATACCGGCGGCAATTTGAGCATTGCTTCCAGCGATGCGTCGGGACGGGGTATCTCTTCCTTATTTACAACCACCGTTCCTTTTTTCTTTTGTTTAACTTCAATAGGTAAAATCTCTGCATCAAATTTGCCTTCAGCAGATGCTTTGGACGCTTTCTGGTGGCTTTCCAGGGCAAATTGATCCTGTTCTTCCCTGCTGATAGAATATTTTTCTACCAGATTCTCCGCCGTATTGCCCATGAGCATACCCGCCAGCTTGCACATGAAACCATCCAGGTGCAGGTCATCATAGACCGTGAAGTCCCACATCCGGGCTCCCCACCGCGCCTGAGGAATGATATAGGGAACATTGGAACCGGACTCCGTACCGCCGGCGATAACTACATCCGCATCCCCGCAGTATATCTGCCTGCATGCCTCGATTACCGCCTGCATACTGGAGGCACAACGGATATTAACAGTATAAGCCGGCACCGATACCGGCAGACCTCCCCGGACAGCACAGATGCGGGCTATGTTGGGACCGAGCCCGGCCTGCCATCCGCATCCAAAGATCAACTGATCTACATCTTCACCTTTGATCCCTGCTCTATTGACGACCTCCTTCACCACGGCCGCTCCAAGGTCCGCAGCGCTCAAACTGCTTAAACTTCCTCCGAACCTTCCAGCGATAGTCCGCACTGCACTTACAATTACTGCATCACGATTTCCCATAAACCTCCCCGGAAGATACTTTTCCGGGAATTCCTCCCTTCAAGATGGATTTTATTGCAGACAACCCCAACCTCCTCGACCTCTGAAAAACAAAATTTTTTTTGAGGCATCACCTCACCGTTCATGTTATGTACTTAACTCTCCAGGCTCACTTACACTTGTTATGATTAATATTTAAGCGTTTCCCTGCCGGCAACGATTTGTGAATAAAAGAACTTGACAAAATACGCCTGTCACGGCCCCAAACCACTGTCCTGCGCCGCGGTTTCCAGGGCTTTTAATTTTTTCCACAATGTTGTCCTGCTGATTCCCAGACGGGAGGCGAGGTCCTTTTTATCAAGATTGTTTTGCCGGTAAAGCTTCTCAATAATCTGCCTCTCCATATACTCCAGCGTTCCAATATTTACTGTTATGTAGCGCTCTTCATCATGCTTGAAGTTTTGGGTGTCCTCCTTAAAGCGATAGAGCTCATCTACCAGTTCCTCCATCAACCTGAAGTTTTCTTTAGTGCCCTCGGAGAGGATCACATATTTCTCGATAAAATTCTCCAGTTCACGGACATTGCCGGGCCAGTCATATTCACTGAGGAAACGCAGGACGGAATCCGGAAACTTCTCCATACGCCCTGTACCTCCCCGGTATTTGCGGGAAAAATGCTCCACGAGCAGAGGTATATCGCTTCTCCGGTTTCTCAGCGGGGGGATTTCCAGAGTTAAGACATTCAGGTGGAAAAAGAGGTCTTCCCGGAAGGTGCCTTTTTTAATCTCATTGGGTAAAGAACGGTTGGTAGCGGCGATAACGCGGACATTTACCGGGATGATGCGCTCTCCACCAATACGGCGGACCATTTTTTCCTGGAGAACATGCAGCAGGTTGGACTGGAGAGGAAGCGGGAGTTCAGATATCTCATCCAGGAAGATGGTGCCGCCATGAGCCAACTCAAAAAGTCCCGCCTTTCTGCCTTTCCTGGCACCGGAAAAAGCCCCCGCCTCATAGCCGAATAGCTCGCTTTCCAGGAACTCTTTAGGAATATTGGCGCAGTTGACAGCCACAAAGGGGCCTTCACGGCGCAAGCTTTCGGCATGGATACTATGCACGAACAACTCTTTTCCGGTGCCGCTTTCTCCGGTAACCAGCACCGTGGAATCTGTCCGGGCATATCTCCGGGCACGGTTTACAGCTTTCTTTATTTCTTCTGAGGAGCCGACGATATCATTAAAGGTATAACGAGCGGACAGACCGCTGGCATGAAGCTTCTTGCGAATCGTGACCTCCAGGTTTTGCAGCTTGTGCACACTTTGAAAAGTGATAACCGCCCCAAGCGGCTCATTATCCATATGTATGGGAATATGATTGAAAACAATTTGCCGTTCCCCGACTTTTTGTACTTCACCTTTTATTGTTTCAGGATTCAGGAAAAATTTTTTTAACAGGGGAACAGGAATATCTTTTACTTTTTTACCTACAATGGACGGAGCCGATATTTTGAAAACTTCCTCCGCGGCAGGGCTGAAGTGTGTAACCACATCCTCTTTATTAACGGCAATAACACCGTTATATGTATGGTCAATTATCGTCTTTAAAAATTCCGCCCTTTCGCGATCTTTCTGCCTGATTCGGACGACATCCTTGGCCCACTGCATGGCATCAATTACCGCTTCCCGGGAGGAAAAAACCATTACCCCCTCCATGCCCCGCTCCCTGGCCATACGAATAACACAGATACCGGAGGCGACAATTACCTCTATTCCTTCGTTACAGGCCCGCTTTATTTGCTCATCCAGCTCTCTTTCATCGTGATAGAAAAAGAGGCTCAGATCCTGCAGCGAGAGAATTTCAGCGATGCTTGCGAAATCATATACTTCCTTGCGCTTGATATGATCAAAGTAAGCGATTTTACGTCCGATCTGCTTGGCATGGTTTAAGGCCTGAATAATATCAAAGTTGGTGATCTGAATCAATATTACCGGTATGGATAACTCTTTTTTTAAAAGCACTCCCGTAGGTCCCCGGCTGATGATAACGTCTGCTCCGGACTGCTCAAACTGCTTGCCCAGCTCTACGCCCCCGTCCAGGAAAGCTTCCACAATCTCCATGTTGAAATGAAGCTCCCGTGAAATCTGCCGGGCCAGTCTGGTTAGCTCCGGTAGCGGGGAAACCATTACGATGCGGCTCTTTTTCATCTCTTATCCCTTCAAACGGGTTTGGTTTAAAATTTAAACATATCCCTGATATTTTTATTTCCACATGAATCTACGTCCATTTTTTTAATTCTTTATATGCAGTAAAAAATCCTGCCGGAAAAAAATATTTCATTTTTGCGAAAAAAGCCTCCCTTACTTGTTACAGTAACAGGCCAAGCAGCAACCTGTAACGGGCGTCAAGCTCTTCACGCCCAAAAAGTAAAAAACCGCCTTTGGCCTTTAATGTTCTTAAGGCCAAGGCGGTCAATTTATGCGTAAAGCCTGCCGGGCGGTGGGCATCCTCCCCGGCACAAGCCCACGGCGGCAATTAGGGGATAATTTTATTCAGAGAATATTCGATAATCCCTTCTGCTCCGGCTTCTTTAAGTTTATAAACAAGCTCCCTCACGGTTTTTTCGTCAATTACGGTTTCCACGGCCACCCATGACTCCTCATGCAGATTGGAGATGGTAGGCTTCCTGAGGGCGGGAAGCAGGGAGAGCACTTTGGGCAGGTTTTCCGTACTGACATTCATCTTTAAGACGACTTTTTGCTCCGCCAGCAGTGCACCTCTCAGAAGGGTTGCCATCTGCTCAATCTTATATTTTTTCCAGTCCACTTTCCAACTTTCCCTGTTAACAATAAACCGGGGCGTGGACTGCAGAATCGTTTCTATAACGCGCAGGTTGTTGGCTTTTAAAGATCTTCCCGTTTCTGTCAGCTCGGCAATAGCATCGACCAGCGCCGGAGGCTTTACTTCAGTCGCGCCCCAGGAGAACTCTACGCAAGCCTGGATATTATTGCTGCGTAAAAATTCCTTGGTTACCTCAACCAGCTCGGTAGCTATCTTTTTCCCCTGCAGGTCTTTAATGTGCTTTATCTCGGAATCCTCGGGAACAGCAAGGACAAGCTTGATGGGCCTGAATCCCTGTTTGGCATAGACCAGCTCCGCCACCTCCAGGACATCTGCCCCTGTCTCCATAATCCAATCCTTACCCGAGATACCTGCATCGAGAACTCCGCTCTGCACATACCTGGGAATTTCCTGTGCCCTGATAAGGATACATTCAAGCTCCTCGTCATCGACATGGGGGAAATAGGAGCGCTCATTGACGTAAATATTAAAACCCGCTTTTTTAAATATTTCCAGTGTGGCATTCTGCAGGCTGCCCGCCGGCAAGCCCAGTTTTAACTTTTCCATTTTTCTCCTCCATATTCCCGTCTTTCCTTCCAATCATTTTAACATGGGCTGGGGAAGGGAATCAAGCACTTTTAGCGACTCTTTCATCTCCTCTTCCGACAGGGAATAGTCGGACAACTCGCCTTTAAGATAAGCGTCATAGCCGGTCAAATCAAGCAGCCCGTGACCGCTCAGGTTGAAAAGGATGACCTTGCTGCGGCCTTCCTCTCTGGCTTTCTCGGCCTCCTCGATTACTGCCGCAATGGCGTGGTTGGTTTCCGGTGCACAGATTAGACTTTCCGTACGGGCAAAGGTGATCCCGGCGCCGTAGGTCTGGAGCTGGTTATAGGCACGTGGCTGAATAAGATTGTCAAGGACAAGCTGGCTGATCAGCGGAGACATGCCATGGTATCTTAGCCCGCCGGCATGAATCGATTTGGGTATAAAGCTGTGCCCCAGGGTAAACATGGGTAAAAGCGGGGTTTTAGCCGCCGTATCCCCAAAATCGTAGGCAAAGGGCCCCTTTGTCATAGTTGGACAGGCAACGGGCTCAACGGCAACGATCTCTACATCTTTTCCATAGATTTTATCCCTCACAAAGGGGAAGGAAAGTCCGGCAAAATTGCTGCCGCCGCCGACACAACCGATTACCACATCGGGATATTCACCCAGCATCTCCATTTGTTTTTGTGCTTCCAGGCCGATAATCGACTGGTGGAGCATAACATGATTCAGAACGCTTCCCAGGGAGTATTTGGTATGCCCTGATGTAACAGCATCTTCAATAGCTTCACTGATGGCGATTCCCAGGCTGCCCGGGCAATCCGGATCCTGGCTCAGGACATTCCGGCCGACATCCGTTTCACGGCTGGGGCTCGCCACACAATTGGCACCCCACGTTTTCATCATCAGCTGCCGGTAAGGTTTTTGCTCATAGCTGATCTTGACCATGTAGACCTTCAACTCCAGACCAAACAAGCAGCAGGCCAGGCTCAGGGCACAGCCCCATTGCCCGGCACCGGTTTCCGTAGTAAGTCTTTTAATGCCGGCAACCTTGTTGTAATAGGCCTGGGCAATAGCGGTATTGGGTTTATGGCTGCCGGCAGGGCTCACGGACTCGTTTTTATAGTAGATCCTGGCCGGGGTTTTCAAAAATTTTTCCAGATTATAAGCCCTGTGCAGCGGCGTCGGCCTCCAGATGAGCAGTTTTTCCAGGACCTCCCCGGGTATGTCTATCCAGCGCTCTGTACTTACTTCCTGTTCGATTAGGTTCATCGGAAAAATAGGGGCAAGATCATCCGGCCCCACCGGTTTTCCGGTAGCAGGATGCAGGGGGGGCTGCATAGGCGTGGGCATATCAGCCTGGATGTTATACCATTGCCTGGGGATCTCCTTTTCCGACAAAATTACTTTTTTAGCCTCCATACTTCATACCTCCTTTTTTATTCTTATAAATAAAAAACCTCGTCTCAGGGACGAGGATTACCCGCGGTACCACCCAAATTACCCCCATAAAAGGGAATCGCTTTACAAGGTACGGGAGCAACTGTTATTGCTCCGATACCCCTTTCTTTTAACGGTGAAAATCCGTCCTGCCCTACTAAATTAACAAATATGTTCGGACAGGCGCCTCCGGGAGCCATTCAACCGGCGATTAAGTACCAAGCTCACACCTTCGGGGCCCCGGCCCCTCCGCCCGGCTCTCTGAACTTCTCCTACCGGCATACTATTTCCCTTCAAGGGCTTTAAAAGGCTTAATAAAATAGCTTTTTGGTTACTATAGCAAATTAAATGATTACTGTCAACAACTTTTTTGGTAATTTTCTTGTAGTTAAATCACGCGGCACTGCCGCACCCGGAAAAGCGCTTTGCTCTCCTATTATCCTAGCTGACCGGCAATACCCCCACAAAAAGCAGCCAGGCTCTCTCCCAGTGAAAAAGCGTTATAACCCCCTTCCAATGCCGCAAACAAGCGCCCCTGGCACCTTTCACGGGCAAACTGCGCCAAAATTTCTCCCATAGATTCGTAATCTTTGGTGGAAAGGAGCCCACCCCAGTCATTTACGTGACGGTCAAATCCCGCCGATACGGCAAGCAGATCGGCTTTCCTAACACCGTCAAGAAAGGTTTCCAGGTCATTTACGAAAGAAGCGCTGTCCCGCCCGGTTACATGCCGGTAAACAACTGCCGGATTACCGGCAAAAGTATTGGCAGTCCCGTCTCCATAATGAAGATCGAAATCGATAATCAGCGCATTTTCCACTTTTCCCTGCCGCAGCATTTTTTGCACAGCTATGGCGACATTATTGAAATAGCAAAAACCCCAGCAGGAATCCGGGCTGGCGTGGTGCCCGGGAGGCCTGCACAGCGCAAAAGCAGCTTCACCGCTCCAGGCCAGTTCGGAAGCCTTTATGGTTGCCCCGGCAGCCAAAAGAGCCATGGGGAAAACACTTTCATCCCTGCGCACACTTTCCAAATGGTAACGGCTGTGGACCAGGAGCACATCTTCTTCAGCACAGGGTTGGGGTTCAACCAGCGGATATACCTCACGGACAAGGGCCAGGGCATGGTCCAAACGCCCCGGCGAAGCCGCCGGGTCTCCTGTATAAGTTTCCAGAAAGGACTCATGAAAAACAATTTTCATGCATAACGGGCCAGAGCCCTCCCTCCCCTTTCTTTGACTGATTTTTCTTAATATAATTTTACCATGCATTAAGCAAAAGTAAACATTCTTTACTAACCGGTAAATATTTATTATATTAAAATCAGGAGCACAAAAGGACACAAAAGGAAAGAGGTGAAATCCTGGCCCAAGGGTCTCAGGAAAGCAGATGGATTTAAACCGTTTTACCTATAAGGCCCGGGAGGCTATTGCTGCGGCGCAAAATATTGCCGCCCGCTACCGCCACCAGCAACTTGAGCCGGAGCACCTGCTTCTTGCCCTGCTGGAGCAGGAAGAGGGGCTGGCAAATAAACTTCTAACCAGAGCGGGAGTTGACGTCAAGGCGATAAAAAGCAGTTTGCAAAACTTCCTTGCGCGGCAGCCCAAAATATACGCCGGGGAGGGGACGGCGGAACAAATTTATTTAAGCCCGCGCCTGGCCAGGGTGCTGGAGCGGGCCAGGGAAGAGGCAGCTTCCTTTAAAGACGACTTTATCAGCGTCGAACACTTGCTGCTTGCCATCCTGGAAACAGCACAGGGAGAAGTAGCTAAAATAATCAAACAGGGTGGCCTTAACAGGAACACCCTGCTGCAGGCGCTGCAATCCATCAGGGGCCATCAGAGGGTTACAAGCCCCGACCCGGAGGAAACTTATGAGGCGCTGACCAGGTACGGGCGCGATCTCACTGAAGTGGCTGCTGCCGGTAAGCTTGATCCCGTTATCGGCCGCGATGAAGAAATACGCCGCGTTATCCAGGTGCTCTCCCGCCGCACCAAAAACAATCCTGTACTGATCGGCGAGCCCGGTGTGGGGAAGACAGCCATTGCCGAAGGTTTGGCGCAGCGTATCGCCAAAAATGATGTTCCGGAGGGGCTCAAAAACAAGCGCATCTTTTCCCTCGATATGGGCGCCTTGCTTGCCGGCGCCAAATACAGAGGGGAGTTCGAGGAAAGATTGAAAGCTGTCTTAAAAGAAATCCAGGAATCCGAAGGCGAAATTATTCTGTTTATTGACGAACTGCATACGGTGGTTGGCGCCGGGGCGGCAGAAGGAGCCATTGATGCCGGCAATCTGCTAAAACCGATGCTGGCCAGGGGCGAGTTGCACTGCATCGGCGCCACAACGCTGGCGGAATACCGCAAGTATATCGAAAAGGATGCCGCCCTGGAACGCCGCTTCCAGCCTGTGCTGATCAGAGAACCGGGAGTTAACGACTCTATCTCCATTCTCCGTGGTCTGAAAGAACGCTACGAGGTGCATCACGGCGTAAGAATCAAGGACTCCGCCCTGGTAGCGGCAGTAACACTCAGCCACCGGTATATCAGTGACCGTTTTCTGCCGGATAAGGCCATTGATCTGGTGGATGAGGCCGCTGCCCTGATCCGGGCAGAAATTGACAGCATGCCCTCTGAACTGGACGAGGCCACCAGGCGGATTATGCAACTGGAGATTGAAAGGGAAGCTTTAAAAAGGGAAACTGACAGCGCCTCCTTTAAGCGCCGGGAACAGGTGGAAAAAGAGCTGGCTGACCTCAAAAGGGAGGCGGATAAGCTCAAAGCCCGCTGGGAAGAAGAAAAGAAATCAATTTCCCGGCTGAGAGAAATCCGGGAGGAGATTGAAAAGACCAGGGTCTCTATGGAAAAAGCCGAACAGGCCTACGATTTGAACAAGCTGGCAGAACTAAAATATGGTAAAATGGTTCAACTGGAGCAGAAGCTGAAAGAGGAGGAGGAGAAGCTCTCCCAAACAAGAAGCCTGCGCCTTTTAAAAGAGGAGGTTGACGAAGAGGATATCGCGGCCATTGTCAGCCGCTGGACAGGGATCCCTTTAAGCAGGCTCATGGAAGGCGAGCGCGACAAAATACTGCACCTCGGTGAACGGCTGCACCAGCGGGTGATCGGTCAGGAAGAGGCTGTAACAGCTGTCAGTGAAGCAGTCCTGCGTGCCCGTTCCGGTATCAAGGATCCGGACCGCCCCATCGGGTCGTTTATCTTTCTGGGTCCTACCGGTGTAGGAAAAACAGAACTGGCACGTTCCCTTGCCTTCGTCCTTTTCGACGACGAAAATGCCCTTATCAGGCTGGATATGTCCGAATATATGGAAAAACACTCCGTAGCCCGCCTGATCGGAGCGCCGCCCGGGTATGTCGGCTATGAAGAAGGAGGACAGCTTACCAATGCCGTACGCCGCCGCCCCTACTCTGTATTGCTTTTTGATGAAATTGAGAAAGCGCACAGCGATGTTTTCAACACTCTCCTGCAGATCCTGGACGATGGGCGTTTAACCGA
>LFRM01069014.1_pt1 | contig 12620 bp, 17 predicted proteins | sample 618341 | NCBI WGS metagenome assembly LFRM01 (sample SAMN03654438, study PRJNA283298) | anaerobic digester metagenome | isolation source: pool of bioreactors CSTR01a, CSTR02a, and CSTR03a thermophilic anaerobic... | place: Denmark: Kgs. Lyngby | collected 2014-05-21
CAGCGTTTGAAATTATGGCTTTCGTTGTTGCGTTCAGCTGGTTGTTACTGTTATTACAGAAACTGATTCAGCTTTCCAACTATGGTAGTCAGACTTATTCAGTCACCATTGAGGTTACTGAATAAGTCGAATGGGCACATGGAGTGTAATATAATTTTATAAATGGTACTATTTTTTTAGAGAAAGGAGCTTATACTATGAGCGACAATAAATTTAAAGAAATTAAAGACAAAGTTGTTGGTAAGGTTAAAGAAGAAACTGGTAAACTGACTGACAATGAAGAATTGGAACTGAAAGGTAAGATCCAACAAGGTATTGGTAAGGCACGCGAAGTTGCTGAGGATGTTAAAGANNAGTTGATGACATTACCGGGAAAAAAGATAAAGCCTAGTTCATAGAACCCTCGAAAGAGGGTTTTTTTGATGAAAACTTAGCATTTTCTAACAGAGTATGATAATATAATACCGCTAATCATCTCGGTGTATGGGAAAGCTTGGCTAATCCGCTTGCATGGGGTGCAAGAGAACGCAGGTTCGAATCCTGTTACACCGACCAAAATAAAAAATAAGAAGGAAGCGATCCTTGCTAGCCAAGGGAATCACTTCCTTTTTTTATATCGCTTTAGATTGCGATTTCTTAACTTCGTATCCAAGTACCGTGATGGCCTTTTCAACATCTTCCATCGATAGCTTTTCATCATCAAAGTCAAACTTAACTTTGCTGGAATTGAATAGCACTTTTACGCTTTCCTTTACTACACCGTTCAAAGATTTTGTTGAATTTTCAATCTTTTGAACGCAGGATGGACACGTTAATGTTTCTAATTGAATGGTTGCTTTTTTCATTTTTACTCTCCTTTCTGATTGTGGTTGTTTGGACATTGTAATTTTATCTTAACCTATACCGAAGAAGTCTCATACCGTTTAAAATAACGACTAGAATACTGCCTTCATGTACCAGCATGCCAATGGACATATTCATCCATTCGCTAAAGAACACGCTAGCGAGCAAAAATAGTACAACTCCTATGGCAATGAAAATATTTTGTTTCATGTTTCTTGCTGTGGCTTTAGTTAGTCCAAGGGCATGGGGTAAACGACTGAAATCAGAATTCATCAAAACAACATCGGATGTCTCGATAGCCACATCTGTGCCGCTTCCCATGGCAATCCCAATATGGGCCAATGCCAGAGAGGGACTGTCATTGACGCCGTCCCCAACGAATGCGACGACTTGGTTATCTTGTTCTATCAGCTTTTTAACATAAGCTGATTTATCTTCTGGCAACATGTTGCCATGTGCCTCAGTTAAACCTAGTTCCTGACTTACCGCATCAACGGTGCCCTGATTATCTCCTGAGAGCATTACAAGGTTTTTGACACCCAATTTCTTGAGCCTCAACAAATCTTCCTTCACGCCAGGACGTATCTGATCGCGAATTCCCATTAGAACTTTCAGCTCGCCATCAATAGAAGTCAGCACAAGGGAGTTTCCATCTTTCTCAAAGCTTGCTATATCAGCTTTCGCTTGTTCATCCAGTTGGACGCCTTCTCTTTCCATCAGGGCAACATTACCAACGGAGACTCGATGTCCCTTGATGTTGGCTGAAACTCCACCGCCCTTTACAACCTCTGTGTTTTCGACGGTTGAGAAAGTGGTTGTGCCAATATCCTCTAATACTGCTTTGGCTAAGGGGTGATCGGATTCACGTTCAATGCTGGCTAGATAGCCCAGTGCCTCTTCTATATTTTCACCATAATACTTCTTTTTAGCAACTGATGGGTTTCCAGTGGTTAGTGTGCCTGTTTTATCGAATACCATGGTATCCAATCGACTGAAGTCGCCGATAACCTCACTACCCTTGAGTAGTATACCATGGCGGGCTCCATTTCCGATGCCAGCTACGTTGGATACGGGAACGCCAATCACCAGAGCACCAGGGCAACCAAGAACGAGAATGGTAATGGCAAGTTCTAGGTTTCTGGAGAATACCCAAACAAGTATTCCAAGTACAAGAACGGCTGGTGTATAGTATTTAGCGAAACGATCAATGAAGCGCTCTGCCTCAGATTTTGAGTCTTGGGCTTCTTCTACAAGTTCAATAATTTTGCCAAAAGTGGTATCTTCACCTACACGGTCAGCGTTAATTTGAATGGTTCCATTGTCGAGAATTGTGCCTGCGAATACATAGGAACCCTTTTCCTTTGAAACGGGAAGGGATTCTCCGGTTATGCTGGCTTCGTTAATACTGCCTTCACCGGATAAAACGATACCATCAACCGGTATTTTTGCGCCTGTTTTAACTAGTAAAATATCGCCTATGTCAACTTCGTCCACTTCAACTTCTTCAAATTCTCCGTTTTCCATTTGCTTCAGAGCACTTTCAGGTGCCATTTCTGTTAACTCTCTAATGGCCGAGCGGGTTTTGTTCAGGGTACGCTGCTCCAAATATGCACCGAACAAGAACAAGAATGTGACAATGGCAGATTCCTCGAAGTTTCTGATGAAAAAAGCACCAATTACCGCAATGGTAACCAAAACATCGATACTAACGACTTTGACCTTTAATGCCTGGTAAGCCTGTATTGCAATGGGCATGAAGCCTAAAATTGAGGCAATTACTAAGGACCAGATAGCCACAGCTTCATTATTGAAACCCAACAGACTGGTGAATGCAATTACAATTAAAATGGCACTCACTAATGTTATGTGGTTTTTCTTACTTAATATGTATCTCTGCATCGTAACACCTTCTTTCTTTAAAAAATATACGATTAAGTCTGATATGCTTTATCCAGCTCAGCTAACATGTTATACACCGCTTCGTAACTTTCACATACATCAGTTGGCACGGTATAGTTGTTTGTTATTTCTCGGAGCTTTTCGAATTCTTCCTTTAACTCAGGTAGTTGCGAATCGGTTCCCTCTATCTTCTTGCTCATTGTGTCAAACAACTTATGAACATCATGAAACTCGGGATGACTACCTCCATGAACTCTTGCTACTACGGGTACATATTGACTCAATATCGGAATATTCTTTGTCTTTACTTCTTCAAACCTTTGCTTATTTTCCATTACTGGTACATCCTTTCTTTATTGTTTTACGAGTTAATTGTAACAGTGTTTATCCAAGAATAATTTGACCTAAATCAAAAACAAAGAATAATTTTTAAAGATATTGTAAAATGGGCAAAGCATACAGATACTGTTCCTCTAATGAACCAAGTATACTAAGGATGTAATCAAAATAAAGACAATATAAGTAATGTTAAGGTAAATTTACTTAGTATTTTGAAAAGAGGTAGAAAGTTATACTAGAATTCTTTGATTTTATTTACCCGTCGCAGTGAAATTTCAGATATTGTACCGTATAATAGATACTAATCATTAGATTAGGGACATAAGATAAATCAACAACTAATGAAGGTTAGGAGGAAATGAAATGCAATGTCAACATCATCATCATGAAGACCATGCGACCTGTATCAAGCATGTGCCAATCTTTGCCAGCCTCAGTAATAAAGAAAATATGGAGTTAGTAGAGATTTCGTCTTCTCGTAGCTTCAAAAAAGGCGAGACAATATACAGAGCAGGCGATGAGGGGGGAACCCTTTTCGTCCTCTACACTGGACGAGCAAAACTTTATCGCTTAACTGCAGCTGGTAAGGAACAAGTTCTTCGCTTGGTTGAACCTGGTGAATTTATTGGAGAGCTGTCCCTCTTTTCTTCCCTTCCGTTGACTGACAATGCTCAGGCGCTGGAGGATACAACCATGTGTGTTTTACAAGGGCAGCGTCTCAAGACTCTAATGGCAAAATACCCTTCCATTGCCTTCAAGGTGATGGATGAGCTCTCCCGAAGGCTGGAAAAAGCGGAAAACCGAATCGAAGATATCAGCTTAAGCTCGGTGACTAAGAGAGTTGCTGGGGCTCTGTTGGAGCTGTCGGAGGGTAAGCAGGAGTTCTCTCTACCCATGACAAAGGGCGATTTGGCCTCCCAGCTTGGAATGACCCAGGAAACCCTAAGTCGTAAGCTGAGCACATTACAGGAAGAAGGATTAATCCTTTTAAAAGGTCATCGTAAAGTCATTATACAAAACAAATCAGAGCTGGAAGCAACCAGTTTGGAAGAATAGCCCACAGTCAATTATTAGACTGATCATAAACAACTCACAATCGTTGAGTTGTTTTTTTGTTATTGCTATAATCAACCTATAAAAGGAAATTAGAAAAAATTGCCCATATTAAGGAAATTATCAATAGTTTACTTATTTGGGACAACTAATCAAAAGAGGTGGTACTATGGTCATCGCAATCATCGGGGATATCGTCAACTCCAAGCAATTGAAGAAACGGGGAGAAGTCCAAGCTAGCCTGAAACAATCATTAGAGAACATCAATGAGCTCTTCAGTGAGCACATCGTCTCAAAGATGACCCTCACACTTGGGGATGAGTTCCAGGGTCTACTGAAGATCGGCTCACCCATCTGTCAGATCATCGACCGACTGGAGAGCGAACACAGCGACCTACAGATCCGTTACGGTATCGGCATCGGTGAGATCCTCACCGAGATCAATCCAGAGTTAAGCCTAGGTGCTGACGGTCCAGCCTTCTGGTATGCCCGTGAAGCCATCGAGTACTTCAATACGGACAAGGACTACGGCAGGAGTAACACCTATTTAGTCAGTAGTAAAACAGCGATAGACTTAGTGAACGATGTTCTGGCCCTCACGGCTAACTTCAAGAAGAACATGACGGAGGTACAAAGGAAACGACTCGATTTCCTTATCCAAAACGGCATCTATTCAGATCAATTCGATCAAAAAAAGATCGCCAAACAAATGGGCATTTCAGAGAGCGCTCTGTCAAAAAGCCTAAAAGCCGGAAACATTAAACTGTACCTAGGCACCCGGCAACATCTCGATGAATATCTCAAGGAGGCCTACCAATGAATGAAACCTTCTTAGTGTTCCTACTGGGACACCTTTTAGCTGATTACACACTACAGAGCGAATCACTCGCCCTCAGTAAGAGAAGTTCACGAAAGAGTTTACTTCTTCACTTGGTAATCATGGCCGTTATTTATCTGGTGTTAGCGTTAATCTTCAAGATAGATTGGTTTGTAATCTCTTTGATTATTGCTAGCCATCTCTTAATTGATTTTATTAAGTATTTCCTGGATGGAAAGGTTGATGAGCGGTATTTATACACGATCGATCAAGTTGCTCATTTACTAATCCTTTGGCTGATAGCTCATTACTACCCGATTAATCTGTTGGGGCTGGGCTTGTACGTCAGGTGGTTCGTGCTAATACTCTTGGTTTCTAAGCCAGCGAATGTAACGTTCAAGATCTTCTTCAAGCGCTACTATCAAGTCGATAGCAGTGAAACGATACCCGGAGCTGGGGCATTGATCGGAACGATCGAGCGCCTCATCATGTTGGTATTCATCAGCCTTGGTGAGTACGCCTCAATGGGCCTGATCCTAACCGCCAAGTCGATTGCCAGGTTCGATAAGATATCTAAGGATCAAATGTTTGCTGAGTACTATTTACTAGGCTCCCTCTTTAGTGTTCTCTGGGTCCTGCTGGTCTCCTTTATAATTCTTTAGAGGTTAGTATTAACACTGTTTATATGGTAAGCTATAGTATATCAAGTTCGCATAATATCATGCACTTATGGAGGTACTATGGGACTGCCCGTTGAGTTTTTATATCTGGTGTTACTGTTAGCAGTTATTGTTGTTCTGTTTGTGTTTCTGAAACGACCCATCTATGAAGCAATGTTGGTGGGTTTTATTTTGATGGTATTTGTCTTAGGGAAACAGGAAAAGATATTTATCTATTTGCTGGAACCCTCGACCAATAGCTTATTCTACGCAATTGTGGGGTTCCTATCACTGGCGTATATCTTTTCAGCTAGCCCCGCTGTTGACTATGTCTTGGATTTCATTGTTGCTTTGGTGGGGCGTTTCAGAGGGGGAGCTGCTTGGGTCTCACTAATATCGAGCACCTTCATGGCCGCTCTATCTGGCTCTGGTCCAGGAAACGTAGCTGCGGATGGTGTCTTTACGATACCAGCAATGATTAAGTCAGGTTTCCCTAGAGCCTTAGCGGCGACCACTGAAATGGCAGCCTCGTCATTGGGACCAATAATTCCTCCTAGTGGTACTATTCTGTTGGCTTTTGGTGTCTTGGATATCCTTTATCCAGGTCAGTATCCATTTTCTGCCTTCTGGTTAGCAGTTATTGGTGTTGGACTCTGGTTCATTGTTCAAAGAGCTATTTCACTCTACATCTTTATCCGTTATTACAAAGTGGAGCCAATTCCTCAAGAAGAGATTCCAGACTTGAGGGAAACTGTTAAAAAGGGTTGGAAGGCTCTATTAATACCGGTTATTATCTTAGTTCCCTTTATCCTTGACTTCGCACTGAAGGATACTTTCTTTACGGCTCGCTTGGGAGTAGAGGGTGCGAATGCTTTGTCGAACTCGATCTTATTGTTCACTCCTGGAGTGAGTGCTATCTATACTCTACTGATTAGTAAAAATGATCTAGAGGGTGGCTTAGCTCTACCTAATCTAGTTAAGTTCTTTAGAAAAGGTGTTAGACGAATTGTTCCTGTGGCAGCGACTGTTTATTTTGCTTACGCACTATCTGGCTTATTTAAAGATGTTAGTATCGGTACAAACATTGGTCTATGGTTTCAAACACTTGAGATGCCATTCTGGCAAGTGGTCATTTTCTTCCCGTTATTTACGACATTCTTAGGGATGTTTATTCCAGGCTCTTCCCAGATTGCTATCTTTGGTAGTGCGATTGTCTCGAGTCTAGTGTTCGCAGGTGTGAATCCTCTACTTGCGGCGGCTATTCTTCCGGCGATAACGAGTGCTCTTGAGGGTATGACTCCTCCACTGGCACTGGCGATGTATACGGCCATGGGTATTGCTCAATCGGGTATGAAGGAAACTTCTCTTTCTGCCATGACTTGGGTGTTGGCTCACCTTGTGACCGCGATTCTAATTATGCTGGGCTTGTTACCAGTTCTGTTCATTTAATATTGGAGGTGTAACGATGAAGAAGAAAATTGAGAAGTTGTGTGAATTAATCTTTAGTATTGGACTACTACTAGCTTTAGCTGGCAGTGTGATTGTCTTTCTACTATTAGTTGCTTCGTTAATTATTGGGAGTGAGTCCCTCGCGGTGTTCGCTAGTGGGAAACTGATGCCTATCTTTATTCAGATATCGGCGGTTGCTTTGGGTGGTGGACTTATCAGTATGTATGTTAGTGGTGAGCACGAATTGACAATTGATTAGAGACTTCCTGTATGGGAAGTTTCTTAATAGGCGAAAGAATGTTAGAATTATGATGCTTTGAAAGAGAAGGTATGTGAATGAAAAAAACAATCGAGATGTTTATCGCATTCTTTAAGGTGGGACTGTTCACCTTTGGTGGAGGGTACGCCATGATTCCTATTGCGAGGCGGCAAATTATCGAGAATAAGGGTTGGATTACCGAAGAGGAACTGATGGACTATTATGGAATATCTCAGGTCAGTATGGGAATCATAGCCATCAATACTAGTGCTCTTATGGGTTACAGAATTGATAAGGAAAAGGGAGCGTTAATAGCGGCGATTGCCTCGGCTTTACCTTCTATTATTATCATTACAGTGATTGCTGCAGTGTTTGAGGGCATGTTTGATTATCCCGTGGTTGTCAACATGTTTAAAGCCATTCGGATCGTCGTGAGTGCTCTGATTGTTCATACTACATATAAACTAATGAAGATTGGTATTATTGACCTATTTGGTTGGATTTTATTTGCTGTTAGCTTTCTGGGAGTCGTTTTGTTTAATGTTAATCCGATTCTATTAGTAGTACCCAGTGCTATCTTGGGTTTCTTCTTCTATCCAAAAAACAAGGCAGGTAAAGAATAATGGGACTGTTATGGTTATTGTTTATTGAATTCGTCATTATTGGGACCTTTTCTGTGGGTGGTGGTCTAGCCACGTTGCCCTTTCTATTCAATCTGTCCTCTAAATATGGCTGGTATACGATGCCTGAATTGATAGATATGATTGCGATCTCGGAATCAACTCCGGGCCCGATTGGTATCAACATGGCAACCTATGTTGGTTATCGTGTCAGTGGTATTCCTGGTAGCCTAGTAGCGAGCTTAGCTGTCATGTTTACGGGAGTGGTTTTCATGTTAATTGTAGGTAGACAACTTGAACGTTTTAAGAATAGCCCATGGCTTAAGAAAATCTTCTATGGATTGAGACCGACAATCGCTGCCTTGATTGCGTTTGCGGCATATACAATGTTAAGTACGATTGTGAGTGGTGACTTTGTTGTTGTTACTACTATCGGACTGTTTATTGTATCGTTAGTTCTGATTGTCAAAACTAAATTGTCACCAATCACCATTATTGCTATGGCTGCCTTGGCTAGCTTAGTTATCCCTTTTTAAATTAGCCTCATTGTATTAATTTGTAGATTAGGCTAGTATAATGAACATGAAAAGGGTGATTTTGTGTCTGAAGAGTTTAGAAACCACATCGTACCAGGTTTTCGAATTATCAAAACAAGTTTATCAGTTTTGATCTGTCTAACATTCTTTGATTTGATAAATTATGAGAATCCGATTTACGCTTCCATAGCCTGTATCCTAACGATGAGAACGACGGTCACTGAGACAACGCAATCGGGGTTTGACCGAATTATCGGGACGATACTTGGTGGAGTAATTTCACTCTTAATTTTGGTGCTCCCACTAGATAACGTCTATCAGCCATTGGTGTTATCACTAGCGGTTCTGATTGATATGATGGTCTCCAAATGGTTCAACTTCAGGGCTTCGGTTTTTTCAATGTCGGGAGTGATTATCTTAATTACATTGTTATCCCATGGTAGTAGTTCCCAGACGGCAATAACTTATGTTAGTGTTAGGGTTGCTGAGACAATGGTAGGAATCACTATTGCACTGCTCATCAATCGTTTCGTGAATCCAGTGATAGAGAAAGAGAATTAGTTTATGAAAATAAAATCATTAGTGGTATCAGCTATCTTAATTGCCGTAGGAATCATTATTCCACTGTTTTCTCCCGTCCGGATTTTGATTGAACCCGCTTCATTTACTCTTGCTAGCCATGTCGCGATCTTTATTGGAATGTTCATATCTCCTAGTGTTGGTGTCGCGGTGGCTTTGGGGACAACGTTTGGGTTCTTCTTAAGTACACCACTAGTGGTTGCGTTAAGAGCGTTCTCACATGTGATTTTTGTGTTGATTGGTGGCATATTATTGAAGAAAAATCCAAAATTAATTGACAATGTAATGTTTGTCATTGGTATATCTATCATCCATGCCTTAGCAGAAGTGGTAGTTGTCTCATTCTTTTACTTTGGTGGTAATAGTAGTGGCTTCGTGACGAGTGTCTTAGGCCTGGTTGGTCTTGGGACCTTTGTTCATTCACTGGTGGATTATTACCTCGCTTATTTCGTAGCTAAGCGGTTAGGCGCAGCTGGTTACGAGAAATTGTTTCAATAAAACTAATAAAATGATATATGATAGAACATCCTTTGTGAGGATGTTTTTTGGTTGGGTACAGACTTTGTAAAGAGACAAACAAAAGATGCACTCTAAAACCTTTGAAAGTAAGCTATTTAGTGGTTAGAATGAGGGTGTAAGAAGAAAGGACAGGTAATTGGAACTGGCTCACAGCATATATTTGAATTCCAATTTACCAGGAGTGAATTGATGATAAATAGTCTCGTTAACAAATCATTCATTCGACTGGGAGTGGTCGCGGCTGATAGAGAAGAAGCAATTCAGAAAGCAGCAACTCCATTAGTAGATGCGGGAATGATAGAGCAGAGATACATTGAGGCGATCATTCGCTCTATGAAAGACAACGGACCTTACTTTGTCCTGTTACCTCATGTTGCCTTACCACACGCTAGACCTGAAGAGGGTGCAATAGGCAATGCCTTAGGGATTGCGGCACTCAAAGAGCCTGTTGTATTTGGTAATGTAAGCAATGATCCTGTGAAGTATATCTTCACACTGAGCGCGATTGATGATGGACAACATCTTGAATCACTTGCTCAATTATCACAACTACTAGATGAACCTGGTTTCTTCGAAGTACTGGATAGAGCCACTGACCCGCAAGAGGTCATCGATTACTTAGAAAGCAAATAGAAAGGAGAAATAATGTACAAAGCACTGGTAGCATGCCGCGCGGGGATGGGTTCAAGTATTCTCTTGAAGATTAAAGTTGATCAAGTTATTAAAGAGAATAATTATCCTATCGAAACGGAACACGGTAATCTTGATTCAATAGTCGGCTACACTGGCGAGTTATTAATCACGATGGAAGATTTAGCCGATGAGCTAAAAGACAAAGTCAATTATGCTCTTGGCGTTAGAAATATCGTCGACAAAGAAGAAATCAAGGAAAAATTGGAACAGTTTTTAGAGTTCGAAAAGAACAAATAGGGGAAATAGAAAGAGAGAATTAACATGATTATTGATGCTTTATTAGGACAAGTACGCAATACAGCTTTGATTATTGGGCTTGTCGCATTGATTGGTCTTATCTTACAGAAGAAAAAGAGATCTGAAATCATTTCTGGAACAGTTAAGACTATCGTCGGATTTATGATCTTCAACATCGGTTCAGGAGCTATGTCAGGAGTTGTTAACAACTTCTCAGCATTATTCAATGCTGGTTTCGGAATTGAAGGCGTCACCACTCAAGTGGAAGTCGCTACAGCACTAGCATTAAATGAATTCGGAACAGAAGTCGCACTTGTCTTCGTTCTAGGATTTGTGTTCAACCTATTAATTGCTAAGTTCACACGCTTTAAAGCAATCTTCCTTACAGGCCAGCACTTCCTATACTTTGGAGCAGTCTTAGCACTTGTCTTTATTGCTTTAGGAGCTCCTATGTGGGTTACCGTTATTGCCGGTGGCTTCTTCCTAGGTCTTGCGGGTGCAGCACTACCTTCACTAGCTCAACCTTATATGAGAAAAATTACAGGAAGTGATGACATTGCTATGGGTCACTTCAACCTTATCGGTTATACATTTGCTGGTTGGTTAGGTAAAATCTTCAAGGGTAGCACAGAGAAAGCAGGCTCGGATTCTGCTGATGTTAAGCTACCAGAATTCCTTAAACTATTCCGTGACTTCGTCTTCTCCGTAGCAGTCTTCATGGCTGTCCTATTCTATGTTGCTACAATCGCTTGTGTCGTCAATGGTCAACTACCATTAGTACAAGAAATGTCAGGCAACGATATCTGGTTCATCTGGCCATTACTACAAGGTCTACAGTTCGCTGCAGGTATGAGTGTCCTAATCTATGGTGTTCGTCAGTTTATTGCTGAAATCACGACAGCATTCGTTGGTATCTCTGAAAAATATATTCCAAATGCGAAACCAGCAGTTGACTGCCCAGCAGTCTTCCCATTTGCTCCAAACGCAGTCCTTATTGGATTCGTCGGTTCACTTCTTGGTGGTTTCTTCGGAATGTGGCTCATGGTCATCTTCAAGAGCCCAGTCATTCTAATTCCAGCAGCAGGTATCTGTTTCTTCTCAGGCGGAACCTCTGGAGTATTCGGTAATGCTTACTCAAGATGGAGAGGAGCTCTACTAGGCTCATTCGTCATCGGTATCGGACTTGTTGTCCTACCATTAATGCTTTACCCAGCCTTTGCCAACTTAGGCATCGCGGACGCATCCTTCCCTAACATTGACTACAATGTTATCGGGGCAGTAATCTATCGCGTCATAGACTTCATTAAGGGTCTATTCATCTAACACGAAATGAGGAGCAGGGTTAATTCCTTGCTCCTTCTTACTTTAGAAAGGTAACTTATGAAACAATCAAACAAGAGATATTTCGGTTTATTCGTAAAACTATTTACCAACCCAGCCATGTACCTAATGGCCAAGGACGCTGGACTTGATTTCGTCTTCTTTGACAACGAACACCAAGTCTTCTCCAAATCAAAATTACACGACTTGATGCTATTTGGTAACAACATTAATCTACCTACCTTTGTTCGCGTCTGTGAACTCAGCAAGAGAGAGATCGCTCAAATGCTAGACAGTGGTGCTACTGGTATCATGGTCCCTATGATCGAAACCAAAGAACAAGCTGAAAAGCTCGTTGAATACAGTAAATACGCACCGATTGGTAAAAGAGGATACTCCAGTGGGGCCCACACTAACTATGGTCCTAGTGGCAATCACCAACAAAACATGGACGAAAAGAATCAAACAGTGGTTACCATTGCTCAGATTGAAACTAAACTAGGTGTTGAAAACGCAGAGGAAATCCTATCGGTTCCTGGAATCGATGCTTGTATCCTAGGACCTGTCGACTTGAGTATCTCCCTTGGTAATGTTGGCAATGTCATGCATCCAAATGAACTCGCAGCCATTGATAAAGTAGTAGCCGTTTGTAAGTCGTTAAACATTCCCTATGGAATTATTGGCTCCAATGAAATCTTAGAACACTACAAAGAAGATATTAACTATCTTGTTTCATATAATGATGCTTCCATTCTGAAGGATGGTTTCAAGCAAGCGGTCACTAAGTACACTGAAATT
>LFRM01123845.1_pt1 | contig 12612 bp, 9 predicted proteins | sample 618341 | NCBI WGS metagenome assembly LFRM01 (sample SAMN03654438, study PRJNA283298) | anaerobic digester metagenome | isolation source: pool of bioreactors CSTR01a, CSTR02a, and CSTR03a thermophilic anaerobic... | place: Denmark: Kgs. Lyngby | collected 2014-05-21
CATTCCCTTCCATGAGTTCTGCTTGTCTTTATTAATGCCCCCGTACTGATCATCCTGACAGACGACCATACCGCCTGTGATATTAACATCGGCAGAGCTTTCATAACCGCCCCAATTACCTGTACCGATTCCGTTGGCGTTCACATAACCGTTGTATATATAGATTGTACCTTGTTGGACACCTGCGCCGCCGCCGATACCCTTTTTACAACCCGTTGCGAGGACGGTTCCGCCGTAAATCTTTACCTCTCCTGCCGGCTTATATGCGCCGCCGCCGATTGCCGCAGGGTCACCCAGCGAATCCGGTGCGGTGGCCATAATGTTACCGCCGTTGATAATAATTTTGCCGAAGTTGTTGGCGCCCTGCTGCGTATTGTCTCCGCTGCCGATACCGGCTCCCATAACGCCGCCTGTCGCGGTAACATCACCGCCGTCAATAGTAATTGTACCGTAATTGCCGAACATTCCGCTGCCGATGCCGGCTGCTTTCTCACCGCCGGTAGCTGTGACAGTGCCGTCTTTAATTGTGATATTATCACCGTACAAACCCGTTGGGTCCGAGCCGCCGCCGATACCGGCGCCGTATTGACCGCCGACAGCGGTGACTGTGCCGTTTTCTATTGTTATCGTGCCTCCGAAACCGTGTGAGCCTCCGCCGATGCCCGCGCCGTCAGCACCGCCTGTAGCGTTGACAGTGCCGCCTTTTATCGTAATTGTGCCTCCCGCGGCGGGGTCTGCGCCGCTGCCGATGCCTGCGCCGTAAGCGCCGCCGAACGCGGTTATATTGCCGCTCATAATTATGATGTTACCGCTGTTATTTCCCCATGAACCGCCGATACCCGCGGCATTTTCGCCGCCGGTTGCGGTAACAGTCGCGCCGTCAATCACAATCGTGCGGTTTCCGTTTCCGTTGCCGCCGATAGCGGGCCAGCTGCTGCCGCCGCTTACATTAAGCGCTCCTGTACCGTTGATGGTGAGCTTACCGTTCGTAGGCGCCCAAATGCCCGCGCAATCACTACCCGAACGAATAGAGCTGCTCGTGCCGGCCTCCAGCGTAATTGTACTGTCGCCCGCAGCACTCAAGTTAATCGAGCATGCGGACACACCGTCCGTATCGTTATGAAGCGAGATACCCGCAAGTGTAATATTAGCTTTCACGCCGCTTTCAACCTTAATCACGTCATGAGAATAATAGAGGTACACGTTGCGGTATGGCTGTGTAATTCTTAAAGCTGCCGATGTTTTTATCGTCAGCACCTTGTCGGCGTATACATAATCCACTCCCGCTGTACCGCCCGAAATCTCAAGATAATCGTATTCATTTTCGCTTTCGGCCGACACAATGAGTGTGTCAACTCCGCTGAATATTATGCACAAGCACAATAACAGCGACATCATGGTTTTGATAAAAGAACGCTTGCGTTGTTTCATGAACTTTTCCCCTTATCCTGTTTACTTATTGAAATAATTCGCATAATCGGTCACGGCTATTACCGGCCGATTAATTTCGATTCTTTGGATTATAATAAAATTTTTAATATAAGTCTATATATTTAGTGCGAACGGTCGAAATACGGCGCGAACGGACAAAATGCGGTTTTTGTATGAGTTGAAAACCTCCTTTATTTGTGGTATATTGATACAAAATTGTTTATTTTCAGCTGTTGAACAGGAGGGCATAACATGATTGCGGCGCGTTATATATGCGGCTTTTCTCTGCAGATATTTATTTACGCTTTTTTCTGTCTTTACCCGTTTTGGAATCGCTTTCGCATCAGCCGGAAAAAGGCTGTTATCACAGCACTCTCCGTTTTTGCGGTTCTCTCCGTTCCCTTTGCCCTTGTCGGACAGTTCGATTTTACCGGCGTTTACGAGGAGCCGCTGTGCAACCTCATCTTTTATCTTGCAGTTGCATTTTTTTTGGTACTGTACATAAAAGCAATCAATGTCAGACTTTCGGAAAAGCTGTTTGTCTTTTTTGTTGTCATGAGCTACGGATTTTTCGTGACAAGGCTTATAAGCTTTTTGTTCATCGCTTTTGAGCTGCCGATGGATAATCACATGTACCCGCCTGCGGCGCTTTTGATGACACTGATAATAAATCTTGCCACCGCCAAGCCGATTATGCTGCTTATGGACCGCGTCCGCATGATGACCGATGCAAACCTCGAGGCGCGTATCTGGCTCACACTTTGCGTTGTTCCGGTTTTGTTCGTCCCCATTGCAAGCGCTGCTTTCTTTCCGGAGATTCTTCCGTTCGGCAACGACATTATGATTCCTCTTTATTCCATAATTTTTACCGTTTTCGCTTTTATCGTTTATGCCGTCATCTTTCGTGTTATGGGATATATCCGCCTTCAGCAGGAGGAATATCGCATCGCAGAGCTTCTGCTGGAGGGCTACCGGAATCAAGCTGAAAGCAATGAACGCATACGCGAAATTCATCACGATGTTAAGCATCATCTGAATGTCCTCTCGGCATATATGGAGCAAAAGGATTACACAGGCGCCGAACAATATCTGCAAAATATTGCACAGGCAGCAAATCACTTGCCGGGAGCGGCTTACACCGCGCATCCGCTTATCAATTCCATCTTAGCGAAATTTGAGAGCCGCGCGGAGCAAGCAGGTATACGGGCTCAGTTTGATGTTGTGGTTGACAGCGCACTGAATATGGACGATGTGGATTTGTGCAGCGCTCTCGCGAACATGCTTGAAAACGCCGTCGAGGGCTGCGCTCACGTTTCGCAGCAGCAGCGTTATATAAAGCTTAAACTTTATTCAAAAGGCAATTTTTTGTATTTTTGCTGTGAAAACTCCTGTGACGAGGGCAGTCTGAAAAGCAGTAGCGGGCGCTTTGCAACCATAAAACGGGATGCCGACGCACATGGTTACGGTCTGCGGATTATAGGTCGGATTGCGGAAAAATACAACGGTATTCTTACAACGCAGGTGCGGGACGGTGTTTTTACCCTGACCACCAACCTGTGTCTTGTGAGCGAAACAGAAGAACAGGGAGTGAAATAATGTACCGTATTGCGGTATGCGATGACGAGCCGGTATTTGTCGGGCAAATTTCGAAAATGACAGAAGATATTTTGTCGGCACAAGGCGAGTCATGCGAAATATATAAATATTCCTCTGCCGCCGAGCTGAAGACTGCGCTTGAAAAAGAGCCAAACGCCTTTGACATAGTGCTCCTTGACATCCTGCTCGGCAATGTAAACGGCATAAAATTCACCGAATATCTGAGGGATACGGGGAATCGTGTCCCTGTTATATTCATATCGAGCAGCAAGGACTACATCCTCGATGCCTATTGCGCAGAGCCTGTCGGATATGTCATGAAGCCCGTTGACAGAGCAAAGCTCAGGGAGGCCTTAAAAAGAGCCGTACAGCGGCTGAAGCCCGCCGCTGTCGTGGTTGACTCGCCGTCTGCAACCGTATCGTTTAATCTTCAGGATGTGCTGTACATTGAGGTATTCAATAAAAATCTGCTGTTGCATATGCTCAACGGCACAATTACGGAATTATCAAAATCTCTTTCCTCAGTCTGCGAAAATCTGCCACAGGACAGATTTGTCAAGTGCCACCGCTGTTATGTGGTTGCCCTGTCCTCTGTTCTGTCGATAAAACGATATGAGATTACACTGAAAAACAATGCAAAAATCCCCGTAAGTAAAGCCTGCTACAAAACCGTACAGGAAAGACTTCAGCAATATGCCGCTAAATGGTTTTAGGCAGAATACACCACCGTCCGGATTTTACAATCCGGACGGTGACATTTTATTCTTTTTATCCTAACGCTACATCGAGAATCATCATAAGCACAAAGCCTATTGCCGCGCCGATTGTACCGATATTTGAATGCTCCCCCTCCTGCGATTCGGGTATGAGCTCCTCAACCACAACATATATCATTGCACCGGCCGCGAACGAAAGAATATACGGCAAAACAGGTGTTATCAGCGAGGTAAGCAAAATTGTGAGAATTGCGCCGACAGGCTCAACTATTCCCGAAAGCACTCCGTAAGAGAACGCCTTGCGCTTGGTTATGCCCGTGCCGATAAGCGGCATTGATATTATAGCGCCCTCCGGGAAGTTCTGAATGGCTATTCCTATTGCTAAGGCGAATGCTCCTGCGGTTGATATTGCAGCGCTTCCCGAAGCCATTCCCGCAAATACAACTCCGACTGCCATGCCCTCCGGAATGTTATGTAATGTTACGGCAAGCACAAGCATCAAGGATTTTCCGAGATGTGATTTTTTACCTTCGGGACTGTCTGAATTCACATGAAGATGAGGAATAACCGAATCAAGCAATAACAAGAAACCGATACCGATTAAGAAGCCCGCGGCAGCCGGAATCCACGGCGTTGAGCCGTTTGCAGCCGCCATATCTATGGCGGGAATCAGCAGCGACCACACAGACGCGGCTATCATTACGCCTGAGGCAAAGCCAAGCAAAAGCTTTTGCAAGCCGGGCTTCATTTCATTCTTTAGAAAAAACACCATTGCCGCTCCGAGAGAGGTGCCGGCAAGCGGAATTAAAAGCCCTACTACTATTTTCATGGTATCGCTCATATATAATCATCCCTTTGCACAATTAAGGCTGCCGGCTGCAAACGCCCGATTTTATCGTTTTATTTATGCTTCGGCTTGAGTGCATGGGCTTTTATTGCCTCAAATGATGCGTCGCTGATATCGTGCTCGATTTTGCAGGCATCCTGTGAAGCGGTATCGCTGTCAACGCCGAGATGCATTAAAAATTCGGTTAGCAGCCTGTGGCGTTCATATATTTTTGCGGCAATTTCGCGTCCCGGTTCGGTCAAGGTCAAATAGCCCTCCGGGTCCGCCGAAATATAGCCTGCGGTTTTGAGAAGCCCCACAGCGCGGCTGACGCTCGGCTTTGAGTAATTCATATATTCCGCAACATCAAGCGAGCGAACCGCTTGCGATTTTTGCGATAAAATCAGTATTGTTTCCAGATACATTTCTCCGGACTCCTGCAATCTCACAGTAACCCATCTCCTTAGGCTTATTGGTTAGCGCATGCTAATTATATCACTTCCGCTGAGTTTGTCAATCAAAAAGCAATCGGCTCATCAATCCGGCATGCGAATATTGCACAGTTAGTTAGCTTGGACTAACCAACAATTTACACAAAACGCCGAAATTGATAAAAATGATTGACAAATCGGTTAGCTGGTGCTAACATATAAATGCGGTTAGCGATTGCTAACCGAAATTTTCGACAATTCAGTTAGCGGTTGCTAATTGAAATCATGAGAAAAGGGATGAAGAAATGATGCCTTTGACACTTGCGGTAAGCGGCGAAGAAAACATGATTAAAAAGGTCGGCGGAAGCCCTGAGGTTAAAAAACACCTCGAAAACCTCGGCTTTGTTGCCGGAGGAAATGTAACGGTAATCAGCTCGATTGCAGGCAACATCATTGTCAATACATTCTCGGGTGCGGTAGAGCATGCTCTGGCGCATATTGAGGAGGCTGTGGTACACAACCTGCCCGAGGAGCAGCAGCGCTGGTACGCAATCAAGATTTTTGAGCGTGACGACAAGGTGCTTGAAGGTTTTAATATAGATAAAAGTGTTCTTGAGCACATAGAAGCTGATATCAAGGCCGCCGAAAAGGAGCTTGATGACGACAGCGAAAGCATCATCACGAATGAAAGATATATTTATATTTCATCAATTCTCAAGGCTTGCTATAAGAAAAAGAACGCCGGCAAGCTTTCGACCTCGGATAAAATTGACAAGGTTGTCACAAACCGCTGGCTCGGCTTACCGATTTTCGCGGTGATTATGTTCCTTGTCTACTACATCTCAATGGTTTCTGTCGGTTCTTTTGCAACCGACTGGGCGAATGACGGCGTTTTCGGCGACGGCTGGCATCTTTTCGGAATAGGCTCTTCGCAGTATGAGCAAGCCGCCGAAAGCTACGGCGACTCTGACCAAATTCTTGACGCGTTTATCGCAGAGTACGGCAATGAAGAAATCGCCGGTGCTGTCGACCTTGAGAGCGAAAGCTATGATGAAGCAGCGGCAAAGGATGCTTTGAATCAGCTTGTTAATTTAACTCCGGCAGACGCTTCCGTCACATATGAGCTTGAGGATGAAGAAACGCTTGAAATAACTCCGGTTCCGGGTACTGATAAAGCCTCCTTGGAGGAAGCTGTTGACGCATATCTCAATACTGAATATAAAGAGGCTTACGGCGCACCCGATACCTCAACCTACGGTGTGTGGGTTCCGGGTATTCCCGTTTTAGTCGGAAACGGACTCGAAAAAGCCGGCGCTGCCGAGTGGCTTTCGGGGCTTATCAATGACGGTATTGTCGGCGGTGTGGGTGCCGTGCTCGGCTTTGTGCCTCAGATGCTCGTGCTGTTTCTCCTGCTCGCATTTCTTGAAGCGTGCGGATATATGTCGAGAATCGCCTTCGTGCTTGACAGAGTATTCAGAAAATTCGGTCTTTCGGGCAAATCCTTTATCCCGATGCTTATCGGCGTCGGCTGCGGCGTTCCCGGCATTATGGCTTCAAGAACCATTGAAAACGAACGCGACCGCAGAATGACGATTATGACAACCACATTTATTCCCTGCGGCGCAAAGGTTCCGTTCATAGGCATGATGGCAGGAGCACTGTTCGGCAACTCCCCGTTGGTTTCAACCTCGGCATACTTTATCGGAATGGCTGCAATCATTGTTTCGGGCATCATGCTCAAAAAGACAAGGATGTTCTCCGGCGAGCCTGCACCGTTTGTTATGGAGCTTCCGGCCTACCATCTTCCGACTGTCAAAAATGTGCTTCGTTCAATGTGGGAGCGCGGTTGGTCGTTCATAAAAAAAGCGGGAACCATCATTCTTCTTTCAACAATCGTTGTCTGGTTCACAAGCTATTTCGGATTTGTTGACGGTGACTTCCGTATGCTTTCGGAGGATGAACTCAATCACTCGCTTCTTGCCGCAATCGGCGGAGCAATTGCGTGGATATTCAAGCCGCTCGGCTGGGGCACATGGGAAGCGGCAGTTGCTTCCATAACAGGTCTTGTCGCTAAGGAAAACATCGTAGGCACGATGGGCATTCTCTACGGAGCTTCGGGCAATGTTTACCACACTCTTGCAAGCGTTTTCAGCGGTGTAACAGGCTATTCGTTCCTTGTATTCAATCTTCTTTGCGCTCCGTGCTTTGCCGCAATCGGCGCTATCAGGCGCGAGATGAACAACCCGAAATGGACTTGGTTCGCAATTGCCTATCAGTGCGGCTTCGCCTATGCAATCTCTCTGATGATTAACCAGTTCGGCGGTATCTTCACGGGCAATGCAAATGTTATAGGTATCATATTCGCCGCGGCAATCCTCATCGGTATGATATATATGCTTGCAAGACCGTACAAGGAGGCTGCAAAGCTTTCGGCGAAAGTAAAATAAGTATGATAAAAGCGGCGGGATAATACATCCCGCCGCGGCGAGGGAAAGGAGCCGTTATTATGTTAAGTTGGATTTCTGCCAATATCGGCAGCATAATCATTTGTCTTGTTCTTGCAGCAATTGTCGTCGGAATCGTTTTTGTCCTCAAAAAGGATAAGAAGAAGGGCAAATCCGCCTGCGGCGGCTCTTGCTGTCACTGCCCGATGGAGGGCAAATGCCATGGCGGACAGGCGGCAGAAAAGTAATCCGGGGGGGATGTTTTGCCGAATTTTTCCGTATAACCATCATCAGAGGGGCTTTTGGTTTCCGTATAATATAATCCTCGCGTGAGCTTTGTGAAAAAACATATTGTGAGAGAAATAAGCAACACAATGCTTGCGTTATTGCCGGAATTTGTATATACTGAATCCGATAAAGAAAAAGATAAAATGATTTTCAATACGACCCTCCGAGGTGATTTTTATGCTCAAAATAGCCATTTGCGACGATTTACATGCCGAACGCGAACATCTTATTCCCATGCTGCGTGAATATCTTGATGCAAACGGTATAGAAACGGAGCTTGTTGAATTTGACAGCGGCAAGGCGCTTGTGCAGGCGTTTGCACCGGGAGAGTTCAACCTTATATTTTTGGATATTTATATGGATGGCATAACCGGCGTGGAAACGGCGCGAAAGCTCAAGGCTGCCGACTCCGGTTGTGTAATCATCTTTACCACCACAAGCCGCGAGCACGGTGCGGACGCTTTTGATATTGAGGCGTTTCACTATCTTGTCAAGCCGATTGATAAGGACAAGCTGTTTGCCGTCCTTGTCAAATGGTACGATATGCTTTGCGAAATCAAAACCATAACGCTCAAATGCGGCAGAGCAACGCGGGAGGTCTTCATACGCGACATACTCTATGTTGAGGTGTTGGGACGCAACAGCAGCGTACATACCGCAGCCGAAACTCTGGAAACGCAGACACCGCTTTCCGCCATTGAAGCGATGCTGCCCTCGAGTGAATTTTGCCGCCCCATTCGATACTGTCTTGTGTCGCTCAGGCATATAAAAAGCATCGGCGAGAATAACATAGTTCTTGACAACGGCAAACAGCTTACACTCTCACGGCGGGAGCGGGACAGCATTAAAGAACAGCTGGCGACTTACAGGCTGCGCCGGCTCAGACGGAGGTAGCTGCTATGGAATACGGCATTGCCGGTGTTATATATGTATCACTGCAGACGGCGCTGCTTTCGAGCGTGCGCTACTGGCTCTATCAAACCAATCTTCGCATCCGCGCAAAAATCATGTATCCGGTTCTCGCCGCGATATGTCTTTTGTCCGGCATGCTGTGGCTTCTGACCGGCGGCATACCCGGCGTTCCTTTTGTGTTTTTCCGGCTGGTGCTTGCGATATTTATGTATCTTCTCTCATGTATTGTTATAAAAGAGCCGTTTGCAAAGCACACGCTGTCCTACGCTTTCATTATGGCTTATGACGCTATGCTGGAGGCGACGGCAAATTATTTGCGCGGTGCTTTCTCGCAGCAGGGGTCGCCTTGGATATATGTTCTTTCCATGGTGCTTGCGCTGACGCTTACCTTTATCCCCTGTGTGCGTGCGCTTAAACGGATGATAGACCGCCTTTCCGCCATTGAAAACGACCGCATTTTCGGGCAGCTGTGCGTGATATGCTTTTCCTTTGTTTTTATGAATCTGCTTTTCACCTTTCCGTCACCGAGCAAAGTGACGTTGCTGATACTTCTCAGCCGTTTTTTGATGTTTTTCGGGATGGTAGGTGTATACGCCGCCGCCACACGTGTGATGCAGACCATGCAGACCGCGGCAGATACCCATGCAAATCTTTTGCTTACGGAACGCCGTATTGCCATGCAGCAAAGCTACTACGACCGCATGATATCACAGATGGACGAAGTGCGCCGTATGCGGCATGACCTGCGCCATCACCGTGCGGCACTCTCTGCTCTTGTCAAAAACGGCGACCTGAACGCGCTTTCGGAATATCTTGACGCCACCGCCATAACAGAGGATGCTCCGCCTGTAACGGGCAATCTCGCCGCAGACAGTATTTTGCTCTATTACATGGACAGGGCAACGGCACTCGGCATAAATATGGAAACGAACCTTTTTCTCGGACGCGAAACACCGTTATCCGACCCCGATTTATGTGTAATACTCGGCAATCTTCTTGAAAACGCCGTGGACGCTCAGAGCTATGTGCCGCCCGAAAAGCGCTTTATTCGCGTTACAGCCGGGGCGGATACGGAAAGCTTCACTCTCGCAGTGGACAATCGGTTTGACGGTACGCTGAATATGGAAAACGGGAATTACATTTCCCGCAAGCAGGGTGACAGTCACGGAGTCGGTATCGGCTCGGTGCGCGCCGTATGCGAAAAATACGGCGGCGTTTTACAGCTTGAAACAGACGGCGATATGTTCATGGCGGGCGTGGTTGTTTAGGTGATAGGATTTAGGGTTTAAGAGGATGAAAACGTGCAAAGTTATAGGAAATTAATTGTCTGAAAAAGTCCATGGATTTAGTTAAAGATATTTATACTCTTGTAAAAACATTTCCGAAAGAGAAACATATGCTTTGTCCGACCAGATGCGCAGAGCGGTTGTTTCGATTCCCCGATAAAAAACTAACCCCTATCCCCTAAAACCCAATCCCTAAAATACCGTTCATGTCGCTATGCTCGCCTTTCATGCATATTTTATTGATTTTTTATCAGAAAATGCTATAATTTTCACATCGGACGCCCGTGCGGGGGCGTCCTTCGTATTTATACCGAAAGAGAGCGTGAAAATATGCGGATTGCCGTTTGTGCATCGGATATGGATGCCAGATATGAGCTTTCGCGGCTTGTGGACAAAGCACTGCTGCTTCGGGGATTTCCGGCGGAAATGTCACTTTTCCCAACGCTGGCGGAGCTGCTTGAGGTCACAGCGGAAGGGAAAAGTATCTTTGAGCTTGTTTTTGTCACAAATGCACGGGATGCGGCGGCGCTTAAAACTATATGCCGCAGAGCACATGTTATTCTTGTGGGCGGCAAAGATGACGGTCCCGCGGCGTTTGATATCGGGGCGCGATATTTTATTGAAGCTCCTGTAAACAGGGACGAACTTGACCGCGCGCTGACGCGCTGCTTATCAGTGAGAAAAAAGGAGACGGTGATATGAAGTCAAAACGAATTTTAAGTATCATACTCAGCCTGTGCATGGTGCTTGCGCTGCTGCCGGCGGGCACGGTTACAGTATTCGCCGGGGGCGGAACAGGCACGGCTGCAGACCCCATACTTATCGGCACGGCAGCGGAGCTTAATGCTTTTGCCGAGCGTGTCAACGCCGGCGAATACTCTCTTTGCGCCAAGCTGACGGCGGATATCGTCCTCAATGACGAAACCTTCGCCTTCGACCCCGACACAGGACTTGTCGCCGCCAACGACGGCTCTCATGCCATCGTCTACCTCGGCACGGGTATAAAGGGCGACGCAAGCGGCGCGAACTCCGCTTTTGACGCCACCGCGAGCAAAAGCAATAAATGCTACTCCCTCAAAAACAGCACATATACGGAAATTACCTACACAAGCAATATTACCATGTGGACGCCTATGGGCAGAAGCACCTCCTTATCCGGCACAATAACCTCCAACCCATATACCGGCACCTTTGACGGCGGCGGTCATACCATCGGCGGGTTATTCATTAACAGCCGGGATACTGATGTAGGTCTTTTCGGCAGCTCAGGCGGCACGATAAAGAACGTCGGCATTATAAACAGCTATATCGGCGGATACGGTACAGGCAGTGTCGGCGGAATCTGCGGAAAAAACAATAATGCAGGTGTAATTTCCGGCTGCTACGTCAAAGGAGTTGTTATAAGCGACTATGACATCGGCGGAATCTGCGGATATAACAGCACAGGCAGCATATCGGATTGCTATACCGAAGGCACGGTCATAGGCGCCCGGAATATCGGCGGAATCGCCGGGTACAATGGCAGCGGCATAATCAAAAACTGCTATACAATCGGTACACAGAAAAACTTCGTTACTCTTACCGGCACGAAAGTTGGATGCATCTGCGGCATTAATCAGGTTACAGGTTCCGATATCACAAACTGCTATTACCTCGCAAACGGAGGGCTTTCCGGCATCGGCGTCACTCAGAACGGTGCCACAAGCTCAAAGGTGAGCGTAAAAACCGCCGCGCAGTTCGCCTCCGGCGAGGTTACATACCTTCTCAACGGCAGCCGTTCGGAAGGAACAACGGAGAATCCCCTCGCCTGGTATCAGACCTGCGGCACGGGCTATCCGGCGTTCTCCGGCGAAACGGTGTATTACACCTACGCGGACTGCACCGCCACGGTAAAAAGCTATGCGAACAGACTTCATCCGGAGCCGGGACATTCATATGATGATGATGACGGCTTCTGCGTCTACTGCGACGAAGGATATAAGCCCGCCGTACAGATAAGCAGCTCGAATTATACGGAATTCGGCTTCACGGTAGATAACTGGTCTGTGTATGAAAATTACTACGCGATTGCCAACGCCGGAAACCTCTACTGGTTCGCCGCGCAGGTAAACGACGGGAACACAACCTATAACGCCGTTTTGACAACTGATATCGTCCTCAACCCCGGCACCTTCGACACAAACGGCACTTACGCTCCCGCAGACGGCGAGACTGCGCGGCAATGGACGGCGATAGGAAGTTATGACAGTCCATTCACCGGCACCTTCGATGGCAACGGGCATACCGTCAGCGGCATATACGTAAACACCGCGTCGAATCTCGTCGGTCTGTTCGGTAAAAGCGCAGGCACGATAAAGAACACGGGCGTTATAAACAGCTATATCCGCGGTGTTATCTCCGTCGGAGGGATATGCGGAAGTAATGTGAGCGGAGATATCACAAACTGTTATAACACAGGCACGGTAAGCGCAAGCAACTACTATGTCGGAGGCGTGTGCGGAAGCAACGGCGGTTCGGTGACCGGCTGTTATAACACGGGCGCAGTGAGCGGCAGCGACAGTGTCGGTGGTGTCATCGGAAGCAACAACGGAACTGTCACAAACTGCTACTACCTTGATACCTCCTGCACAGGCGGAAACAGTGTCGGCACACCGAAAACCTCCTCGGAGTTCTCCTCCGGCG
>LFRM01052257.1_pt3 | contig 12611 bp, 14 predicted proteins | sample 618341 | NCBI WGS metagenome assembly LFRM01 (sample SAMN03654438, study PRJNA283298) | anaerobic digester metagenome | isolation source: pool of bioreactors CSTR01a, CSTR02a, and CSTR03a thermophilic anaerobic... | place: Denmark: Kgs. Lyngby | collected 2014-05-21
ATTGTTACATCTAGCGTATGAAAGATGTTGAGTTAAGGAATTTAAAAAACTGACCATAAGATCAGTTATCATTATTATATCTTTATTTACTATTTTCTAAGTAGGTTAAACCTTGTTTAAATATATCTTCAATTTCTTTGTTTGAAAAGGAGTAGACTACTTCTTTACCACTTTTTTTAAACTTAACTAGGTTTGCCTCTCTTAAGGTTCTAAGTTGGTGAGATATCGCTGAGTGTGACATATCTAAGGCTAAGGAAATATCATGGACACAGAGATGATTTCCAACTAAGGTTAAAAGAATTCTAACCCTGGTCTTGTCGCTAAAAACCTTAAATAAATTTGCAAGAGCTTCTGTCTTTTCAATACTTGGAAGCTTTTTATTTATCTTATCAACATCTTTTTGTGTTAAGTGAATATGCTTATCCATAATTTTCCTCCTTTTACTTAATTAAGTCTCTAATACAAATTGAAGCACACAAAAGTCCTGCTGCCGGTGGCACAAGTAACATACTTGCTGGCGGGATTCTTTCTTTTCGGGTATCTCCATCTTTATTAATTACTCTATTTTGGACAATTGGCTGTTCTGATGAAAAGACTACTCTAATCTTTTTTAAGTCAAGCTTATTATCTCTGGCCATCTTTCGCAAAATTCTTGCGACTGGATCATACTCTGTCTTATCTAATGTAGTTTCATAAACCTTACTTGGATCTAAACGATTGCCCATGCCCATACTTGATATAAATGGTAGACCTTTTTCTAAACAAATATTTATTAGATCCATTTTACTAGATATCGTGTCAATAGCATCAATTACATAATCAACATTGTCAAAGATGTGACTTTGATCTTTATCAAAGAAGACATCATAACCGGTAATATTAATATCCTTACTAATACTTTTTACATGCTTTATCATTTCTAAGACCTTGGACTTACCAATATTGTTTTCATTTGTCTGTAGTTGGCGGTTTATATTAGTAACATCAATAACATCTCCATCTACAACTACAATATTTTTAACACCCGACCTAGCCAAGGCTTCAACACAAATTGAGCCCACACCACCAATGCCTACAACTAACACTGTAGCTTTTCTGATTTTATTAAAACCATCTTCTCCAATTAAAAGTTTGGTTCGCTCAAACATACTACCCATTTACTTCAACTCGCTTTTTTAGCCACTCTTCAATATCATCTGTAACTTTTTCAATATAGTCTTCATCTAGGATGTCATACCAATTAGCATCAATTTGATTTCTAAACCAAGTATACTGTCTCTTTGCATAATTTCGGGAGCGTTTTTGAATTTCCTTTAAAACTTCTTCTTTACTAACATCACCAAAAAAGTATGGTTTCCACTCCTTATAACCAATCCCAAACATTCCCCTTAATTCAAAAGGATTATCATATTTATCTACTATCCCCGCAACTTCTTGCTCTAAGCCCATCTCATCCATAAGTAAAACTCTTTCATTAATTCTTTCATATAAAAGGTCACGTGGCATTGTTAAGGAAATAATGTGGGCATCATATAATAATTTATGATCTTGTTTATCGACAATTTCACTTTTTTTAACATCTTGAGTTTTTGCGATTATAATTGCCCGCTTAACGCGCTGACGGTTGTTAATGTGAAGACTTTCGGCCGACTTACTATCAAGGCTAGTGAGAAGCTTGTGTAAGTCTTCATTAGATAATTTATCTAAATCAGCTTCTAAGTCACTAGTATCTTCTTCTTCTAAAAATGTGTAGTCTTTTAAAACTGCATTTATATAAAGGCCAGTACCACCTACAATAATCGGTAATTTTTCGCGTTTAGTTATATTTTCAATTAAGGACCTTGCCTGACTTTGAAACATTGTAACATCATAAGGCTGATCTAACTCATACTTATCTAAAAGGTAGTGGTGGACTTGGCTACGCTTTGATAGAGAAACCTTTGCCGAACCAATATTTAAATCTTTATATACTTGGATTGAATCTCCTGAAATAATTTCGCCATTGTATTTTTTTGCCAACCACAAACCTAAGTCACTTTTTCCAACGCCTGTTGGTCCTACTATAACTAATACTTTTTTCATCTTAAAAACTCCTTTATTAACTGTTTTTCACTTATTTGAATTAAGGTTGGGCGCCCATGGGGACAGTGGTAGGGCTGGTTTGCCATACTTAAGTTTGTAATAACTTGTAACATCTCATCATGGGACAAATTTCGATTAAACCTAATTGAGCTATGGCAGGCCATTGTCGCAATATCATCTTTTCTAATAACCTCTTCTGATAATTCTTTATTATCTTTTAAGTAGTCAATTAGTTTTAAAACAAAGTCACTTAAGTCTTGGTCAACTAACCACATTGGAATCTCTCTTACTACAATGCTATCTTGACTAAATACTTCAACACTTAAACCAATCTTTGCCATCTCTGCCACCATATCAGTAATTAAGGGCATTAAGGATGGTTTAAGTTGAATTCGTTCAGGAAAAAGTAAAGCCGTAGTTTCTAAAATATTATTTTTTAACTTATAGCTTATTTTTTCAAAATTAACCCGCTCTTCTGCGGCATGTTGGTCTATTATATATAAGGATGTATCATCTTCGGCCAGTATATACTTGCCATGCATTTGCCCAATTAAACGAAGGTTTGGAAAAGTTTTTATATCCTTATCTTCAGCCTTACTTTGGTAAGTTTCTTGCACATAATCTACTTCTTTATTTTCACTACTTTGATAAAGTGGAAGCTCGCTGTCAAAGTCTGTGTAGTTAACTACCTCACTTTGATAATTAATTGTAGGTTTTCTACTTTCAAACTTATCTAAATCTAATTCACTTTGAACCTGCTTTTTTTCCTCACTAAGTCTTCTCACCTTTGGCGCCTGCATTTTATTCGCTAAGGCCTTATGGACACTTTCTCTTAGTAATTGGCTTAACTCTTTTTCTTTCGCTACCTTCACTTCCCACTTTGTTGGGTGAACATTAACATCAACTAGCTTATGGTCCATATTTAACTTTATAATTGCAATAGGAAAGCGGTTATTAAATATATACTTCTCATAGCCCTTAATTACATCATTTACTAATTTATATGACCTAATCATCCGGTCATTAATAAACAACATGACATGGTGACGATTAGCTCTAGTATAAGCTGGTAGCGTTAAAACCCCAGATATTTGAAAGTCAAAGTCTTCATTAAAAAACTCAATACTATTTTTCGCAATATCTCTTCCATATATTTGGTAGACGACTTCAAGTAAATTATCATTGCCACTTGTCTTAAAAACTTCATTATTGTTGTGTTTTAAAACAAAACTAATATGTGGATAGGCTAGGGCAAACTTTTCTATGTTTCCAGTTATAATTGCCATTTCATAGTTAACACTAGAAAAATTTTTTAGCCGAGCCGGAGTTTTATGAAAAAGTCCACTTACAGTAATTGAGGTTCCAACATTAGCTCCAGCCACTTCTATCGAAGTAATTTCTCCATACTCAATATTAACACTAGTTGTTTGGCTGCCATCATTGGTTAAAAGTTTTACCTTAGAAACTGAGGCAATTGAAGGCAGGGCCTCACCTCTAAAACCTAAGGTTTCAATTGACCACAGGTCAGCCTCAGCTTTTATTTTACTTGTAGCGTGACGCTCAAAAGCAAGGACTGCGTCATCTTTTGACATTCCAACTCCATTATCAATAACTTGGATTAAGTCTATTCCACCAGCTTCAACATTTACTTCAATAACACTTGCCTTGGCATCAATAGCATTATCAACTAACTCTTTAACAATTCCTGCTGGTCTTTCAACAACTTCGCCAGCCGCAATCATATTCATTAAATGTTTATCTAGCTTTTTAATTTTTTGCATAAAACACCTCTAATCTATTTTATCTTATTTTTTAAGTCATCTAAAAATTGTAAGGCTGCGATTGGTGTTAGCTCATTAATATCGACATTTAAAAGTAAGTCTTCAACTACTTTTAAATGTTTTGGAGTAACTGCTTTTTCAACAATAACTTTTTGATTTGAGTTAACTACCTTATTTGCCTCTAGTTCAACTAAGATCTCACTTGATCTTTCTATAATTGACTCAGGCAGACCTGCAAGTTTGGCCACATTAATACCATAAGACCTATCTGCTTGGCCCGCAATCATCTTGTATAAAAAGGTGACATCACCATCTTTTTCAAAAACTTCAACATGGTAGTTTTCAATATTATCAAAATTATCTGCCAGCTGGACTAATTCATGGTAGTGAGTTGAAAACAAGGTTTTAGCCTTAATATTAGTCGCAATATATTCTATCATAGCCTTTGCTAAAGACATTCCATCATAAGTCGATGTTCCACGACCAATTTCATCAAAGATAATTAAGGAATTTTTAGTGGCATTTTGAAGGGCATTATTTGCTTCAAACATTTCAACCATAAAGGTTGACTGACCACTTAAGATATCATCACTAGCTCCAATTCTAGTAAATAGTTGATCAAATATTGGAATTGTTGCAGATCTTGCAGGAACAAAGGCTCCCATTTGTGCAAGTATTACAATTAATGTTACTTGACGCATAAAGGTGGACTTACCTCCCATGTTTGGTCCAGTAATTAGCCACAAGTCTTTATCACTTAAAGTTAATGTGTTAGAAACATATTTTTCATCTTGCATTAATTGATCTAAAATTGGGTGGCGCCCATCTATAATTTCAAAGTCTCGCTCTTTACTAATTTTTGGCTTAATGTAGCCACTGTTTGTCGCTACTTCACCTAAGGCATAAAGAACATCAATTTGTGCTATAGTTTGAGCTAAGAGTAAAAGCTTTGGCATATACGTTACTACTCTTTCTACTAACTTTAAAAATAAACTATACTCTAAATTTTTTGACTTATCATCGGCATTTAATATTTCATCTTCCTTAGCCTTTAGCTCATCAGTAATAAAACGTTCTACATTGGTTAAGGTTTGTTTTCTTATGTAGCCATCCTCTTCTTTAAGCTTGTGCTTATGAGCCTTTGTTGCTTCAAAAAAGTAGCCAAAGACTCGGTTATAACCAATTTTTAATGTGGGAACCCCAGTTTTTTCGCGCTCCTTGGCCTCTAGCTCTAAAATCCAATTTTGACCTTCACGTTGAATTTTGCGCATTTGATCTAAGTCTAAATTATAACCTTCCTTAAACAAACCCCCCTCACGCAAGGATACTGGCGGCTTATCAACTAAAGCCTGGTCTAAAATATCATGTAAGTTACTTAAACTATCAACTTGACATAAATCTTTAAATTGCGGATAAGTACTTAAGTCATTAAGAATTTTTGGAATTTTAGCAAGTGAGGTTTTTAAGCGTACAGCATCAATCGCATTAGCATTACCATAGGCAAACTTAGCACTTAAGCGCTCTAGGTCATATATTTCATTTAAATCTTCTTTTAAGTTATCTCTTAGTAAAAAATCATCCTTAATAACACTGATCATATCCTGGCGACTAAGGATTTCCTCTTTATTAACTAAGGGCTTGGTGATCCATGTTTTTAAAAGTCTGGCTCCCATTGAAGTCTTGGTTTTATTTAAAAAGTCCCATAGTGACTTTTGATTATTGCTAATTTTAATTGACTCGACAAGCTCTAAATTTAAGATTGAAGCATAGTCCATTTTTAAGTAAGACTCAATATTTTCTACCTCTACTTTTCGCAAATGATTTAACATCTTCATTTGCGTTCTATTAAGGTAGGCCAACATTAGCTGTGAAGTATCAACTAAATTATGGTTTTCTACATGGTCATATAAGTGTTTATACTCATTAAAGTCTTTACTATCTTCTGTAGAAATTACAGTATTAGGTAAGTTGGTTAAAAGTTTAAGCACTCTCTCATCAAAGTTTTCACTAACAACTACTTCTTTTGTATTGTAACTTAAAAGCTTTTCAACTAGTAAGGTTTTATCGTGGTCAACTTGGGATACTGTGATTTTTCCACTAGCCATTTCACAAATCGCAACACCATAACCATATTTAAAATCAGTAACTGCGGCTAAGTAAATACTTTCGCTATCCTCATTTAATTCATCCATAACTGTTCCTGGAGTTACAATTTTTACAACTCCACGCTTTACAATCCCAACTGCATCAGCAGGATCTTCTAATTGTTCAACAATTGCAACCTTATAACCTTTTTGAGTTAGTCTTAAAATATAGTTACTTGCAGCATGGTGGGGAACTCCACACATTGGGATTTTATCCTTGGCACCTGAGTTTCTGGCAGTTAATACTATATCCAAGGCCTTTGAGGCAATTATTGCATCATCAAAAAACATCTCATAAAAATCTCCGAGACGATAAAATATTAGGGCGTCACTGTGTTCTTCTTTTATCTTTAAATACTGTCTTATCATTGGTGTATACTTCTTCATACAAAACCTCAATTTCTATCCTTATTGTATCAAAATTACAGACTATTTTCACTAACTGATTTACTGTGTGCTTATAGTAAAAAAATCAATATTTCTATTGATTTTTTAAACACTTACTCTTCAATTAAGCCTAAGGCCTCTAAAATCCGATTTAAGTCATCTACTCCACTGTAGCTAATTTGAATGTTTTTAGGGTTTACTTTTACCTTTGTCGCAAGCTTACTTGAAATACTTCTTTCAACATCTAAAAGTTGAGGATCAACTACATCTTCATCTCTTCTTACTGGTGGTTCTTTATCTTTGCGCATTAAGGTTTCAACTTCACGAACTGATAAATTTTTTTCGACTATTTCATTGGCATAGTATTCTATTTCATCAACATCTTCTAAGGTAATTAATGGTCGGACGTGGCTCATCGTTAACTTTTTATCAACAACCATTTGTTGAACTTTTTGTGGAAGTTTTAAAAGTCTTGTAATATTTGCAACGTGGGTTCTGGTTTTTCCAACACGCTCTGCCAGTTTAGCCTGGGTATAGTCAAATTTTTCCATCATTTGTTGGTAAGCATTGGCTTCTTCAATTGCATTTAAATTTTCACGTTGAATGTTTTCAAGCAGTCCAATTTCTAACATCATGTCATCATCAAAGTCAACAACAATTGCCGGAATGCTCTCTAAGTCTAAAAGTCTACATGCTCTGACACGACGTTCACCCGCCACAAGTTCATAGCCTGAAATTGCCTCTCTAACTAAAACTGGCGTAAATACTCCATGTTGGCGAATACTAATGGCCAACTCTTGAATTTTTTCTTCATCAAAGTCTTTTCTTGGTTGGTATGGGTTACTGCGGATTTCTGATAGTAAAATATCAGTCTTTTTTCCTGATACATCACTTGATGCCCCTTGTTGAATATCTTCAATCGCATTACTTAAGTCATCGCCAAAAATTGCGCCTAATCCTCTACCTAACTTTTTGTTACTCACAAATCATCCCTCTATTCATTTTCTGCTATAACTTCTTTAGCTAAAGCGGCATAAGCCTTGGCTCCAGCTGATTTAACATCATATTCAAAAATTGACTGGCCCCTTGATGGAGCCTCTGATAATTTAATACTTCTTGGTATGTGTGTTTTATAAGTACTTTCTTTAAAATATTTTCTCACTTCTTGTTGAACTTCTAAACTTAAATTAGTTCTCGCATCAAACATTGTAAGTAAGACTCCTTCAATTACTAGTTTACGATTAAATAACCTTTGGATTAATCTAATAGTAGATAGTAATTGTGTTAAGCCTTCTAAGGCATAATACTCACATTGGACTGGTATTAAAACNNGCTGGTATTATTGAAAGTGGTGGCACTGATAAGGTTTTAATAATATCCTTTGGATCTGTTTCCGAAAAAAGCAGGTCATATGAGGTTTTGTTTATAGTTGAATTGTAAGCTCCAACTCCCTGAGTAGCATTTCCTTGTGGATCAAAGTCAACCATTAATACTTTTTTGTTTAAATAAGCAAGAGCAGCACCTAAATTAACAGTTGTAGTTGTCTTTCCAACTCCACCCTTTTGATTTGCGATGGCAATTATTTTTCCCATAATCTTCCCTCTCTTATTTCTTTATAGTTATAATTAGTTTAATTGATTCATCACTCTCTTCTTGAGCTACACTTGTATCAATTCCAAACTTTTGAGTCATTTTGACTGCTTGATTTATTGTGTTAATTGCCAATTGGTGGTTTCTTGAAAAACCTTTTGTACTTGGCTTAGGTTTTTTTACTTGGTCTTCGCTGTTTTTAATTAATTTTTCAGTTTCACTAACTGTTAGCTTTTTATCAACAATGTCATTTAACATGTCAACTTGCTTTTCTTTTTCAACTGATAGTAAGGCTCTTGCATGTCTTTCACTAATATCCCGATTTGAAATTGCATCTTGAACTTCCTCTTCTAAATTAAGTAGCCTTAATTTATTAGCGATTGTAGACTGGGACTTTCCCATCTGTTTTGCAATAGCACTTTGAGTTAAGGAATACTGCTTAATTAAATCAAAGTAAGCCTTGGCCTCTTCAATTGAAGTTAAGTCTTCACGTTGGATATTTTCAACAAGGGCCATTTGTGACAGTTGTTGTTCTCCTACATCTTTTATTATAACATCTACCTCTACAAGTCCAGCCAAAATGCTGGCACGATAGCGACGTTCCCCGGCAATTATCTCATAGCCTTGTCCTTCATGTCTTACAACTATAGGTTGGATAAGTCCATTTTCCCTTATTGACTGGGCTAACTCCATAATTTTATCATCATCAAAAACCGACCGTGGTTGGTAACGATTTGGTCTTATTAAATCAATTGAAATTTTTTGAATACTATTCATTTCTCTCTCCTTAAAGTGGTTTCTGTTTTATTTGTGAATAATTTCTTGGATACTTACTTGGTGTGTTAGCGTGTTTTCTTATAAAAATTGTTGCGCGACTAGCCCCAGCTAACTCATCTTCATAAACATTCTCAACACTACTTTTTAATAAAGTGAGGGCATTTTTAGATGCATCCAACTCTTCTTGAAAGCGGCTTCCCTTCATGGCGACAAAGTAGCCATGAACTTTTACAAAGGGAAGACATAATTCAGCTAAGATCTGCATATTTGCGACCGCTCTTGCGGTAACAAAGTCATATTTAACCACTGAATCTTTAATATAGTCTTCTGCTCGCTCATTTACTATTTTAACATCTAAACCTAACTTATTAGTCACAACTTTTAAGAAATTACATCTTTTTGTAATTGGCTCTAAAATTGTAACTTCTAAATCTGGATAAATAATTTTTAAAGGTAAACTTGGAAAACCAGCCCCGGCTCCTACATCTAAAAGACTCCCACTTATTTTATAGTGAAAAGATGGGATTAAGGAGTCAAAAAAGTGCTTTATGTATATTTCTTCACTTTCAATGATTGCGGTTAAATTTATTTTTTCATTATACTCTTGAAGAAGGATTCGATAGTCCTCAAACTGTTTTATCTGGTCATCAGATAATTCAATACCGTGTTCTTTAAGCTGTTTTTTAAAATTTTCTATATACATAAGTACTCCTTTTCTACCACTAATTATTATTTTTATTTAAATGAAATGATAAGACAGTTATATCAGCTGGATTTACTCCTGAAATTCTGGAGGCTTGGCCTAAAGTTGTTGGTTTAATTAAGACTAACTTTTCTCTACCTTCAACTGATAAGTTTTCAATTTCTTTGTAATCAATATTATCTGGAATTTTAACCATTTCCATTTTTCTAAGTCTTTCTGCCTCACGCATCGCCTTGGCAATATAACCCGCATATTTAATTTCAATCTCGACTAGCTTTGCAATTTCTAAGTCATAGTCAAAGTCTAAGTATGGCTTAATATTTTCGATTGTAATTCTTGGGCGTTTTAGTAAGTCATAGGCTGAAATCCTTTCAGCTAAAGTGTTGAAACCTTCTTTATTTAACAAGTCATTGATCTCATCACTACCTGTATAGGTGTTTTCTTTTAAAGACTTTTCAATTTCTGCCATTGTTTCTAACTTTTTTCTATAAGCTGCGTATTGGTCATCTTTAACCAGACCAAGATCTCTTCCATACTGAGTTAATCTTTGGTCAGCATTATCATGGCGTAAAAGTAATCTATACTCAGATCTTGAAGTTAAGAGGCGATAAGGCTCACTTGTTCCCTTAGTGACAAGATCATCAATCATTACTCCAATATAGGCCTCATCTCTTCTTAAAATAAAAGGTTCTTGGTTTCTAAGTTTTAAGACGGCATTGATTCCAGCCATTATGCCTTGGCCAGCTGCTTCTTCATAACCTGATGTTCCGTTTATTTGCCCAGCAAAAAACAAGTTATTTATATGCATAGATTCTAAGCTTGGCTTTAGTTGAATTGGATTAATTGCATCATATTCAATAGCATAGCCATACTTAACTATTTCTGCATTTTCTAAGCCTTTTACTGAATGAATCATTTCAAGTTGAACATCAGCTGGTAGTGATGTTGATAAACCTTGAACATAGACAGTATCTAACTCTAAGGATTCAGGTTCAATAAATAATTGATGACGCTTTTTATCGGCAAAACGAACAATCTTATCTTCTACTGATGGACAATACCTTGCGCCAGCACCTTTAACAACCCCACTGTACATTGAAGATTTATCTAAGTTGTCTTCAATTATTTGGTGAGTTTCTAAATTTGTATAAGTTAGATAACATGGTAGTTGTTTAAGCTTTATATCTTCAGCTTTTGTCTTCCAAGAAAAGAAGTTTAACTCTTCATCCCCTGGTTGAATTTCTGTGTTATCATAATTTATACTGTTAGTTTTTATTCTTGCGACAGTACCAGTTTTTAAACGCATAATATCTAAACCCTTATTGGCTAAATCTTTTGAGATTTCTTTTGTGGTTTTTTGATCATCAGCAGCAATATTTGTAACATTGTGGCCAATCATAATTTGTGAGGCTAAAAATGTTCCTGTTGTTAAAATTACAATGTCGGCAAATAATTCTGTGCCTTCAGCCAAGACAACTCCCTTTACTTTATCATCATTAAAAATTAAGTTTTTTACTTGGGCTTCAACTAGCTCTAAATTTTCTTGATTTTCTACTACTTCTTTAACCATGCGGCTGTATTTAACCTTGTCAATTTGATTTCTAAGCGCTCTAACTCCAGGACCCTTTGCTGTATTTAACATTTTAATTTGTAAGGCATTAAGATCGGCAAGGCGTCCCATTACTCCACCTAAGGCATCAACTTCGCGCACGACAATACCCTTAGCCGGACCTCCAATTGAAGGGTTACAGGCTAAGGTTGCCATTAAATCTTTATTTAAGGTAATAAGTTTTACCTTTACTTGCATATTTGACACTGCCATTGCTGCTTCTAGGCCAGCATGGCCTGCACCAACTACAATAATTTCTTTCATAAAATCACTCTTTCATGTGCGCCTGCCAAAAATAAAGAGACGCAATTGTCCCATAAGGACTTAGTCTTGATTTAATTTCTTTAAATTCCTTCTTAGATAAAGAGTCTAAGTTGTACACTTTTTTAATGCCACTTCTTACACCAAAGTCACCAAAGGAGATAATGTCTTTTCTCTTTAAACCAAAGATCATAATCATTTCAGCACTCCACTTACCAACACCTGGGTATTGGCATAGAATTTCTTCGACTTCTTTATCATCTTTTAAGACTAAATCTTGGAAATCTAGTATACCACTTCTAAGGTTTTTCGCAATCTTATAAATCTGGTCATACTTCTTTTTGTATATACCACATTCGATAACCTCACTCTCAGCTGCAGCAAGAAAGTTTTCAACATTTACTTCTTCTAGTAGACTTTCTAAGCGATTATAAATTGTTTCTGCAGACTTGCTAGAAATTAGCTGGCCTATTAGGGTTGTAACTATACAAATAAAGAAACTTTCAGCATAATACTTAACAGGTTTTGGTACTGTTTCTATATGTTTAGATAAAATAGGATCTAAAGCCTTTAGTGCATTTAGATCCACATCTGTAATAGGTATTTTATTCAACTTTACTTCCAACTGCCATTTCTGCAGAAAGAAGTTGCATTGAATCTTTATCCTTAGCCACCAAAAGCATGCCTTCAGATAAAACTCCTCTTAGTTTAATTGGTTCTAAATTTATTACTGTAATAACATTTTGTCCAACTAAGTCTTCTGGTTTTATAATATCGGCAATTCCACTTACTATTTGAATAACTCCCGAGCCAACATCTACTTGAGAAACTAAAAGTCGATCCGCATCTGGGTGAACTTTACTTTCAATAACTTTTCCAACTGCTATATCTAGTTTACTAAAGTCTTCAAATTTAATTATATCTTTTTCTGAAATAATTGGATTTTGGTCTTCTTCAATTTCTTCCATCTTTTTATCCTTGTCAATTCTTGCAAATAAGATCTCAGTTTCCTTAACTACCTTGTACGACTTTTGATTTCCAAATTCTTGAATACTCTCAAAGTCAAAATTTATTGCTCCAATAGACTCTAAGTAAGCCTTAGCACTATCTGGCATAATTGGCAGTAACATAATACTACCGATTCTAACCATTTCTAAAAGATTGTATAAGACATCATTTAAGCGTGGCTTATCACTTTCTTCTTTAGCTAAAACCCAAGGCTCACACTCATCAATATACTTATTAGCCCGACGTAAAAGATCTGTAACAGCCCACAT
>LFRM01175447.1_pt1 | contig 12610 bp, 10 predicted proteins | sample 618341 | NCBI WGS metagenome assembly LFRM01 (sample SAMN03654438, study PRJNA283298) | anaerobic digester metagenome | isolation source: pool of bioreactors CSTR01a, CSTR02a, and CSTR03a thermophilic anaerobic... | place: Denmark: Kgs. Lyngby | collected 2014-05-21
CATTTTAACAGAGGAAAAAAGTGTTTCATTTTAACTTGCAATTTGCGCGCAAAACGCATAAAGCGGAAAATATTTGCATTAGAACATAAGTTTGTGATATAATTTTAAAGTTAGTGCATTTTACTTATATAATAAAGAAGAAATAAACATTAACAGATAAAAAAGAAAAAGATATGGAGGAAAGTAGTGGCAAACAGAAAAAGAAATGCTTTAAAGGTCATTCCACTGGGCGGGCTTGAAGAAATCGGCAAGAACATGACTGTTTTTGAATACGGCGAAAGCATGATTGTAGTCGACTGCGGGCTGGCTTTTCCGGAAGACGAAATGCTTGGAATAGACCTTGTTATACCCGATGTGACATACATCGAGAAGAACGCTGAAAAATTAAAAGGAATTATAGTAACGCATGGACATGAAGACCATATCGGAGCTTTACCGTATGTCCTGAAAAAGGTGAATGCCCCGGTTTTCGGAACGGAACTGACACTTGCGCTTATAGAAAACAAGCTGGCCGAACACCAGATGCAGAACGATGTTGCGTTGAAAATTGTGAAGGCCGGTCAAAAATTGCAGTTGGGAGCTTTTAAGGTTGAATTTATCCGTTCGACTCACAGTATTGCGGATTCCGTGGCTCTTGCGATTGATACACCGGTCGGAACGGTCATGCATACATCAGATTTTAAAATTGATCAGACGCCTATTGAAGGAGAACCGATTGATCTTGCACGCATCGCTGAGATTGGAAAAAAGGGCGTGCTGCTTCTTATGGCGGACAGTACCAATGTTGAGCTGCCCGGCTATACAATGAGCGAAAAAACTGTAGGCGAAACACTTGATAATGTATTTAAAGGCGCGAAATCCAGAATAATTGCCGCCACATTTGCATCGAATATCCACAGGATTCAGCAGATTATAAACTCTGCCGTGAAATTCAACCGAAAGGTTGCATTAAGCGGAAGAAGCATGATTAATGTGGTTAAAACGGCGATGAAGCTCGGATATTTGAATGTTCCCTCAGATGCATTGATGGATATCGAGAAAATACAAAAGCTTCCGCCGGAACAAATAGTGATGATTACAACCGGAAGCCAGGGTGAGCCGATGTCCGCGCTGACAAGAATGGCACTGGCGACGCATCGAAAGGTAGGGATTGAAAAAGGAGATCTGGTTATTATTTCCGCAAGTCCTGTTCCAGGAAATGAGAAGCTTGTTTCCCGTGTAATAAATGATTTATTTAAGCAGGGCGCCGATGTTATTTATGAAGCATTGGCCGATGTTCATGTTTCCGGGCACGCAAAGCAGGAGGAACTAAAGCTTATGCACCGGCTGGTTAAGCCAAAATTTTTTATGCCCGTACATGGGGAGTTCCGGCACCTGAAACAACACGCAAACCTTGCTCAGTCCCTTGGTATGAGAGAACAGGATATATTTTTAATGGAAAACGGCCGGGTTCTTGAATTAACGCGAAAAAAAGCCCAAATAACCGGCTCTGTCCAGTCCGGCAGTATTCTTGTCGATGGTTTGGGCGTCGGCGATGTGGGCAATATTGTCCTCAGGGACAGAAAACACCTGTCGGAAGACGGTTTGATTGTTGTTGTAGCGGTTTTGAATTCAAAAGGAGAAGTGGTCTGTGAGCCGGATGTGATATCACGCGGCTTTGTCTATGTGAAAGAAGCTGAAACACTGATGGATGAAATAAGGGTTATAGCAAAAGAATCTATTGAAAAAAGTATGAATAAAAAGAAAAACAGCTATAATGCGGTTAAAAATAGCATAAAAGACGAACTGGGTTCTTACGTTTACCAGAAAACCAAACGCAAACCGATGATATTGCCCGTTATTATTGAAACGCCGTCGTAATACTCATGCGCGGGCCGGATATAAGCATGGTAATTTTGAAGTAATAAAGCGGCGGGAGAAATTGTTTAATAAAATCTTCCGCCGCTTTTAACAGCCGGTTTTCAGTCTTTCACGGCCGCTTTCCTTATCATAAGCCAGCATATTCCGCTGAAAAATGCAAACGTCAGCAGCAGCGTCACAATTCCGATCCACGGTTTTACGCCGTTCGACAGGCCGAAAGCAAAAAGGAAAAACTTTTAAAACCTTCGTTAATGGTATTATTCAGAACAAACGCGTCAACTAAAGGCAAAGCCACAAACACAACAGCGGGAACACCGACCGATACGGCAATCTTTCCGCCTTTATTCAAACGGTAATATAAAACCGTAATAAAGTAACCAAACATTGATGCCGCCAAATAAAAGGCTACCGCAAACAACAAGCTCCCGGCGGCAAGCTGGGGGTTTGCCGTTTGCACGTTATATCCCGTGCCGTATATTATCGTAAAAAGGCTTTGATAAATGAATGCACTGCTGACCGAAGAGAGGACCATGTTGCCCGTTAAAGGGAGTGAATATTCTTTAGTGTAAATGGAATAATCAACTATTTTGTTGTTAATACTTATATTACAGCATAAATTGGGCTCCGCTGGGGAGCGCCCCAACGCTTGCTGCGGCTTATACGGTGAATCGGCGAGTCTTCGGATAAGCCGATTTTCCAATTCACCGGTAAGCCCTGAGCGATAAACCCCAGGAGTTTGAGGACAGAATCCTCATCGCGGCCTTATGCCGCGAACCTGTCTGCAAAGAATATCATTATCTGACTGTATGCCACTGCCCAATCCCTTGATGGCTGCGTCCACTTTTTAGTGATTTCTTTTGCCGAGAGAAAAACTACTTTTCGTATCGAATCATCGGTGGGGAAAATTGACTTTGTTTTTGTATATTTCCTCACCATTCTGTGATACGCTTCCACGGCATTTGTTGTATAAATTAAATGTCGAATTTGCTCGAGGTAGCTGAAAAACGTAGTAAGTTCCGCCCAGTTTGCATCCCAGGAACGCAGGATGGACGGATACTTCTTATCCCATTTTTCCCTAAATTCTTCTTTTGCATACTCTGCATCATCAAGATTCACAGCACCATAGATTTTCTTTAAATCGGAGCAGATTTCCTTCCTGTCCTTGTACTGGACAAATTTGGTCGAATTTCGAATCTGATGGACTATACAAAGTTGCTGCTTCGTTTTCGGAAATACTGCGTTTATCGCGTCTCCAAGCCCTTTCAGGTTATCGTGGCAGGCGATGAAGATGTCCTGTACGCCGCGCTTTTTAAGGTCAGAGCAAATTGATGCGTAAAAGCTTGCACTCTCGTTTTCACTGATCCAGATTCCCAAGATGTCTTTCTGCCCTTCCATATCAATGCCCAACACAGAGTAAACACATTTGTTGATGATCTGGCTATCCTTGCGACTTTTGAATACGATCCCATCAAAGTAAATGATCGGGTAAATCGACTCCAACGGTCGGTTCTGCCACTCGTTCACTTCGGGTAAAATTTTGTCAGTTATTTTTGAAATCAACGTCTGCGGGATTTCTGCGCCGTAAATCTCGCGCAAATTATCCCCAATATCACGCTGGCTCATGCCTTTTGCATACATCGCCATAATTTTTTGCTCGATTTCATCAGTCCGAGTCTGCCTCTTTTCGAGAACTTTCGGCTCAAACTCTCCGTTGCGGTCACGTGGTATGACTATTTCACTTTCGCCGTAATCGCTTATGATGGTCTTGCGGTTATAGCCATTGCGGGAATTGCCTGAATTATTGCCTGCTACATCATGTTTTTCATACCCAAGATGTTCATCCATTTCTGCTTCGAGCATTTGCTCAATAGTCCCAGCAAATAGACGTTTTAGCTTCGACTGAATGTCGCCTGTGCTTTTGCAGTCCTGCATTAGAAGACTGACCAATTCCATTTCCTTTTCACTAAGGATGTTTTTTGATCTTTTCATTGGGATAACCTCCATTCATTTATGTGGAGATTATTACCATTTACACGGATGATTATTCAGCCTCTGATAATGAGTTGATCTTATTATTTGTACTAAGTCCGAATTGATCAGCCAGGCGTAACGCCCTTTCTTCATCAAACCCCGGATAAAACATCTTTGTCCACCGAAACGCATCGGATACTTTCATTTCTTCGGGGTAATAATTTCTTTCACTCATCATAAAGACGTTACGAAGCATTTCGTCATTTTCAGATACTTCCATGCCGTTGAGAGTAACTTTTCCGTGGTCGGCGAAAATTTTCCCTGTGATAATATTGAGAAGTGTCGTTTTTCCCGCTCCATTTCGTCCTAGAAGCCCGTAAATTTTGCTTCTTTCAAACTTGACGGAAACATTGTTTAATGCTCTGATATCACGGTAGTATTTCGTTACATCAGATACAATTAAGCTATTCATCTTCAAACCCTCTTTCAATCATTGATAATATGTCCCCCTTTGATAAATTCAGCCGTTTTGCTTCCTTAACAAGGGAATTCACATATTTTTCGGCGAATTCCTTTTTACGTTTTTGAAGCAGCAGCTTTACCGCTCCTGCGGTTACAAACATGCCTACGCCTCTTTTCTTGTATACAATTCCGTTGTCAACGAGTATGTTTATTCCTTTTAGGGCAGTGGCAGGATTGATTTTATACGTGACAGATATTTCGGTGGTAGAAGGGATTTGTGTTTCTTCGGGGAATGCACCCGATAATATCGCGTCTTCAATCTGCTCGGCCAACTGTATAAAGATAGGGCGTTCATCCTGAAAATTTAGCTGCAAGCGATTTACCTCCTTTCCAGAGATAATAACAGGCTTTTTATTAATAAAAGTCTTCCGGTTATTTGGTAAATTAGTTAATTACTCTTGTAACTAACTATAACACAAAAAAGTCCGGAAATCAATAGTAAAAATTTTTTATTTAAAATAAAAATGAGAAATCGCTGGGCTGCATATAGCAGATAAACACAACGGAGCTTTTTGAAAGGTAATTTACCCGGGAATTTAAATAAAATAAAAACGGCAGTGACTTATGCCGGCAGCTTCACCCGAAGATAAAGAATAAAACCGCAAAATGATCACTGTCTTTATGCAATGATCACTGTCTTTATGCAAAAGAAAGAGGCTGCCCGCCGGTAAAAACCCTTTGGGCAGCCTCTTATTATCCGATGAAATCCTCATTATTTATCAGCGGTTCATTTCCGGAAACCTGTCTGCCTCCAAAAATGCAACCGGCATATATATGAGGTTATTTATCAAGACGAGCCTGGTAGATCGAGATGTACTCTTCATATCCTAACTTCTTGAGCTCGTTCAGGTAATCCTGCCAATCTTTGTCATTGTTAGGATCTCTTACGCCGGTGACAAACTCTGCGAGTGAGTTCTTGACGTAAGTGTCAAGGTCGGTCCTGATCTCGCTAAGCCTTCTGGCCTGATCGGGTACGAAGTATATCTTGCTGTTGATTAACATATTAAGCGGAGGCTTGTAGGGAGCATAGTATTTTTCTGTAGCAGTCCACAGGTACAGCTGCAGTTCATAAGGATCGTCTCCCTTAACACCATTGTTGTCGAAATAGTTGTAAGTCGGACCAATCTCGTCCCAGCGAGCGGAGTTGATCTGTCCCCAAGGAAGAATAGGTTCGTAAGTAGCCGGTTTGCCGTCAACGCCAATTTCGCCCGCCTCAGGAATTCTGTAATCCACGCCGGGTTCACCGAGACGATTCCACATGGATATTTCACGTGAATACATGTAATCGGCGAATTTGAAAGCAACCTCAGGATTCTTGCATGCGCTGGTAATAATCCACTCGTTGAGATAGTAGCTTCCGAACGGATCATAATAGGTGTACTGAACACCTTGCGGTCCCTTCAGAGGAGCAAGAGGATTATATTCTTTTACCCTTTCGCCGTCCATCGGAGCCCAAATGAACGTACCGCCGCCGACAGCAAGACCTACAAGAGCGACTTCCTCATTATCGAACAACTGCTGGAGCTGAGCGTTGTCCTGGGTGTATGTAGCCGGGTCGAGCAAACCTTCTACCGCGCAGAGCTGATGCAGGTATTTCAGGCCTTCGCGATATGCGTCTTTATCATAGGAAGCCTGGACTTTGCCGTTTTCAAGATAATATGGAAAACTTCTCTTGTAAATGAGGAAAGAGTTCAGGATATACTCTTCAGGCCATGTAGACCAACCGTTTGTGGAACCCATGAAAGCGATCTCGTCGGCTTTGTTGTTGCCGTTCGGGTCATTATTCTTGAATGCCCTTAATACGTTAACAAGCTCGTCGGTTGTGGTCGGTGTTGCGAGTCCGAGATTGTCAAGCCATTTCTGGTTGATCCAGGCGCGACGGGACATAGCGTTCGGCTCGGAAAGAACAACCTTCGGTATTGTGTACTCGTGACCATCGGGCAGTTTCAGCATTTGCTCGAGGAGAGGGTCTTCCTGGCGTCTTTGTTTATACCAATAACCATGTTTTTCGATCATTTCGTCAAGTCGCAGGAACACACCCTGGTCAGCCATATCGGATACAACTTCGTTTGAAATGCCGGCGTTAGGAGTAATCATAAATACGTCAGGCAGATCGACCTGGCTAGCAAGTACGAGATTGACACGCTGCTGGACATCCTGTTCGGGAACAATAACCCATACGATGTCAACTCCTGTTTTTGCCTCCAGATGTTTGGTCAGCTTGTTATTGTCGTAGTCTTCAATGTTGCTGTGCTGAGCAATCATGACTCTCAACTGAACGGGTTCTTTAACGATAGGCAGCACGCCCGGTTTCGAAACGGGAACCCCGCCGTAATCTGACGGAATCCATTCACCATCGTCGTCGGTAGTTGATGGAGTTGTGGTACCCGTGGTGCCTTTATCGTCACCGGTCGGCGCAGTGGTGTCACCCGCAGGTTGACAAGCGACCAGCAGTGCCATAATCATAATGACACTCAGAAGTAGTGCTAGAGCTTTTTTCATTTTTCACGTCTCCTTTAATAATTCTTTTTAACCCAATCCGAGTTTGCGTTCCTTTTTAAAGCAAACAAGCCAGGTTCTCATTGTCAAAGTACATGCAAACTCCTCATGAGTTTACTTTGTATTTTAAACAATCGACAAGGCACGCTTTTCTTCAGAAGACCGCCTGGCGGAGATGCGTCTCCTTCTTCTGAATTCCGGCGAACCATTGTCGTTTGTTTAAAGCTTATATATACTTGTCTTAAGCTTTTACGGCACCTATCATTACGCCCTTTACAAAGTGTTTTGCAACGAAGGGATAGGCTATCATGAATGGCACGCTTGCTACAACAATAAGCGCATACTTAAGCAAATCCGCCATACCTCGCTTAGCCTGGTAAAGCAGTGGGTCGGCGATGATCTCGTTAACCTGGTTCAGGATAAGTATATCGCGCAGGACAATCTGGAGAGGGAATTTACTCTTTTCCGTAATATACAGGAAAGCCTGGAAATATGAATTCCAGTGTCCAAGTCCGTAATACAGCGCAAGTACCGCTATGATGGCTTTTGACAACGGAACGACTATCTGGATAATGAATCTTGTTTGACTGAACCCGTCCAGCTGCGCTGCTTCAACCAGCTCGTCAGGTATTGTCGTCTCAAAGAATGTACGACAGATAATAACGTTAAATACATTCAGAGCCAGAGGTATAATCATTACTGCGCGCTTATTTATAAGGCCGAGCTGAGATGTTAACAGATACGAAGGAATAAGGCCTCCGTTAAAAAGCATCGTGAAAGTGAACAGGAAGAGCAGTATGCGGCGTCCCGGCAAGTTTTTGCGGGAAAGCGGATAAGCAGCCGCAACTGTCATTACTAAGTTCACTGATGTACCGACAATGGTATAAAATATTGAATTGGCAAACCCGGTAACTATGGCTTTATGACTGAAAACTTCTTCAAAACCTCTAAGCGAAAAGTCTACCGGAAATAATACCACCTTGCCCTTTGCCACAGCATCGGGGGAGGAAAACGCAGAACTGACTATATATATAAGCGGGTACAGCACAATCAATACGGCCAGCATCAAAAGACCGTCATTTACCAGATCAAAAAGTCTGTCTTCCCATGAATATTTGATTTTTGCTCTGCGTATTCTCGCGGTTGACAGATTGCTTGCCATTTTCATTCCCCTTTCGTTGAAAGCTACCACAGGCTAATTTCGTTAATTTTCGCATTTATATAATTAACAATTGATATCAGTAAAAGGTTTATAGCTGAGTTGAAAAGTCCAATCGCTGCCGAGTATGAGTAATCAGGCGCAGCAGCGGCAAGCCCTGATTTATATATGTAAGTCGATATTATCTCGGAAGCTCTTATATTCAGGTTATTCTGCATTAGGAACGCTTTTTCAAAACCGACACTCATTATGCTGCCCGCTCTAAGAGTAAGCATTATCGCGATAGTGGGCAGAAGACAGGGGAGATCTATAAACCACATACGCTGAAAACGGTTTGCGCCGTCCACAAGAGCTGCTTCGTGAAGACCCGGATCAACAGATGACAGGGCCGACAAATAAATTATAGCCGTCCATCCCGTGCCTTGCCAAATACTTGACCATACATATATATGTTTGAATAATTCGGGTTTTGCCATAAAATCGATTTCGGTGCCGCCAAAAGCTCTTATTGCGTGATTGACAATTCCAACTTTCGGCGAAAGGAACTGGATTATGATACCGACCATAACAACTGTCGATATAAAGTAAGGCATGTATGTAACTATCTGGACAAACTTTTTGTATCTTTTCTTCAGGCAGTTGTTCAACAGTATTGCCAATATTATCGGAAAAGGAAAGCCTGCAATAAGGTCGTAAACGCTTATAGAAAGGGTATTTCCAATTACTCTTCCAAAGTTATAGCTGTTGAAAAATTTAATGAAATTATCAAGCCCAACCCATGGACTTCCCAGGATTCCTTTTGATGCGATAAATCTTCGAAAGGCAATTTGCACTCCGTACATAGGGTAATAACAGAATATTAGCAGCCATATTACAGGAAGAGTTATGATGACATATAATTCCCAGTTTAGTATCACCCTGCGTCGTATGCTTTTCCACTTTTTGGCCCTCAATACTTTTCTGGATAATACCAGTGTTCCGTCTGTGGTTTTTGCAGCCATGAAAGCTCCCTCCAGTGTGATTCCTCATCTGTACGAACAATTCATTTCTGGTTCGTTTTTATTGGTAACGGTATCTGTCATTCGACGATCACGTCAATATTCCAGCCGGAAATGTTTTCCAAATAGTTCTGTTTTGTGTCTACTGTGTTTACACGACTGATAGTGAATGTGGATGGGTCTAAGTCGTCAACCGCGGTAAACGCTATTGTGCACATTGTAACATCCTGTTGCGAATAGCCTGGCGTATCGCCGATCATAGTAGCTCCAACAAGCAAATAATCACTCATATCTTTCGCAAATATCGTGTTGATTCCATTTACTAAAGATTTCAGGCCGCCTTTGTAAGTCGCTTTGTTTTTATCATAATTTAGATTAAATTGATATCCATATAGATCCTCGACCTTAGCGGCTTTAACGGTAACAATGAAATCCTGTTCCGCTTTTATGATATTCTCGGGTTGAGTTTGTTCTTCAATACTATCGGATTCATCCTGGTCTTCAGGCTTATCGAGATCGCCGGTATCAGCAGGGCTACCCGGAACCGTTTCTTCAGGTACCGTTATTATTTCAGCCCCTGCTTCAGAAAATGTTTCTTCCGCAGGTTGAGCCGCCTGCATTATTGTTTCATTCAGGGCTTTCAATGATTCAATCTCTTTACTAAGCTCCGTCAAGCGCTTCATAATATCGTCGAATTTGGATAACAGTTCAGTATCAACTGACCGGTCGTCTGTGTCCGTATCCGGTTTCTGAGACAATTTGTCAATTTCTCCTATTATATCTTCAATTGAACTTTTTATCTCGGGTGGTAATTTTTCAAGTACTAAAACACTCGAGGAAAGGTTGTCAATTTTATCTTTCAAATTATTTATTCTATTGTCAATTTGATAATATAATAACCCGGCAATAACCGCAAATATTGCTAAAAACGTAACAACCGATATAATGCTCCATTTTTTACTTCTAAGGAATTCATTAATTTTCATTTCGTTTCCTTCCTTCCGTTGCGATACAACTGTACTTTATTAAGAGTCTGTTCAAATACCCCGCTACTGTCAGACAGTGTATCGAATTTTGGGTCAATGAACACTGGCGTTTCTCTCTCTGAAAATTAAAATAACCTTTGGATTATTTCTATATATGTATTCGCATAGTTTGGAATAAAGGCGTACACCACAAGGAATCCTTGCGGTGTACACCTTTGGAGTTAAATTAGTCGATAAGCTTAGCTATGTATACGATGTCTGAGATGTCAATTTCACCATTGTTGTTGAAGTCGTAGAACCTGGCTTGCGACCACTGAGGATCTCCATTTCTCACACCGAACATATCGATAATATTGGAGAGGTCAATCAATGTCACAATGCCGTCTCCGTCCGTATCGCCCGGAATTCCGCCGGCTGTAGCGATGCTGGTCGAACCGGATGTTGTTGCGATGTACTTGTTGCTGTACTCATCTTTATATACGAAATCTACTACTGTCATAATCGCATTGTCTTCCTGTTCGAGGTCCGCATCTGCTTTTGCTCTGAAACGAGCGTTTACCAAATCTTTTGCGTTGTAGTCGGGAATCATAAGCGTTAATTTAACTTCTCCGTCACCTTTTTCGGTGTCGAGAACAGTTACGCCTTCAATTTCTTCACTGATGCCTCTATATTCGAACTTGTCACCGTCAAATTTGAAGATGAGGCGGATAGCGTTGGATATTGCCTTATAGAGGAAAGACACTGATACATCGAAATTGTCTCCGCCTTTGACAAGGCTCTTAGAGGTTGTGACCTTTAAAGGCATCGGAATTTCCTGTTTTGCAAGCCAGTCAAAAATTTTCTCGCTGTTTTCGTCTTCTACAAGGTTATTGTAAATGTAGTTCCATGCGTCGTGCGCGCCATAATAGAACTCTCCGTCGAAAACGGGCCCTGATGGGTAGTATTTCATCTTGGCGTCAACACCTGCTGCAATCAGGGCACTGTAGGAAGAAGGTATTCCGAAAGCAGCAAAGTCAGACCGGCATCCTACGAGATACACAGACATACCTTTGCTTTTGATTATTTCAGCTTGAGAACCGCTTAACCAGCCTCCGGCGCAGAGTATTGCCACGGCAAACGGAATACTGTTTTCGCTTGTTGATGTTATCAGAGGAGTTACCATGCCGGTTCCCATTGAAAGGCCGCCTACATAAATCCTCGTCGGATCAATATGATTCTCTTCGACTATTTGGTTAATGAGGGCTTCCATATCGTCCAGTCTGTGGCCGCCCCAACCGGAAGTATCCGACTGCGGAGCCAGGACATAGCAACCGCCGAGTGCTTCCTGGAATTCCTCGTCAGCGAATGCCAGAACCCTGTTACCTACGAGGTTACCGCCAGCATTAACACCGGCATAGCGTTCACCTGTGCCGTGGAACCAGATAATTATCGGCCTTCTGTTATTCTCACTTGCGTTCTCGGGAGTATACAGTGCATACGTGCCTCCGCCCGGAGCGTCTTTTATCACGAACTTATCGAATAACGGATCGTGCTTCATTTCACCCTGAACATAAGTCGCACTGCCTTTCGGTATCCCGGGAATATCCTTTAACTGTGAAATTTCAAGTTCTATCGTTGCAAATGCCATATAGCCATCTACTATGTACCATGCAGCGCGGGTGGCGGGAACATCGTACCGTTCAGCTTGACTGCCGCTCGGTATCGTCCTGGTTATCCATTCAATGTCGAGTTTTACATATTGGCCACTTTCTACCGGATTTCCTTCGGCATCCGCAACATAAGCGTCGAGAATGTTCCATTTAGCCCATCCGTCTCCAAGAGCATAACTCTCTTTTTCAGGATCCCAGCCGAAATTTCCGAATGAACCCTGGACATCACCGTTTGCTTCGGTTATCCTGGCCATTGCGAAAAATGTGTTCTCATCCACGTCGCCGGCATTCAACGTAACACCCATATCAAGCAGAGCGCCGGAGTAGTAATATCCAGGATTGTTACATGTTCTCAGGGGGTAGTAGGTAATTACGTGACTGTCGTCAGCCATTACCGGTACTACTGAAAGCAGCATAGCCAGCATAACGGCAATCGCTAGAAATCTTTTCATATTTTCTTCCTCCTTAGAATAATTTTGGCCTCTTTTGTTCTGAGGTTGAGGTTCCTCATTTTCAGCCTCTTTTGTTCTGAGGTTGAGGTTCCTCGTTTTCAGCCTCTTTTGTTCTGAGGTTGGGGTTCCTCGTTTTCAGCCTTGTTACATACGTGTAACGCAGCAAAACTCCTCAATTACAGGTGAGGTTCCTTTATTAAATTTCCAAAACACTCACCTCGGTAATTATCTCTTTTCCGCAGAGCTTTCTTTCCTTCATAAAGAAGAACTATTGCCCATTTCTCAATTTCCAGTAAAGGCATGTACTCTGCCAATGAGTGTTTTTGGAAATCTTCAAACAACCGACCCGGTATACCTTTCCTCAAAAGCCCGCCAGGCGTATGTGCGTTTCCTTCTTCTGAATACCGATATACCGTTATCGCTTGTTATAAACTGTTTTTGAGTATTAGTAAGCGGTACCACCTAATTTGCGCAAAACGCGCCGCTCTTTTTTCATGTACTATCATACATGCTT